>CETI01025882.1_pt1 | contig 26601 bp, 28 predicted proteins | sample 361441 | NCBI WGS metagenome assembly CETI01 (sample SAMEA2622478, study PRJEB7988) | marine metagenome | biome: marine biome (ENVO:00000447); feature: deep chlorophyll maximum layer (ENVO:xxxxxxxx); material: "saline water (ENVO:00002010), including plankton (ENVO:xxxxxxxx)" | depth 90 m | reverse complement strand
TTAGGGACTCTATCCGCTTTCAGGATGTAAATTTCTCCTACAGCAGAGCCGGGTCACAAGACGCAAAGAAGGAATATCATGCGAAATCAGAAATCATAACAAATTTGGACCTGTCTATCAGGGCAGGAGAAAAAGTAGCAATTGTCGGTATGACTGGATCCGGAAAATCAACGATTGCCCGTCTCCTCACTCGCTTTTATGACGTCGATTCTGGGTCAATTTTAATTGATGGTGTTGATATCAAAACAATTCAGTTGCACTCGTTACGGCAACAAATAGGCATTGTCTTTGATGAACCTTTTCTCTTCTCGACAAGCATCTCCGAAAATATCTCGTATGGAAAGCCTGATGCGTCTGAATCAGAAATCTACGAAGCTGCAAAGAAAGCACAGGCTTTGGGCTTTATTACAGATCTAGAGTCTGGGTTCTCTACTGTTGTGGGAGAGCGTGGCTATACATTATCGGGAGGACAAAGACAGCGAATAGCTTTAGCTAGGTGTTTATTGGAAAAGCCAAGTGTTTTGATACTGGATGATGCGACCAGCGCTATAGATGTTGGCGTAGAGTCCTTGATACACGAATCGCTTAAGACGAGTTTAGAAGAAACCACCACTCTCCTAATAGCCCAACGCGTGTCGACAATTGCTTTAGCAGACAGGATTGTCTTCCTTGAAGGCGGCGCTATCACGGACGAAGGATCTCACAGTTCTTTGTTAAGTCGAAACGCCGCTTATGCCTCAATTATCTCCGAAAGTAATTCAGAGACCGTAACGGGGATCAGCTAATGGGTTTTGGACCACCCATCGGCTTTGGAGGAGCAAATTCTGTCACCTCGTCGCGCGACGCAGGCCTTCCTCATGCTGGAGTCCCCGGCCACTTGCAGGATAAAGTTAAGCGAGTTCTGAAGCGGGAGCCGGTTCATGAATTGCCGCCAGTGGACTTTAACCATTTCATAAGTCCAGAGGTTCCTTTCACTCTCCGTAGCTTTTTGGGCGATCACAAATGGAAATTACTCTTTGCGATGATATTGGTCATCGGAGAAAGCATATTGCTTCAAGCAGGGCCCTTATTAACAAAATTTGGCATTGACGAAGGAGTTGTTGCGGGCAACAAGGGAGTACTTATCGCAGTTTCCGTAACCTACCTTGGCAGCATTTTACTTCATTCACTAAGTGCTTGGTACAGAATTCGCTATACGGGATCTCTGGGTGAACGGTTAATGAAAAATTTACGTATTAAAGTTTTCAGCCACCTTCAAAGACAGTCACTTGATTTCTACACAAATGAAAAGGCTGGCGTGCTGATGACTAGAATGACCAGTGATATCGAGGCTTTGTCCCAGCTCTTCCAAGAAGGTTTAGTAAATTTTGCCGTACAGGGTTTAACAGTGATTGTTATAACTGTCATCTTGTTGTTCCTTAATCTCAAACTTGCTTTAATCACTTTGCTAGCAGTGGTTCCAATAACAATTATTCTGAGCGAATGGTTTCGAAGAAAGTCATCAAAAGCCTATAAGACTGTCCGCGACAAAATAAGCGAAGTTTTGTCAGATCTCCAAGAGAGCCTAGCTGGAATACGTATCATCACAGCACATAACCGACGAAAGCATAACGTCACTAAACACACAAATATCGTTGGGGAACACAAAGATGCAAACCTAGAAGCAGTTCAAGCAGCATCTGTTTACACACCTGGAACAGAAGCCATAGCGATCCTCGGGAGGGCACTAGTCCTCATTGTAGGTGGCCGCATGGTACTAAACGGGGAACTTGAGATAGGTGAGCTGACAGCGTTCCTACTATATTTAGGAGCTTTTTTTACTCCGATCCAAACATTGACTCAGCTATACAATGGGTATCAGCAAGGTCAGGCGGCAGTTTCAAAACTGCGAGACTTATTAGGGACAACACCGTCTGTTCCTGAGTACCCATCTGCTCAACCAATTCCTGAGATTCAGGGTGAAATTATCTTTGAGAATGTTGATTTTTCTTATAACGACCAAACACCTGTTCTCAAAAATATAAATCTATCCATTAAGGCAGGGGAAACAATTGCCATCGTTGGACCAACTGGAGGCGGAAAGTCGACTATCGCTAAACTAGCAACTCGATTTTATGACCCCTCCAAGGGAAGAATCTTAATTGACGGAATAGATGTTAGGGAGGTTCAACTTAATTCGCTCCGGAGTCAAATAGGTGTCGTTCCTCAAGAACCGTTTCTATTCGCTGGTTCCATAAGAGATAACGTCGGATTCTCAAGGCCGAATGTTTCAGATAGTGAAGTCATTGAAGCACTTGAAGCATCAGGACTTATGGCAATGGTTAATTCTCTTCCTGAAGGAATTAACAGTGTTATACATGAGCGTGGTGCATCACTGAGCGCTGGAGAACGTCAATTAATTGCCATAGCTCGAGCTTTTTTATCAAAACCTAGAGTTTTAGTATTGGACGAGGCCACTTCTAATCTTGACTTACAATCAGAGAGCCAAGTGGAGCAAGCTTTGGATGCCATCCTTGACGGGAGGTCCGCCATTATTGTTGCGCACCGATTAGCAACTGTTATGAGAGCTGACAGAATCCTTGTTGTTGATAACGGAAGAGTTATTGAGAGTGGCAGTCACCAAGAACTCCTAAATGTAGGTGGAGCATACTTTGAGATGCATAACCAGTGGCAAGAAACGGTGAGATCCAATGGTTCCTGAAAATATTCTTAAATTATCGGACGTCAACCTTACCCGAAATAGAAAGCATCTTCTAAGAGATCTGAATTTCGAAGTCCTTTCAAATCAGAATTGGGTGATACTAGGGCCAAATGGTTGTGGGAAGACCTCACTTCTCAAAATAGCATCAATGTTTGAACATCCTAGCTCTGGATCTGTAACCCTTCTTGAGCACACTCTCGGCACGTGCGATATCCGAAGCATCAGGCACCTGGTGGGTTTTACTGGTCACGGTATCTCGCAATTGCTTCGCCCTGATTTATTAACGGAAGATGTAGTGATAACCGCCAAACACGGGGCCCTTGAACCTTGGTGGCATACCTATTCAAGTGAAGATAAATTGAAAGCCCATGATCATATGGAGACCCTCGGGATCAATCACCTTGCAAAGCAAAGATTTGGAACCCTATCTACGGGGGAAAAGCAAAGAGCACTTTTGGCTAGAAGCCTAATGAGTGACCCTAAGCTTCTATTACTTGATGAACCCGCATCGGGGCTCGACTTACCAAGTCGCGAGGAATTGATGCAATCATTATCCGCCTTAGTTTCTGAAAGCTCATCTCCTCCAGTGGTCATGGTTACCCACCATGTTGAGGAGATTCCTAAAGGTTTCAGCCATATATTATTTTTAAAAGAGGGCTCAACCATGGAATCCGGACCGATTAGTGAAAAGCTGAATTCAGAGAATCTCTCGAAATGCTTCGGAATTGATTTAGACATCAGAGAGTTTAACGGCCGATGGAGCGCACAATCAACAATTGGTTAGTACAGGTCTGGTTGAATTACTAACAAAACTCCCTTTTGAACGGAAATATTTCCAGAGCTGTCCACAATTTCATTACTTAAGCCACGTGTTGATCCAGGATTTAAAGTCTCATGATTTAAATTCCATCGAAACCCTGACAAGGACACACCTTCTGCAATTCCACCGAATGGAAATATCGAAACCAAATTGCTAGCTAACGGCTTTACTTCATGAGCATCTCTTACAACTTTGACATAAGAAGAGCCAACAAAAGCTTCACAAGAAATCATTGAATTAGCATTAGACACCATAGCTGAAAACACGCCCCACATATGATCTACCCGACCGCCACCGGAATCCACAATTGTGACTGATCCACAAGTTCTACTGGCATGCAATATCGCCAGCTCTAGGTCAGATTTATCCTTATTTTCCGGGAATGAAATTATCTCAATAGATTTTTTTTCCACAGTTTCCAGACCGCCGGCTGATATTGAATCTAGATCTCCTATGACAACATCGGGCACTATGCCAAGAGATGTGGCGTTGTCAAAGCCTGAATCGACCGCAAGAACTTCATCAAATTTCGGAAGGTAATCTAGTACTCGTTTCTCAGGAGAGGGTCCGCCATTAATTATCAATGCGCTGCTATTTTTGGTGTTATGTGACATATTTATATCCACCTGACCCCTAATTGAAATCAACTTTTTCAGACCGCATAAACAACCAGGCTATGAAAATCCCCACAGCACTTCCCATTACAGAAAATATAAACGAGGTCGATGCAGAGAAGCCAATAGCAGCAAACAACATCAGAGTTGTTATAAAACCTCCTACTCCAGAAAGTGGGTAGACAAAACAACCTAAATTTGTGGGTTCAGAATTAGACACGCCCATTAATCTAGGCCTCGCCAAGTTTTCTTTGAGTAACGCGTATTCTATCTTTTTTTCTCGCTCCCTCGATCTCGATATAGGTAGCTATCTCCTCGTACCTGAGCCCAGTTCTTGTTGATCCACGGTTTTCATTAGCTTTAGCTTGTTGCTTCTTTCCAGGAGCCCACAGGGCAAAACAAACAGCACCCCCGGCTACAACGAAGAGTAACGACCACAATGAGTCACTCCATCCTTCAGCTACTGCGACAGTTACCTGATACAGAAAATTGTCCATAGAGGTTTCTAATGAAGATGCCAGTTGAGGAGCAATTGCTGGAGATTCTTTTGCTAATTCCAAGATCTCTTGAGGAAATTCTTGAAGCGAGTTGATTGAACTGCGGTATCCACTGTTGAAAATCGAACCGGCTATTGCTATCCCTATTACTGCCCCTAGCTCTCGTAAGACGTCGTTTAGGGCAGATGCAACTCCTTGCTTTTCAAATGGCAACGAAGAAACAATTATCGCTGTTGCAGGTGGAGACGCTAATCCGATGCCGGCGCCATAGATGATGGCGACTAAAGCAAAATCTTGGAAGCTACTTTCGGAGTGGAATTGTGCGCCCAGATACAGAGACACCCCAAGAAGGCAAAGGCCTAAAAAGCCAACAACTCTGAAACCAAACCTTTTAGTTAGTGGTATTGCTACTAAAGAAGCTGGGAAAAGACCGATTGCTGTAGGAAGGAAACTCAAACCAGTGTCGAGTGGGCCGTAGCCTAGTACGTACGAAATAAATTGCACAGCAACGAAGAAAAAACCAAACGCCACAGTGAATTGCACAAGCAATGATAAGGATCCCGACCGGACCGATCTGTCTTTAAAAACGGACACGTCTAGTAAAGGCCTCTTTGTTTTTGACTCCCAGGTCACAAAAGCTACGAGAAATATTCCCCCTGCTATAAAGCAACTTAGGATAATTTCAGAATCCCAACCTTTAATGGGGCCTTCCATTATTGCGAAGATAATTCCACCTATGGCAAGTAGCGACAAGAGGGAACCTAATGGGTCAAGGTTTGATTTTTCAGGAGAAGATGAATTTGGTAAGCAAATCCAACACAAGAGAAGAATAGCAGCTGCGAGAATGCTAATGACGAGAAAAACTGACTCCCACGTATAGTTCTCTATTAGTGCCCCGGAGAGAAGAACTCCTGATAGTCCTCCAAAAAAGACAGACGCTGTCCAAATTGCAACTCCGCGTTCTTTTTTGTCAGGAGGTAGCGTTGTAGTTATTGTAGATAATGTTGCAGGAAAAATAAATGCTGCACCAACACCGCTGAGTGCACGAAATGCGATGACCAGCCTCGCTTCATTTTGTTCAATGAAATCTAAATATTCCGTGAAAAGAGTTGCAACATTCGCGATGCAAAGAATGGTCACCCCAAGCAGCAACATGGATCTGCGGCCAAATTTGTCGCCCAAAGCACCGGCAGGAAGAAGGAGCGAGGCTAGAAAAAAAGCGTATATATCTACCATCCATTGAACTTCGGATTGGCTGGCTCCTAATTCTCTTGATAATTCAGGCAAAGCAACGTTCAAGGATGAGATATTCGCCACTACTAACACCGCTGCGAGAATTGTAGCTGTCAGAGTTAAAGTAGAGTTTGCTCTTAGTGCCCTCATTATAAATAGTCTCTCAACTCGTGTTTCCTATTTGGTGGATGATTAGTTGAAACACACTATTGCTACGTTACTGCTACTTTGATTACGTGGCTCCTGAACGTCAACTCATGGAAATCAAGTTAAGCGAAGATGCATTGCCTTGGGAGAGAATTGGTTTTGATATTCTTAGAGAAAATTCAACTCAGTCAATCCTCATAGGAAAAACAAAATTATGCTTTGAGACAACTGATGCTGTTGAAGGCATCACCTCTGTCCACGTTGAGGGAATAAAGAAGAACGTGGACTCACTGAAATTCAACCCGACGACTCTTACTACCAGCAAAATCGAAGCATCCTTTCATCCCAACCGAATAGAACGAATAGATCATCTGGTAGTTACAACACCCGACTCAGACAAAACGACAAAGGCGCTCGTGGAAGCAGGAATAACACTCAGTGGGATTAGAACATTTGGGAATTATCCGAATCAAACTCGGCAATCGTTCTTTTGGTTAGGTGATGTAATACTTGAACTAGTCGGACCACATCAGGTCGCAAAAGCTGGCAACCCACTATTTTGGGGATTAGCACTAGTTTCATCAGACATTAAAGAGACCGTCAATTACCTTGGGGACCTGTGCACTCCATTGAAAGATGCTATTCAACCTGGAAGGCAGATAACAACAGTGAAAACACGTGACTTAGCTATAGGGGTTCCGATAGCAATTATGTCCCCTCATGTAAGTGCAAATTAGACGCATTGTGGATTGGGCTTAAGTTTAGATTAATATATTGAAATGAAAGCAGAGAACCTCTTTGACCTCTCCGATAAGGTCGCCGTGATCACAGGAAGCGGAAAAGGAATAGGCAAAGGAATAGCGAAGTTGCTTTCTGAATCTGGAGCAAAAGTCGTGCTTTGTTCCCGCACTAAAGAGGACGTAGAGGAAGTCGCTCGAGAGATCACCAGTAACGGAGGGACTGCATTCCCCACCGTATGTGATGTTACGATCGACGACCAGTTGGTATCACTCGCAGACTCGGCTATTTCGGAGTTTGGAGCAATTGATATCTGGGTTAACAACGTCGGAGGGAGTACAGGCCGGTCTAGTCTTAAGGAGCTTTCGCGTTCTGATTGGGATAAGACAATAGCCTTGACCCTTACATCCGTTTTCGTAGGTTGTCAGGTAGCTGCTAGAAACATGCACTGCGGCTCAATTATAAATATTTCTTCCCGTTCTTCATGGGGCGCTGTTCCTAATAATTCTCATTATGCGGCGGCAAAAGCTGGAGTGAATGTCCTGACCGCCAGTTTGGCTCATGAACTAGGTCCAGATATCAGATGCAATGCAGTAGCCTCGGGCGCAGTTCCAACGGATATTTTCTTCAAAGTCATGAAAATGCAACCTGAAGATTTGCCACAATATGCAAAAGATACTGGGGTTCCATTACAACGGCTAGGTACTCCTAAAGATATAGCTGGAGCAGTACTTTTCTTATGCTCTGAAGCTTCATCGTGGATGACCGGAGAGGTTATAACGGTTAGCGGAGGGCGTTAACGAAGCGGTTTCGGCTCGTTTAGCTCTGCAACGTTATCGAGCAAAATTTTCTTTTGGTCCTCCATTGAGAACTCTTTTAGTTCCATAACGTAATCTAGTGGCGCAGGCATTCCTTCGATGTGAGGCCAATCAGATCCGAATACAACTCTCTCAGGTCCCATCAGATCTGCAACTTCATAGGGGTCGTCTTCCCAAAATGGGTTTATCCATACATGTTCTTTAAAAAGTTCCAGAGGATCCTCTTTGAACCAACCCATGAGTTTATTCTTCTGCTGAGGTAATTTTCGAAAAAGGTCCGGCAAGAAACTTGACCCGTTTTCAACAGACACAATCCGCAAATTTGAGAAACGTTCGTACATCTTTTGAAGTGACATGGTCATGAGCCAATCCAGAGCAGCTCTTTCAATATTGAATGCTTTGATTGATGGTGAGTAAGAGGCACCGCCACCAAAATTCGCTCCAAAACCATCCTCAGCATAGCCCTGCGAGGAATAGCCACTGTCCCCTGCATGTATGACTAATGGGATGCCTGATTCATTCAACAAATTCCAAAAGGGGTCAAACATCGTATCTGCGGGCGATTTATAACCATCAGCGGTCAAAACCGCTGCAGGCCTAATACAAATTACTTTGGCATTGTTTTCAAGGGCTGATTCAAGCTCTTCGACGGCAAAATCAACATCGCATAAACTAATATACGGAGCTGCGAAAATTGTGTCTTGATAGTTAAATCCCCAATCCTCATTCAACCATTCATTGAATGCGCGAAATAATACTTTGACAGCCTCAATATCCTCCTTGAGGAGTTCCTCATAGAGCACTCCCAGCGTTGGGAACAGCCAAACTGCTGAGAGACCCTGCTGTTTAATCTTCTTAACCCTTGCATCCTTATCCATGTATTCTTGGGGGAGCGGCTCTCTATCCTTAAGCATTTCAAGAGGTGATTTCCCAGTGGGGTTACCTCTGAAATACTCATGAAGTGCACCCGGCTTTGCTATCGGGTTCCATGTAGGATTCGCAACTGCTGAACTTAACTTACCACCAACTATGTGATGCCTTCTGCCGTTTATTTCACACCATTGGACGCAACGTCGTTGCCACTCTCTCGGGACATGGCGTGTGAATGCATCCTCAGCTTCGTAATAGTGATTATCGCAATCGAAAGGAAGATAGTTTAATTCGTCCATAACACCACTTTAGCCCAACCAATGCACGCTCCTCCAAACATAAGCACTCATTCTGAAATAACGTTCTTCATATGATCGGCAGCCATCAGAAAATATTCGACCATTGCCTCTTCAATTTCTTTGGCTGGTTGCATCTGATCAAGGGCGAAACGCATACTCGCTAACCAAGATTCTTTTTCTTCTTCACCAATAGCATATGGCGCATGTCTCATCCTGAGTCTAGGGTGACCGCGCCTATCTGAGTAGGAAGAAGGGCCACCCCAATACTGGATCAGGAAATCGGCTGTATTTTTCTTGGAATCAGACAGGTCATCTGGGTAAAGGTCGCGAATTTCATCTCTACGAATAACGTCTTCATAGAAGAAGTCAAGCAATTGATAGAACCAGGCGCCTCCTCCAACACGGTCGTATACAGTGTCGCCTTTTCCAATCCAATTCACTTTCACTTTGTTATTTTACGTTAAAAATTTATACGTCACTGATTGATTTGACGAATTTTCATCGCTAATTCAATTGCCTGATCGACAGTATAAGCGCTGCAAACTATCTCTCGACTCTTTTGACTAACGAACCCAGCTGAGACTTGATAGTCAAGGAATCTGATCATATCCTGCCAGAATTCTCCATTATCAAGAAGCACTACGGGTTTATATATTCCATTACGATGCATTCCAAGCTTCGTCCATGTAGCCGCCTCAAATATCTCTTCTAACGTCCCCATTCCTCCTGGTAGAGCTATGAAGGCATCAGCCAAGTCATACATCGTTCGCTTCCGTTCGTGCATATCAGTTGTCACAATCAGAGAGTTCAGCCCCGAATGGGCTATCTCACGATCAGCTAACGATTCGGGAATTACGCCTATAACCTCACCTTGGTTTTCAAGGGCTGCATCAGCTACCTGTCCCATAAGTCCAATCTGTGCACCCCCGTAGATGAGCCCTAACCCCTTCTGTGCAATTTTTGCTCCGAGTTCCTTCGCAAGCTTTTGGAACTCCTCGTTAGTACCTTCTTTTGAACCGCAAAAGATACATATTTTTTGATTAATCACTTCACCAAACTACACGAATTTACATTGTTAATCTCTTAAATTCTGGCAATATAGAAACATGGGTAAATTAATCGCCTTCGATATGGAAGGTTCCGATTTTTTTGTATCCAAACTTCTGGAAGCCTGGGATAAAGGGCATTCAGTATTTCCTCTTGATCAACGCCTACCGCAAGCTAAAAAAGAACGCCTAGTTGAGGATTTTGGAGTATCCGAAGTCATCAGCGAAAAGGAGACATATAGGACCAAAGGAATATCAATGGAGCCTGATGACGCCCTTGTTATCGCAACAAGTGGAACGACTGGCGATCCGAAAGGAGTCGTATTAACACACACTGCTATTCAGGCTTCATCCCAAATAACGTCATCGCAGTTAGATGTGCAAGATAACCAAGATGAATGGTTGTGCTGCATACCGGTTTCACATATTGGAGGTTTCTCTGTCATTACTCGGGCTCTACACAATAGAGTTCGGCTTAAGATACAGAGAAGATTTGATGCCGCATTATGTGAAGAAGCTGGAAGAAGTGGGTCAACTCTTGTATCTCTTGTCCCTACAGCGTTAGAGCGTATAGACCCCACTGTCTTTCGGAAGATTCTCGTTGGTGGAGCAGCAGCACCACAAACTCTTCCAGACAATGTAGTAACAACGTATGGCCTCACGGAAACTGGAAGTGGCATCGTTTATGACGGTACTCCTCTTCCTGAAGTGAAGATAGAGATACGTGATGGCGAAATCGTTATACAGAGTCCCACTCTTTTCAGCCGCTATTTAGGTGACGAACCTCAAAATAATGAGCAATGGTTCTCAACCGGAGATGCAGGCTTTTTGCAAGATGATCATAAACTTGTGGTAACTGGTCGGCTTGATGATGCCATCATCACAGGAGGCGAAAAGGTTTGGCCAGCTCTCATAGAGAGAGAGCTAGACTCACTCAGGCTATTCTCAGAACATATTGTCGTTGGAAGACATGACCAAGAATGGGGACAGGCAGTCACAATCATTGGCGTTCCTGAAAATATTGAGAAATCTATAGACATAAGCGATATCAGAGCTCAGCTAAGAGAGTCTTTGCCGAACTATGCGTTGCCTAAAGCAATTGAAATAGTAGAAGCGTTGCCCCGAAATGCGATGGGTAAAGTTTTACGGCGTTTAGTCTGACGTTAAATTGAAATAAACTTTTCCTGCCTTAGGCACCATTTTTCGCATTTGAGCATCGGAAAATAAGTCAGCGGTTCCCAACCCATGCGTAACTTCAGGAGCAACGTTCGCTGCGACTGCGCACCATCCCTGAAGGGCAATAGGTCCATCGTAGGTAGATGAAATAACCGTTTGGATATTATTTTCTTCAGCATATGAAGAAATTTCTAGAGTTTGATCAATGCCACCAATTAACGAAGGTTTAATAACAATGTATTCGCCAAGATTTTCTGAGATAAAAGCTTTCAGGTCATTGATAGAATTACACAGCTCGTCAGCGGCAATGGGTACTGGAACGATGCTTCTTAGCTTCTTCAGATCTTCGAAATTTGCGACAGGGTCTTCAACATATTCCAATCGATCACCAAGTAATTTTCTTGCCCTATCTAAGAAAGTAACAGCGTACTGCAAGGACCAACTACCATTAGGGTCTAATCGGATCCTCTCATCCTCTTGTACGATTTCAGAGAGTAGCTGCAGCCTCTCTTGATCATCTCTGAATCCTAGCTTTACTTTAAAGACAGAGAGCCCGCTCAGACGGTAACTCTCCAAACCACTTCTTAGATTTCGCTGACTCGAACCATCAAGCAATGCGTTGACTTTCACACAATCCGATCCACCTCCTAGATGCTCTAAAAGGGTTTCATCATTTTTTGATGCTTCAAGATTCCAGATCGCAAGGTTAATCGCTGATTGAACTTCATTAGAAAGCTCTGACATTGCTATCTCAGAGTGTTTATAAGATACGAGCTGGGAATAGGCTTCCTCTATTGTGACGCTTGACCAACCTTCCAACGGCAGAATTTCACCACACCCTGTGAATTCGCCCTCATCCATAACCACGGCCCAGCCGACTCGTGAGCTGACTTGTGCCTTTGATGTAATTACCGGTTTTGTTAATTCGTAACGGATTTTTTCAATTCGCATATTCCAACTCTCGGATGAACTTATTAATAACCTCAGCGGTTTCTTTAGGTTTCTCAAAGTGGACAGCATGCCCAGCTCCGCAGATGATTTCAAGCGTTGACGTGGGTATACGTGATTGCATTCGCTCTCCGATGTCTATGTACTTTTCGTCTTCACTCCCTACAACTAGCAAAACCGGTATTTTGATTTCATGGAGTCGCCCCCATAGAGGCCGCATTACCCCTGCACCAGATGCGCGTAAATGGCTAATGATTCCCATAGGCTGTGTAGATAACCTTGCACGTCTTTGCGCCAACATCTTGTCACTTGATAGTTGCCATTGAGTAGAGAAAATTCGTTGTGTTTCCCATGCATTTACGAATTCGAGAAGACCTCTGTCTTCAAGCATTGCGACCTTCTGGATGTCATCTAGAGCCCTTTGATGGCGAGCAAAATCATCTTGTATCCCTGGGTTTCCACCAATGAGGATAAGCGATCGAACGCTAGTTTGTCTCGCAAGTGCATAACTTAGAGCTAAGCGCGCGCCCATTGAATAACCGATTAAATCAAAAGGTTCTTGCAGCGAAGAGTCTGCAATCTCATGGATCTGGTTGATCATAGCCTTAAGCGTGTACTGTTTAAGTTCCATAGGGCATGGGCTACGCCCATGCCCTATCAGGTCAGGCAATATAAAAGAAGAGTCCAAATAGCTCGTAAGTTCCTCCATTGACTTATGATTACCAAGAAACCCGTGAAGAACTATTCCCGTTGAGTCAACTTGTTTTTGCGAAAAGTAAAGCGGACAGGAGCTTTCCGTCATGCCTTCTATACTTCCTGACCAAATTCCTGATTGAATTCATCCCTTATGGATCCAAAAGCCCGCAAGGTTGAGTCAGTATCACTTTGGTAGTAGATAATTGAAAGACCAGATTTTGACATCGTTTTTGTGACTTCAGCTTTCAGTTCCTTGACCGTCTGGGGAGTAGAAACATCTATCCTTAGTGATTTCAAAACTTCAACGAACGGCAACAACGGTGCTGTTTGGAAATATTTATCGAATTGTTCTTTGTTGACCGCGTTACTTATTGGCAGGAAGGAGAAGATGCCGCCTCCCCCGTTGTCGAGAATCACGACAGTCATCTCAGCCTCTAGCCTAATACTGGCGAGTATCCCGCCAAAGTCATGTGTTGTCGCTACATCCCCAATTAGGCAAATCACCTTTTCTTCGGATCCAAATGAAGCCCCAAGACTAGTTGAGATTATGCCATCGATTCCATTCGCCCCCCTATTACATAAGGTCCTAAAAGGAATAGCATTATGAGTAAAAGCTAGCTCTGCGTCACGAATGATCATGGAGTTAGATAACATTAGACGCACCTCATCATCTACTCCTTCCATCACTGCATTGAGTATTGAAAGTTCGTTATGGTCATCTTGCAAGTGCTTCTGCACTATGGAAGTTGCGACCGCATTTCCTCTTTTCCAATGCTCCAACCATTCTGAATGCGGTCTGACTGTTTCACTGCTTTCACTGTAAGGAAAGAAAAGGTCGCCATAGTAAGCCTCTGTTACGGAATTACTCGGATCAACCCAATCCACAGTTGGTGAAATCAGGATGTGATGCTCCGGTGGATTCATACTGAGCCATCTTCTATATGCTTTTGAAGTAGGCGCAAGACCGATATGGATAACAACATCTAGCGACCGAAGCGACTCCGTGAAAGGAAGAGATCCGCACAACACCTCACCCGAATTAATGACAGTTTCACTTACAGCTTGCCCACGTATTTGAGAAGCAGGATCAGCGATTATAGGCCACTTCACTACTTCGGAAAACAAACTGATTCTCCGTATTTCATTATCATCTAGGTCATTTGGGCCAACTGAAATTATTCCATTCTGATACTTCTCCCCCAGTTGCATTAACCGTTGGGCACCGGCGTCGGAAAAGGTAGTCGAATCAAAAGGTTTCAGATTTGCTTTGGGGACTACAAGATCAGTCAAAGGTTCCAAAGGTTCACGAAGAGGCCAATTGAGGTGGATAGGACCTCTTCCTGCTACAGATCTATCCCAGGCTCTTATCGCTATATTTTGAGCTTGAGAGGGATCGGCATTGTTCGCAACAGGTAAATCATAAAACCATCGAACATTAGATCCATATATCTGAACCTGATCTATTGTTTGCCCTGCGCCCCACTGTCGCAACTCGGGAGGTCGATCAGCTGAACATACAATCATAGGAACCCCAGAATGGTTCGCTTCAATAACAGCCGGCAGGTAGTTCGCTAATGCAGTGCCTGAAGTACAAATAAGTACCACAGGAGATTTTGTGACTTTTGCGTGCCCTAACGCATAGAAACCAGCAACACGTTCATCCAAGAAGACTTTTACATTTAAGCCTGTCACTTCAGCTGCTAACACTAAGGGGGTATTCCTTGAGCCAGGCGAAACAGCTACTTCGGTGACGCCCAACGCTTTGAGCTCGTTAAAGAACCTGATGGCGAAAGGATATGCCGATGATTGATAGTTATCGGTGGTTAGCTTTTTGTCCACATTAAAAGTCTAGGAGTTAAAGGACCGTATTTTGCTATGTTTAAAAATTCATATCCTTTTACGGTCGTAATACTGACGTTACGATCCATATATGAGCATTGAAGAGTTAAAAAGCTTGTTAGAGTCAGGCCGAGTAAATGAAGATCAGGATGTTATAAGGACCTATAGTGACGACTGGACTGGCAGGTACAAAGGTTTTACTTCTACAGTAATTTTCCCACATTCAACTGATGAGGTAGCGAAAATTCTCAGTTGGTGTTCAACTAATCAGGTAAGCATTGTTCCCCAAGGCGGAAATACTGGAATGGTCGGAGGCAGCGTCCCTTTAAACGGTGAATTAATCATTTCATTGAGGAAAATGGACAATGTCAGTTTCTCGAACACAAATAAAAACCAAATTGTTGCTGAGGCAGGTGCAACACTTCTAAAAATACAGAATTTAGCATCGGAGAGGGGGCTAATTTACGGGGTAGATTTCGCAGCAAGAGATTCAGCAACCATCGGTGGAACAATTGCCACAAACGCTGGCGGCCTCAACGTCCTTAGATATGGCACTACACGTCGTCAGATTATAAGCGTTGAAGCGGTTACAGGAACAGGAAAAATTATTGGTAATTTAAACGGCCTAGAGAAAGACAACACCGGATACCATTTGCCGAGCTTATTGTGCGGTAGCGAGGGAACGCTTGCCATCGTGACACGAGCCAAGTTGCAACTGTGGCCTGAACCAGAAGAAACGGTTGCTATTCTCTTCGGTTTCAACACTATTGAAGACGCTGTCAATCTCACAGAAGCCTGCATGACTGCAAATACAGAAATCATTGCGTGTGAATTATTCTTTCAAAAGGGAGTAGATCTCGTGAGGGAATCTTATGACCTCCAACCACTTTGGGACAATAAAAACTCAATATATTTACTTTGTGAGTTTGCTGGAGACTCAGGAATTTTCGATCGATTAAGCGTAAATGTTCTAGGGAAAATTCTCCAAACCCATGACTCTGTCCTAGTAGCAACCACAGACAGAGAACGGCAAAGACTTTGGCAGTATCGAGAGCTCCATACTGTTGCTGTCTCACAAAAAGGCATTCCTCTGAAACTCGATGTGACAATACCTTTGGGAAATCTACCTCACTTCTTAAATAGCATTGACACGATTTGTGACAATATCAATCCTTTATCTTCACCCTACGTATTTGGTCATGCTGCTGATGGAAACATGCATCTCAATATCTTGCAATCGGAGCCAAATGTAGCTGAGATGGAGGAAGAGATATTAAAGTTTGTCGTTTCGCTCGAGGGAAGCATCTCTGCTGAACACGGAATCGGTCGCGCGAAAGCACCATATCTACACTTCCAACGAAATGAGGACGAGATTAGACTTTTTCGAGAAATGAAAAAAGCTTTCGATCCTGAAGGTATCCTGAACCCTGAGGTCATCTTTTCAGCCGGTAACTAACGCGCAAAGTTGTCAAGAAAAGAAATTATGACAAGTAAAGGGAATGTTTGCGTAATAATGTAGTTTGAACAAGTCACCCATGCTACGAGGAAACTGAATGACTGAGAATAACCTTCAGATAGAAATATGCCCTTCAATTCTTCCTGCAGACTTCAGTTGTTTGGGTTTAGAATTAGAAGCCTTAGAAGAAGCAGGAGCTGATCGGATCCACTGGGACATAATGGATGGAAATTTTGTTCCTAATCTAACCATAGGCCCTGATACGGTTGCCTCATGCAGAAAAAATGTTGAGATACCTTTTGAGGCACACTTGATGGTAGAGGACCCTGACCTTTTATCCCCGATGTTTATTGAGGCAGGCTGCGAGTTAATAATGGTGCACGTTGAATCTGTTCGACACTTGGACCGCACTCTGAACAATATTTTAAACTCTGGTGCAAAAGCTGGAGTTACACTCAACCCTTCTACACCTATTGAGAACATTGTTAACGTGCTCCATCTCGTTGACCAGGTCTTGATTATGTCAGTGAACCCTGGCTTCGGGGGACAGAAATACTTGTCGTCTCAAGAGGAGAAAATCAAATTATTACGAAACATCATCTCTGAGAAAGATTTGTCTATAAACATTGAAATAGATGGAGGCATAAGCGAAAGTACCATTGGTCAAGCTACCAAAGCAGGAGCTAATGTCTTCGTCGCTGGTAGCGCAGTTTTCAACCATCCAGATGGGCCAGCGAAGGCAATCCAGAATCTTCGAAAGATTGCGTCCAGCACCTAGGGCATGTCAAAGCACTTATTCGCTATTGCTCTGGTGATTTCATTGACTTTTGCGTGTTCAGGAGAAGAAACTTCCGACCCTCTAGCCTTTTGCGAAAAATTTATTACTGTGGCTGCCCCTGACTCTCCTCTTAACAATTTTAATTTCAATAATGCAGAAAGTGTAGAGAAGGCAATCATGGACCTCAAAGTTTTGTCTACCGACCCTCCGGCGGCTATTGCGCAGAATACAAATGAAGTAGTTGATCTATATAAGAGCATTCTTGAGGCACTAGTGGCGTCGGCACCTGATGATAGACCTATGATCCTGCTGGAGTTTCAAAACGAGATCAATGAAAGCATTAGTTCAATTGAAAGCCTTGAGAATTATGGCGAGACAGTTTGTGGGATAGATTTTGATGAGGAATCACCTGCAACCACTTCAGAGATTCCTTTAGACCTCAACAACTAGCTATACTTCTAGTCGACCTCTCCACGACTCGTGATAACGTGGTCGACGATTCCATATTCCTTTGCTTCTTCAGCGGTGAACCAACGGTCTCGATCAGAATCAGCTTGTACCTGTTCTACCGTTTGTCCGGTGTGCCCGGCTATTAGTTCCGCCATCAGCTTCTTAATATAGCTAAGTTGCTCTGCTTGGATTGCGATGTCTGACGCTTGACCTTGAATACCTCCAAGCGGCTGATGCATCATTATGCGGGCATGCTTAAGAGAATATCGCTTTCCTTGAGCTCCTGCTCCAAGAAGGAATTGCCCCATAGAAGCTCCTAAACCCAAGCACAAAGTAGAAACATCAGGTTTAATCAGCTGCATAGTATCGTAGATCGCCATTCCAGCGGTTACCGAACCTCCTGGAGAGTTGATGTACAGCCAAATATCTTTTTCTGAATCCTCACCTTCTAGGTACAGCAATTGTGCAGTGATTTCCTTGGCAATCTCGTCATCAACTTGGTCCCAGAGCATAACAATTCGATTTCTCAATAATTGTGAATAAATATTAAATTGCCCCGCTATTCGAGAAATATCGTCAGATGCTTGGGTAGGAATGTTCATTTTTTCAACTCCGGTCACGATTGCTCTTTCTTTGATTTTAGAGGGTTTATTTCATTACGCCATATTTTATTTGGTGTGCGCCGGGTGGGACTTGAACCCACACATCCTAATGGACACAGGGACCTAAACCCTGCGCGTCTGCCAATTCCGCCACCGGCGCTTGGTCTCGTAAGGTTATCTAAGATCTGCCGATAATTCACACACTATTAGGAGTTATTGTCTCTATTCTATTGATCTAAAAAATGGCGGCGAGATTATATCCGCGCCTCCTTTTACGAAAAGGCCAGCAGGCGCTCTTCCTGTTGCCCGTTTTCCTCCAGTTGATTCTATAAACCCCGAGGCTGATTTGACTTTGCGAGAAAAATTAGGCGCATCAATATGACTTCGCCAGACAGCTTCATAAACTCTGCGCAAGTCTGAAATGGTAAATTGCTCATCCACGAACGCTGTCGCCAAGGTCGTGTATTCTAACTTTGACGCTGCTCTTTCTAACCCATCTCGCAGCATCGCTGCATGGTCAAATGCGAGAGCAGGTCCATCTTCGTAGGTCAGTTCAGAGTTGAATTCAGGCAAATCATCTACTGCCCAGAACCTTGCCAAACGAGCATCTGAACCTGCTCTTGGCGTTCCGGGGTCGGGCATGAAAGCTAGATACGCTACTGAAGTCACCCTCATTTTAGAATCTCTGGCGTCTCTTCCTGGGGTCGAATACGTTTGGAGTTGCTCGAGATGGGCAGGTTCTGCTGCGAATCCAGTTTTTTCTGCTAGTTCTCTCAAGGCTGTTTCTTGTATTGACTCTTCAGGGCGAAGGTGACCTCCGGGTAGGGCCCATGAACCGCTTTGCGGAGGGTTTGCTCGCTCTACCAGTAACACAGCGAGCCTTCCCGAACGAATAGTCAAAAGGATCACATCAGCTGTTACGGCATTAGGTGGGTAATCTGTCGGCTGATAATTCTCAACAAATTTCGTGTCTTCATCTGATAGGACTTTTGGGAGTAGAGTCTGATCCTTTGCCATTATTTGACAACCTCAATGCCATGAGATTTCATTTCATCGGAAACAATACTTTTATTCCCTGGAGTGACGGCTGCTGTCAGATTGGATAATACCCGAGTTTCAAAACCATTTTTTGCGCTGTCAATAGCCGTCGCTTTTACACAGTGATCAAATGCTAGACCTACAATATCTACAGATGCGATAGATTCTCTTGCGAGAATTTGTTTAAGGTTCTCTTCGCCATCACGTCCTTCAAATCCTGAGTAAGCTGCTTCAAACATTCCTTTCTTCACTGAATAGTTTATTTTGTGGCCTATTTCATAGAGTTCAGGGTGAAGGTCAGCTTCATCAGTTCCGGCTACACCATGCGCAGGCCAAGTATCTTGATAGTTGGGTTGGTCAGAAAAGTGCACTCCAGGGTCTATATGCCAGTCTTGTGTCGTGATAATGCAGTCATAACTTTCGTCCTCCGAGACATAAGCCGCTATCTCTTTCGCAACCTTGTTTCCGCCGTTCACAGGTAAGGACCCCCCCTCACAAAATGTTGGTTGAACGTCTACTATGACAAGTGCTCTCTTAGATTTATTCATACTCCCCTTTCTTGGTATGCAGGACTGTTGGAATGGCGGGCTCTCCGTCCACTCTTAGTCGGATTTCTTTAGGTATTTCTGGCATGATGTTCATTAAATGGTGTCGCGAGTCTTCTAGCGTAGGGAGGTAAACAATTTCCCCTGATGACATAACTTCTCTCTGGAGTGGCCTACAACTGGGAGACTGAGGATTCACTTCAACTGCATCTTCGAGAAATACTGATTCTTCTATGGCCATTCCATTGGAATCAACAGTTCTCTGGGCAAACTTCTTTCCTCCTTCTGAGGTTTTTCCTTCAGACCGCTTTTTCACTGGTCGCATCTTTGGCATTGAAGAATTTTCTTCGATAGCAACTAGCTTGTAAACAAAACCAGCCGATGCTGCACCTGACCCAGTAACCAATCTGTGCCCTGATTCAAAAGCATCTATTGGAGCATCCACTAGTCGTTCTATTTTGTATTCGTCTAAATCCCCAGAGACCATAATCTGTGCTTGTGGTGCCCCTAGGTCGTCTAGAAGTGATCTAGCAGATTTCGCTCCAATGGCAAGGTCTCCTGAATCGATTCGTATCCCTTTCAAATTAGTATTTGAAGCTTTGACGGCATTAACAATTCCAGTTTCAATATCGTATGTATCAACAAGAAAAATAGAATCTTCTCCCAAATACTTAGCTTGATTTTCAAAAGCATCTATTTCGGATTGGAATGAGAGAGTGTAGGCGTGAGAGGCTGTTCCTGCAGTTGGAATACCCCAGCGTCTCCCTGCTTCAAGATTAGATGTTACATCAACTCCACCGATATAAGCTGCTCTGGCAGCATTGACAGCAGCTTCAGGTTCAATTCGTCGGGATCCAGCCTCCATGACGAAGCGATCGCTGGCTGCGTCCACGATCCTTGCAGCAGCTGTTGCAATTGCGGAGTCAAAATTCACGATTGACAGCAGCAATGTTTCTATAAGTAAAGCTTCTCCTAAGCTCCCCTCAACGGTAATTACTGGACTGTATGGAAAGTATGTTTCTCCTTCCTGATAAGAAATAATTTCTCCCGTGAAGTTGAAAGAGTACAAAAACTCTTGAGTTTGTTTCGAAACTATCTTTTCTTCCTCCAAGAATCGCAACATGTCATCACTGAAAGAAAAGTTCTTTAAATGAGGCAATAACCGATTAATACCAGCGAAGACACCAAATGATCTTCCCAAAGGAAGTTCGCGTGCAAAGACCTCAAAGATAGATCTTTTATCTGCTTGGTTTGACTGCACCAAAGCATCAAGCATGGTCAACTCATAATGATCTGTATGTAAGGCATAAGTTTCTAATTTATCTTGCATGGTTATTCCTTTGATCATAATTTTACCATTATATATAGTCATAGTGACAATATTTCCCTCAGAGCTTTCACAGAAAATACGAAGTAGCGTCATAGCGTGGCTAAAGAGTACTCCCCTCAAGATAACAATCGGACCTTTTGGCGTCCTACTGGAGCTTCTGCCTACGCTATTGCTCTTGTAGCGCTTCCAGGCTTTCTCCTTGGTGCGTTTGCTCCGGAGATAAAAGAAGAACTTTCATTTGGTGACACAGAACTTGGTGCGATCCTTACTTTTGGATATCTAGTTTCGAGCATCGTTATGTCAGTATCAGGTGGGTCTGCTGATCGAACTGGACCAAAGAGTGTTTTGCGATATGGCGTTGCTATCGCTTCGCTAGCTGCATTCCTCACGGGTTTTCTTGGTAATACATTTTTTCTACTGATGATATTCATCGGGTTAAATCGCGTAGCTGAGGGCATCATACATCCAGCAACAAATACTTTAATATCGTCATCTGTGGTTTTAGAAAGACAGGGAATCGCAATGGCTGCAAAGCAATCTGCTGTTCCCTTTGCGACAGCCCTCGCAGGTTTTGCTGTGCCAACTCTTGGAGTAGTTTTCGGATGGAAGGGGACATTTCTAGCGGTAGCCTTTCTAGCCTTCCCAGCTTGGTTCATAATTCCTAACGCACCTTTGATAGGCGAGATGAGTTTCTCGTCTCGTCGTGAAATGTGGCGTCTCTCTCACTTACAACTTCTCGCTCTTGCGGGGGCGTTCTCTGCCGCCGCAGTCGTTACTGTTTCAGGGTTTCTTACCACTTCAGCAAAAAATGCGGGATATAGCGATGGATCTGCTGGGTTAATTCTCGGGCTAGGTGGAGTGCTAATGATCATCTCTCGCTTAACGTGGGGCTACTTAGCAGATCGCTTCCGGTTTGATAGATTCAAAGCAGTTTCCGGATCGCTTCTAATCGGATCAATAGCGTTTGTGCTTTTTGCTATTGAGTCTAAGGCTTCCATTGCAGTCGGGTCTATCTTTATCTTCGGAATTGGTTGGTCCTGGCCTGGTTTAGCATTATTGGGGATTATTGAGCACCATCGAGATGAACCAGGAGAGGCGACGGCCATAGTGCAAACGAGCATTCGCATAGGAGCGATGTTCGCACCTTTGGGATTCGGGTTGATCGCTGACTCTTTTGACTATAGTTATGCTTGGCTGTGCTCACTTATCTCGGCTTTGTTAGGTGGATTTTTCATGCTTCTCGCTAGTTCGCGTTTACCCGAAGCAAAAGGAAAATAGCCGAGTCAATTTCGTTTCGGAGTTAAGAGGCACATAGAAGCACTTTAACGATTTCTTTTAGCGCTCGACTCCTATGACTTATTCGATTCTTCTCTGAATCACCGATTTCGCCAAATGTTTTTCCAGGGATCTCCGAGGGAAGAAAAATTGAGTCATATCCAAAACCTAGATTCCCTATCGGAGAGAGGGCTATTTTTCCAAAAACTACACCTTCAGCAGTTACAGAAGTTTCATCAGGCCAGAGCACAACAATGACAGTCCGGAACCGAGCTTCTCTTCTAACCATCGGAACGTCAGCTAATTCCTCTAGTAACTTTTTGATATTGTCCTCTGATCGTGCATCGGGACCTGCATATCGGGCAGATAGAACTCCGGGTTCACCGTTCAGTACTTCAACTTCCAAACCAGTATCATCCGCTATTGCAGGCATACCTGTTGCTGCCATTACCGCATGGGCCTTCAAAGTTGCATTCCCTAACAGATCCGGTGCGTCTTCAACAATCTCTGGGATTTCGGGGGGGCGTGGCAATAATTCTATTTTGCCAGACAATATTTGCTGCATTTCCTCATATTTGTGAGGATTTGCAGTTGCAGAGATTAACTTCATCTCACTTTTGGAGGAGTTCTAAGAAGTTCTTTTTGAAGGGCGATAATTTCATTAATCCCCTTCTCAGCTAGTTCAAGCAATGTAGATAATTCATCCTTTGAAAATGAAAATTTTTCTGCGGTTCCTTGGATTTCTATGAACTCACCCGATTCTGTCATAACCACATTCATATCAGTTTCTGCTTTAGAGTCTTCTTCATATGGCAAGTCCAATCTGGCCTCCCCATTGATAATCCCCACTGATACAGCAGCACATGCTTCAAGGATCGGGTGCTCTGTGATTTGTTTTCGTGCTTGAAGTCTTGACAAGGCATCATGTAACGCAAGAAGCCCTCCGCATATAGAAGCGACACGAGTACCCCCATCCGCTTGTAGCACATCACAGTCAACTGTAACTTGACGCTCACCTAGCTTTCCCATGTCGCAGACTGCTCGCAAAGACCGCCCTATTAGTCGCTGTATTTCTTGAGTACGACCTTTAGGCCCTTTAGTTTCTCTTCTTATGCGTTCCGGTGACGAACCGGGAAGCATCGAATACTCAGCGGTAACCCATCCAGTCCCCGTACCCCGCATCCAACGTGGGACATCATCATCTACTGAGGCCGTACATAGAACTCGAGTGTTTCCGAATTCAACCAAAATTGATCCATCTGCCATGGTTGTGAAATCCCGCGTGAAGCGTATTTCTCTTAACGCATCTACTTTTCTTCCATCTGTACGCCCCACTTAAACTCCCTTACTTAGGCTACGAATTCCTTACCTACACATGCTAGTGAAATTTCTCCTGGAAAAACTTCACTAGCCTCCTGAAGGTGTTGAGATGGTTCTTCGCCTGGAGCTAGGTGTGAAAGAACTAGGTGTGAAACATCAGCGTGTTGCGCCATCATTCCAGCTTGACGAGCTGAAAGGTGCAGGATCCTTTCTTTTTCTCGATGTGATAGAAATGTAGATTCAGCTATTAATAAACCGATATTTGGCCCCAGTTGAGTGATATCCCACTCTGGGCCTGTATCTGCAGAAAAGACCATACTTGAATCTCCAACTTCAACTCTTGAGGCTAGAGTCTCGACGTAGTGATCAGTTCTAGACCACCGCCATTTCTGATCCGCTATTACGGTAGATGATTTGTCACTAATCACGTTACAGCGGAATGATTCTTCAATGTCCGCACACATCTTTCGTGCTAAAGAGAAGGTTCCTATTGTTCCGTATACAGGGATAGGTTCGCATAGTACATAATGGCGTATGGCATTATAAACCACAGGAAGCTCCAGCCAATGATCTGCGTGCTCGTGACTGAGCACTATTGCGGTCAGGTCTGACAAGCATATGTGGTCTTGCAGGTTAGCTAAGGTTCCGGGTCCCGCGTCTAACCAGACGTTCGCCTGGGGGCTTTGGACTAGGAAGCCTGTGCAAGCTCCACCGGCGTTCGCGTAACTTCCACTACAACCAAGTACGGTAACTTTGAGTGCGGGGGTGTTCACGATTTTCAACTCCAGTTGTGAGCTATCGCTTTTTCTAATTCAGGGCCAAATAACTTTTGACCTTGCTCTGCAAACCAAGATACATCGCCTGAGGAGATAAATGTCCTGTTTCCTTGATTTATATTTGTAGTTTCAAGATCCTTTGCCCGCAAAGACTTTGCAACTGCAAAAGCTGTTTCGTCCGCTGATGACACTAAGATAACATCCTCACCTACAGACTCTCCTATAGCTCGTGCCAAATAAGGGTAGTGAGTGCATCCAAGTAACAGGGCGTCAACATCGGCTTGGATAACTGGAGCTAAAAGCCGATCTGCAAGAATACGTACTTGCTCTCCTTCAAACTCTCCGCGCTCAACAAACTCTACGAAACCAGGACAGGCTACGCTGACTAGTTCTATATTCTCTGGACTGATTTCCTTGATTGCATCGTCGTACGCTTGACTATTGATCGTTCCGACCGTTCCAATAACGCCTATTCTCTTTGTAGCTGACACTTCAGCAACTGCCTGAGCTCCAGGCTTTATAACACCTACTATGGGGATCTCTGTGAGGGCTCGTAGATTAGCCTCCGCTGCAGCTGATGCTGTATTACAAGCTATTACGATCATTTTCACATCGTGTTCTGCAATTAGGTAATCGGATATTTGTTGTGAGTAAGATTTAACTTCTTCTAAGGGTCGAGGCCCATAGGGATATCTTGAAGTGTCACCGAAGTAGACAACGTCCTCAGATGGCAACAGGTCTATTATCGCTCTAGCGACAGTAAGCCCACCGAAACCCGAATCAAAAATTCCTATTGACTGGTTACTTGACACGTATCTAATCGTAGAGGCATTTTGAGAATTATTTAGAGAGTTGATTAGCAGATCCCATATTTTCTAGAAGTAAATTATTGATTCAATAGAGTTGGCGACATCGTCTAAATCACCAGACCATGCTCCAGTGGAGAGGTATTTCCAACCTCCATCGCAAACAATGAAAACGATAACTCCTGTTTCTATCTGTTCGGCAACTCTAATTGCTCCCGCAAGAGCCGCCCCTGAGGAGATGCCAGAAAAGATTCCGCATTCGTTTGCTAATTGCCTTGTGTAACGTATTGATTCTTGCGGCCTGACTATTCTTTTCCCATTGAGAACTTCCAGCCCTTTCCAATTTTCGAAGACTGGAGGTATAAAACCGTCATCAAGGCTTCTTAGTCCTTGAACTATTTCTCCGGATGGCGGTTCGACTGCAAGAATTTGTATCTCCTTCTTATGTTCGCGCAGAAAAGTTCCTACACCCATGAGTGTTCCGGAAGTTCCTAACCCTGCTACGAAGTGAGTTATATCTGGAACATCATTCAAGATTTCTGGGCCTGTCGTTTCATAGTGAACTTGGGGATTAGACTCATTGCCATACTGGTACAGAAATACCCAATCGGGGTTTTGCTGCGCTAGTTCCTGGGCAAGTTTCACTGCGCCATTGGATCCTAATTCTCCAGAGGAGGGAATAATCTCAGCGCCCCATACTTCCAGTAGTTGTTTCCTTTCGATTGAAACATTGTGGGGTAAAACAATTTTAAGTTGGTAATTACGCATGGATGCAATCATCGCAAGCGCAATACCCGTGTTACCAGATGAAGGTTCAATTAAGATACTTCCAGGTTTAAGTAACCCCTCTTGTTCAGCTTGCAAAACCATTGATTTAGCGATGCGGTCCTTAACTGACCCTGCAGGGTTTTGATTCTCTAACTTGGCGAAGATTTTGACAGCGGGATTCGGGCTAAGTTTTGATACATCTACTACAGGTGTGTTCCCGATAAGATCAAGGATTGATTGGTGAACTGCCATACCTAATTATGACGTCTGTTTTGCAATTCAACACTGCGACATCGGTCTCAGGAACTAATGAAGCTAATTTCTTCTTCGGTTATTTCTTCATTCTTGATTCGAAAACTCCTGATTTCAGGCTCACTTTCTTGCAACGAAACTATTAAGTAATGCCATGTTCCTAAAGGGTCAAAATCTGTCGCATCCCTGACATCTGTAGGAGATGGATACGCAGCGGTATGCGTATGACTATGCATTACTCCAATAATTTGCTTTTCCTCGGCATCAGCAATGCCCTCCACTTTCATCATTTCCAATGGGTCTAATTGATAGATTATTTCTGAATTTGCGACATTTTCCATCGGATAAAAGCACGCAATAGTACTTGAACCAGTATTTGCAGAAAAGAGTCCACATGCTTCGTTCGGCAATTCATCAATAGCATGTTTAATTATTTGGATTTTAATGTCTTCGGTTAGAACGAGCATTCCTATATGCTACAGCAAACTTTTGTATGAGATATGGTGAGTAAATAGCTCGCTTCCCGACGTAAGGCCAGTATTGGCGCTAGCCTCAGGTCATCATGAGTAATTCAGGGAAGCGTATTGTTGCAACGAATCGTCAGGCAAAGAGAGAGTTTGAAATTTTTGACACAATTGAAGCTGGCATGGTTTTACAGGGAAGTGAAGTTAAATCATTACGTAATAGTCAAGCTCAACTGGCAGAGGCTTTTTGCAGGATACATGACGGAGAAATTTGGCTGAATTCCTGTCATATCAGCAAA
>CETI01246426.1_pt1 | contig 27221 bp, 44 predicted proteins | sample 361441 | NCBI WGS metagenome assembly CETI01 (sample SAMEA2622478, study PRJEB7988) | marine metagenome | biome: marine biome (ENVO:00000447); feature: deep chlorophyll maximum layer (ENVO:xxxxxxxx); material: "saline water (ENVO:00002010), including plankton (ENVO:xxxxxxxx)" | depth 90 m | reverse complement strand
GTCTGATAGGATATTTGCACAAAATCTAAATCTAGAATGTCTTAGAGTATTAAGCCATCAGCCTGGTCAGTACTGTAATAACAAAACAACAACCGGAGCATTGGAGCGTCTTAATGGTGATATACAATCAGGCAAACCCGGTGTTCCTAGTTTTAAGCGTTATTTCGAATTAGGTATTAACTATCTTGAGTCTTTTCAGGTAGAGATTTCTGACGAAATTAAAAACCATGTTGCTAATATGGTTGGAAATTCTGAAGAAAGTTCTGAATCTACAGATTCTTCTGTTGACAATGAATCTGAAGTTTTAGATATTCCTGAGCAGGATACTAGGGGTAGTATTAAGGAGAGTGATGATTATGGAGCTGGGGAGCTCTAATTAATAATTGTCACTTTATTGTAAAGAGGGTCTGTTTTATACAGGCCCTCTTTTTTTATATTTTAGATAGCGCTGATACCACTTTAGGTAGCGACCACTCATCTAGTTTATCTAAAGCTATATTTCCTCTTCCCTCTCCTATGACAAATCCCATCTCTTCACCGTATTCAATTATGTCTTCTACAAAATCCATAGCACCATGAGACTTTAACCAATGCCAATACAAATCTATAGTATCTTTATCACAGTAAACAAGTGTTTCTTTTTTTCTGAATATAGAGGCATATAGCGTAACATCTCTAAAACAGTGTATTGAGCTAGGAGGCTCTGAAAGACTAGCTTCCAAGAGAATGTGCATATTCTTAAAATACTAAATTTTTCTTAATTTAACAACATGCAATTTTTTATCTACACGTGCTATATATTTTTATGATAAGACTAAGAGCTATTTGGTGTTGTTTGTACTTTGGTTTAGTGCCGTGGTGGGTATATGAAAAAACTCGCCACTATGACTCAACATATTTACGACACCTAAAACTCAACTTAGGTCAGGTCCTGATATGGCTGACCTTCAAAGAGACAGAAGAGGACGTCTCATTTGAACTTTCAGTAAACTCGTCTTGGCGGGTAGTAATGAAAAGTTTAATAAGGAGTGTCTAAAGACCTCCTTTTTACCTATGCAATTTTACACCCCTATGTGCTATATATACATGTCTACACCAGTAGTCATCGACTACTCTTCTTTATATCTTTTATCTATGAAAACATACATCATAGCAATCGCGGTAGTACTCTTAGGAGTAGCTATCTACTTCTTCCTCCCAGAGGATGATAACGCCGGCATCCCCGAAGATGCCAACTCTACCCAGGAATCTAACTCTAGTAACTAGGTTAGGTTTATTTTATCTGGGAGTAGAGAGGAGTTCTCCGGAGCTCCTCTTTACATATTTTACACAACAATCATACAACACAGAAAGGATGGGAAATGAATTATCCTCCAAAAACAGCCGCATGGGCTAAAAACATGTTAAAACGAGCCGGGTACATAGAGCCGGAGAATACTGTAAATGCAGTCGATGCTGTTAGATCAGCGTCGGAAGTCCAAAAAAGAATCGAGTTTAATCAACAGTCTATAAGAGAAGACTATCAGCGCCGCCAGGCCGAAGCCCAGGCTCGGAAAGTCACTCTTGTCAAACCAGCCACTGCTGAAGACATTCTTGGACCCAGTCACAAGTTAGAGGGAGACAAGTTGGTTATCTCTAACAAGAAAACAGTCGGCTTAAACATCAGGCTTCCTCTTGCCGATCTCGATCTCGATTTTTCTCTTACGGAACAAGATCTGGTAGACCATCTGGAAAAACAAGGTTTCTCGGCTCGTTACTGGAAAGAGCCAACCAGAAGTCTGTCTCTTCACAGAGCACTAGCCTACCCAGTTGAAAACATCCAAATACCAAGTGGTAACTCCCAACACGAACGCTTATGAAACTTACACAAGGAAGAGTTGCTTTTTCAGGAATCCTAAAGCTCATTTACGATGAAGCTGTTCTTATGGAGATCCTAAAAAAGTATCCAACGCCTGAAGGCTTGGTACCAATTCCATCCAAAAACATCCATATAACTCTTTGCCACCAGGGCGTCATTAAGTCGGTAGCTATGAGTAAGATGATGGTGGACACCATTGCGAAACACAATTTTGCAAAAATCAATGTTCCGGAAATCGAATTGGAACCAGAGCTCCGAATAGCTGAGGCTGATGGGAAAAAGTCTGCGTTTGTTCGCGTTATGCCTAAATACTGGGATAGCCTAAAAGGCATGACAAATAGCATCCTTTCAGAGTACGGCCTGAAGCCCTATCTCTTCGTCAGAGAGTTTGAACGAGAACATCACGTCTCCACAGCTAACCTTACCGGAAGGCCAGGAGATTCTATAGCCTTTACCTGGAGGCATGATCCAGAGAATAGTCACTTAGAGTGGCCCTATACAATAGAGCCTTGTAAGGCTATTCTTGATAAGGATATGACAAGCCTCCACGCCGTGTAAATATGGTTGTGTGATCATAGTGGGGCCTCCGTCTCAGGAACGGAGGCCCCACACTTCAAACTTTTTACCTATCAATAAAATAATAAATATAATGAATAAAGATCGAGTAGTGGGATTCACTTGTGGCGCCATGGACCTTTTCCATGCAGGGCATGTATCTATGATGGAATATTGTAAATTGCATTGTGACTATCTTATGGTTGGGCTGCAGACAGATCCAAGCATAGACAGGGCGGAAAAAAACCAACCAGTACAGTCGTTGGTAGAGCGTTATGTTCAATTAAAAGGCTGTTCTTACGTTGATCAAGTAATACCGTACAGAACGGAATCAGAATTAGTAGAGCTTCTTACAGTATATTCGCAGATCATAAATATTAGATTTCTTGGCGATGATTGGAGGAACAAACAATACACAGGGTACGAATTAAACATACCTGTGCATTTTAACCCCAGGTTTCACAGTTACAGCACAAGTGAACTTAGAGACCGGGTTTGTGAGGGCAATAGTAGGGAATGACATAGAATGGGATTAGATCAGTATGCAGTGGCCTCTAAAAGAGGTGTAAAAAGAAAAGAAATAGCTTATTGGCGTAAACATCCGCATCTCGAAAGCTATATGGCAGAAGTTTATTATGACAGAGGAGGAACAGGACAATTTAACTGTAAAGTTTTAAAATTGGATGTAGATCTGATTTTAGATTTACGAGAAAAAGTAACTGACAGAGAACTACCAAGGGGAGGTGGTTTTTTCTGGGGAGATGATTCAAGTGACGATTATAGAGAAGAAGATTTAGAGTTTTGTGAAAAAGCACTCATCTACCTAAATGATGGATACAACGTAACCTATACAAGTTGGTGGTAATTAATTATGACACACGAAAGTGATTTTACAGTAGATATTACATATGAAGATCAGGAACTCACAGTACATGGAGTTTGCGAATGGTCTGTAGAGAATGATTCGTTTGATTACGCAGGCACGCATTGCACTGGAGGCAGAAGTGGAATACACGAGCTTCCGGATTATTGTGAGGCAGCTTCGTGCGAAATACAAACTATTGAAGATTCATTAGGGAATGATGTCCCTATAGAAGACGCATCAAAATTAAGTGATATAAATTTTATAGTATTAAAAGCTCTTCAAGATGAGGAAAATGATAGCGGTAGCGAAATGCAAAGTATCATAAGCGCCGCTGAGGATGCACAAGTAGATGCTTATTTAGATAACCAGGAGAATAAAGAATATTATGACGACTAAAAAGTTTAAAGTAACTGAGTATGAGAAAGTAAAAGGCAGCCATGTCCGTAAAGAGGACGCACAAGAGATAGGAGAGATCCTAAATTCTCTTGCTATGGAAAATGACGGTGTAATACCACACGATGTAGTAAAAGCCGCTAAAAGCCCGAAGTCCGTACTTCATAAGTATTTCACATGGGACGACAAAGAAGCTGCTGATAAGCAAAGACTAACTGAAGCCGGATACATCATACGCAATATGAATATGCGTGTGGTCTATGCTCAAGTTGTAGTTGATAACAACGTAAAGAAACAGGAATCAAGAGAGGTAACTGTTCGTATGCTACAATCGACTAAAAACGATGCAAATGATGGTTATGTTTATCGTAGTACTTTTGAGGTACTAGGCGATCCTGAGAAGGCTACTGAATGTTATCATAATATGTATACCTACCTCATGGGTGCGTTTAGGCGATTTCATGCTATAGACGAGCTATCTGAAGAGTTACAAAATATTGAAACAATTCTAGTTAATTTATCCTCTAAGCTTGGTAAAACCAAGAAAGAGATAACAAACCACATCGCCCGCATTAGGCGTGGCGTTTAACCAAAAAACCAAAAAACCAAGATATAAACAATCATGGCAACAAAAGCTAAAAGTAGTAGTAGTAAGAAGAAGGTAGTAGATGCTCCAGCAGTAACTGCTAGTGTAGTACAGACAGGACCAATCCATATCGAAGCTCCTCATACTGAGACCATTCGTGTCCGAGTGAAGGGTATGGCAGGCAGCCCTTATTGCTGTCACGCTTTTACTAAAAAAGCAGTTCTCGAGATGGAGGCCAAGCATAATGGTGAAACTCCTACTAGGAAAAAGGAACCTAAAGACCAGTGGAATGATTTCATCGAAGCCGGTCATTGGGTTTACGATTCTAAGGGTAAGATAGCAGGGCTTGCAGCACCCGCTCTGCAATTCAAAAAAGCGACCGTTGATGCCGTCAGGCATGTAGGGGATCGCAAGACCCTCACGATGGCCGCTACTCGTTCCTGGTTCTACATCAAAGGCACAGATCCTAAGTACCCTGGTTTGGTAAAGCTGACCGCAGATCCTCTTCCTAAGCACCTGTGGACCGACATGGATTTCCGGTTTGCTGGCGAAGAAGAGGGTAAACAATCTCAGTGGGTAAACGCTAAGCGTATTACTGAGATGGAGCGCCTTCATAAGCTGGGTGTGTCTATTCGCCGTGATGCAGTGACGGTGGGTATGGGCAAGGACCTACGTTATAGGCCTATAATTCATGATTGGACTGCTGAGTTTGATTTGGAGTATCATCCGGATCAAGTTACGCTTGACGGAATCATGAATCTGATTAACACTGGCGGTTCCTTGAATGGAATCGGAGAGTGGCGTCCAAGCTCTCCTAAGGCCTGTGGTGATTGGGGACGCTATACCGTAGAGGCCGTTTAATAGTTTTGTTAATAGCTCGAAGGGGTTGTTTTTGGGGTTTTATTCATTTCCCCTTTCCTTTCTCCCCTGAGAGCTTAAACAAGGAGGGCCCCTCAGAAGTGAGGGGCCCTCTATCACTTTCCACAGAAACAACCTGGGCAATGTATGGCCCATTGTTGATATAAGAGTATAATTTTAATTTCTCTGGCTTATATAAGTCAATAGTTTATGGCAGCTCCGATGAGTTAATGATTTGATAAGCTCGATAAGTAGTGATTGGTCACGATATGTCAGAAGTGCTGAGTTATGATATATCCGTTTTGATCAGATCCGTTCAATTACGTTTCGTTTCGGCAGGTGTGATCTGATGTATATGATCTGGAGTGTTATGATGCGCTGCGTTTGCGATCAGTTGCGGCAGTTGTGACTCGATATGATATAATAAGTTAAGCTCAGATCGGTTGATATGCGTTTTGGCAGGTCCGATAAGCTGGGATTGGTAGGGATATGATAATATGAGTTTAGATGCGTTGAGATCAGTTATGTTACGGCAGCTACGATGAGTTAAGATGCGATTGGTACAGATGGGATAAGCTCCGCTCCGGTAAGGCAGGTTAGGTACGTTGGGATGGGCTATGTACAGATAAGCTGAGCTCTGATTAGGCAGTTTTGCTGAGTTGAGTTAAGTTTCGATGCGTAGGGATCAGTTGTACTACGTTAAGGCAGATCAGATGGGTTCAGATCCGCCGAGATCAGTAGTGATGCGATTGGTTTAGATGCGATTCGTTAGGGCAGATAGGTTGGGTTGTGTTCAGTCCTGTAAGGATGTGTAGGGTTTTGATTTGGCAGGTTAGATAAGTTGGGATCCCCTGAGATTTGACGCCCTGTGATTTGAAGAGATAAGGTATGGCAGAAGAGTTAAGTTAAGATGGGTTCAGATCCGCTATGTTACGTCAGCTATGACACGATGTGAAAGATAAGATCAGCTCAGGTTTTATACGCTCTGGCAGCTAAGTTGGGTTGGGATGAGTTTTGTTTAGATACGTCCCGTTAAGGCAGTTTAGATGCGATTGGATCAGTTGGGCAGGGTTCCGCTCCGCTAGGTTATGTTCCGTTAAGCCAGCTATGGATGATTAGTTTAGAACGATCAGATGCGCAGTGATTAGCCAGCTAGGCTAAGTTTAGTTAAGATAGGATTAGTCATGCGGGTTATGGTTTCGATGAGTTATGATTTGGCAGATTCGGTGTGATGCCATATGTGACGCCGCGCTTTGTTGTGATGCGTTCAGTTATGATTGGGCTGTAGAGTTAAGATGGGATTGGTTCAGTTGGGATAAGCTCCATTGCGCTGTGATCCGGCTGTTTATATCTTAGATTTGTTATGATTTGTTGGGCGGGGGATCCACGTCCAAAACACCGGGAACTATTGGAGCGTTATCTAGGCAGTATTTCAATACGTTCATACGCCATTCTTGTTCAAGTGACCAATAAACCTTTGGCAGTGGGCTTGATGCGCTGCCCATTCTGTGATTCCTGTTATGCATGAACCCTACTGTGGACCAGTTATATCTCTCAGTATTCATAAGGCTTTTAAAATAAAACATGTGCTCGGGTACATTGTTTAAGTGGTCTGTAGCAAATATTAAATTAACTGGTAATGCTAATGATAGTAAACTTGCAGCTCCTGCTATTCCTATGTACCTACAACCTAAATCTAAGGAGGACAAAATTTGATATGAAAGATAGCACTGATTACCATTGTATTCGTTGATTATTTCTTTCTGAAATTCTTTTTTAACACCTATGCAATCATCTCGAGATTCTAAGTACTTAACTATCTTTTTGTATTTAACCCATTTTACCTCACAGCATATCTTCTCTGGGTCAAAGGCACTACGAACACCTGACATCCAATTGTTATAAGCGTCTTCTATCATATATATGGGCTTATCTTTATAAAAATGATACAGCTTATCTATTTTATAAGTCTCGTTGTGGTGTGAGAAATCTTTAAGCCCGTTCTGTATAGTAAAAGGACCTGTTGTAAGACCTAGGTTCTTTTTACCATATGCATGACATCTTTTCCTATTTAATAAGAAAGTACCGACCTGTATTTTTTTATACATCTGGTTATCTATCCTAGTGTCCTCGATGACTACCCGATGTCCTATCATAGATGCAATAGGAAATAATACGGTCACACAATAAACCACGACTTCTATGTTGGCCTCGTCCATTTTCTTGAAGTATTCCAAGTAACCTAAATTCCCGTAACTTTCGTGTTTCCAAAGCAACACATGGACACTACCGTCGAACTTTCTATTAGGATACAGATTTACATCATAAAGAGGTAAGTCAAAATAGTTTTCATCTATTGTTTTCCTGTAACTTGCTTGTCCGTCTTGTACTTTATGATCTTCTAAATTGATTAATTTAATTTTCATAGAAAACACATAATAAATTAGACCAAGCTTTACCACAACAATTTCTCTAGAGATAGGAGGATACCGAGTGAGCTCAGGCAGTGAGTCTCGGTTGTAATTAAAATATTTCGCTTTAGATAAAGTGACCCTTCTAAGGAATCATTTATCTATAATATGGCGCTATCGAGAGCCAGAAATATATAAATTATCGCAACTCACTTCCATAACACCCCAGTGTTGCTTCCCGGAAAGATGGCGATGACAGGTGGGACGATCAAGGCGAGCCTCTGCCTCTTTAATTAATACATATAAAATGACAAAAGAAATAATGAACGGCGAAGATGCCGGTTATATTGACGGCCTTAAGAAAGCCTATGAGTTAGTCGGTAAATTAGCCGACTTTTATAAGAACCAAAAAGAAACTCATGGTGGGGACTTCACATGCTGCACTTGGAAAGAGTTTCAAGGCCAAGAGAACGCATGTAGGTATGCCCAGCATGTTATAAGAAAAGGTGAGTGGAACGAGGAGGAAGAATTACCATGGTAGTATCTAAAACGTTTATAGTGACTTGTGGATTGTTAGCCTTTTTGTTACTGGCGGAAGGCTGCACGTACGTAAAAAAGAAGAAGAGAAGTACTTTGCATAATTACCCTATATTTAAGGATATGGAATGTCCTACAGACATGGAGAATTATGACGAGGAGTATGTAGAGAAAAGAGCAGCTGAACTCAACATGAGACCTGTCGATTACTTGCATAAGTATAATAAAATGCGCTACAAGCCAGTTAATAAAAACAGGAATGTGGGGTTCACAAACGATAGTAGTGAAAAATGAAATTCTTGAATTGGATTAATAGTAAGTGGAATAACTTTATATTCTACATACACGACCTAACTGCTAAATGGGGCATAGGACATACTACAGTATGGTTATATGATAACCTCACTTGGACACTTCCTGAGAAGTGGCAGATGATAGCGGGTAAAACTAATGAACAATACTTGCTAGAGCATGAACTGTACATAGCGCGACACCAAGCTCAGTATTATGCAAACTTAGCATATGAGTATCAAGGTGCATGGTTAGAAGCTATTTTGCCTGAAGAAGAGGAAGTTGAGGAGGTAATAAACAAGGACTTAAAAAAGAAAGAAAAGCAAAAATGACGATGGCGGAAGATTATGAGCCCATGTCCGATGGGTTGGTTAAGATGATATTAAGAACAGCTGGATTTAAATCTCCGGATGAAGTTAGAGAGGCTGTGAAAGAAGTAGTGGTAATTCCTCGTGTTGTACAACTGACTGAGGAAGAGCAAAAACGACTTGAGAGCAGGAGGAAGTCTTCAAGAGAGTGTAAGCGCAGGGCTCGAGAGAGGGCAAAAGAACAAAAACGACAACAAAAATTAATAGATGAAGCTAACAGTATTAATACATAATGACGACAACCCTGATGAACCAATAGGCATGTGCGTAACTAGCGTGCAACATCTTTGTAATATCCTTTCATTCCAAACTGAAGAAAAGGGTATGGATGTAGAAGGTATTGTCATGATAAAACCAACAGAAATAGATTACGATGATGACGAAATTGACGAGAGTACAGAAGAGATTAAGGAAGGAAGCGGTATTGAACGCGGGTAGAGAACCGAAAGATGTTATAAACCTAAATGGCTGGCTTGATGTAATGAAAATTCGAAGAGCTGAAGAAAATAAGACTAAGCGATATGAGAGATCACAAAAAACCAACTAACGTAAGAGCAAGGACTGCTAACCCCAACACGCCGGAAACAGATAAACAACTCCTGGTAATGCATGTAGTAAATTACACCATTGAGGATAAGGAGTATGAAATATCTCTCCCGGCTGAATGTCCTATGTCTGCTATAGAGTTATTTCACCGTAATTACATTGTAGCTACCGATGAACATATTTGTCCTACACATGCATCCTGAGTGGGCAGCTCATATGCAATGCGACAAGCATATTCCCAAGATGGTAGTTGAGTCGGCTCAGATGATGGCTTCGGCTCTGATAAGGGCAGGAGTGTCTGAAGGATCTATGCCTCTTACAAAAGCAGGAAAGCCATATAAAGGTGGTTATAAGAAACATCCTTGTACCCTATGGGCAGGAGATACCCATTCAAACTTCAACTGGCTAGCAACACATGCTAATCAGTTAACTTTGGAGTATACCAAACGGTATGGTAAAAAACATGCCTGTGCAGAACCAATAATTAAGATGAGTTGTTTGGTAGATTTTATACCAGAAGGCTATCTAACTGATTTTGCACAAGCAATGCCGGATGAGTACAAGAACGAAAACCCAGTAAAAGCTTACAGAGCTTATTATAAAAGCAAAACATTCGCTAAATGGGAGAAAGGTACGCCTGCTCCTGATTGGTGGGAAAACTAAAATATCATGGATAACATAGTAGGACAAAGTATAGTAGACATCAGACCAATGACCGAGGCTGAGTTAAATGAAGAAGGTTGGGACCCAGCACCGTATCAAGTGGTTATGGTGATAGAACTGGAAAATGGAGTAAAGCTGTACCCAAGCAGCGATGGTGAGGGTAATAATGGCGGAGTTCTGTTTGGTGTAGATGTAGCACAGGATTTTAGATTCTCTGTCTACCCACCAAGAGAAGAAGTCGTAAACTTCCCACAGCAATGATGGACTATATAACAATGACTTGCATAGCAGCCCTCTTCCTAGGGGGCCTATGCTGGTTGTATTTATGATGAATGCAAAAAAGATAAATATTGATTTAACTTCCCCTTTCCAAACTACATGCCCTCATTACAAAGCAATGACTAGTTTAAAGTTCGCAGAGGGTTATAGAGAGGAAATGAAAAGCTCTGAATCATTCGGTTTAATCAATGGATGTTTCGATCCTCTGCACGTAGGTCATATATGGCTTTTAAATCAAGCTAGAGAGGCCTGTGACGTACTTTGGGTTGCTTTGAATAGTGATGACTATATACGTAAGAACAAAAGCAAACCAGGGGGCATAGCTTTCATACCACAAATGGGTAGGGTTTATTCGCTATTGTCACTAGAGGCAGTTACCGGCGTTACCGTATACAACCAACAGAATTGTGCAGATGTTATAAAAGCGCTTAAGCCTGACCTTCTATTAAAAAGCAAAGAGTACGAAAAAGCCAAGTCTTACGGGAGCACCACCTTTACTACTCCTGAATCTTATAAACATATAGTGAATACGGAAGATGAGCTTCGTGCTGCTACTGATGTTGGCGCTGATGTTAAGTATTTGGATATGCTGCCAGGGTACAGTAGTACTATCTTGCTGGAGAAGTTGCTAGGAATCGATAAACTGGATGATATAATATGATATGTTTGCTATAAAAAATATGATATGAAATGATATGCTCGTATTACACATAGACATAGAAAAATAACAAAATAGACATATTTTTGCTTAGCTGCTTTTGTAAGTTGTTGGTAATCAACAGCGCATAGGAGCGTCAAAAAGTAAGATCCATTTTTCGAAAAAAGTCAAAAATTTCAAAACAGGGGGAAAATGAAAAATGACCATTACACATAAATATTACAAATATGCAGTTAGTATTAAATATTAGTAACGGACCGCCGGGATGTAGTTTAATACCCAGCAGTGTAGCTTCTAACGATGTCTATGCAGACGCATCGCGTTTGATACAGCAGGATCTTGATCTACATAATAAATTTACAATAGCCAATACCAGTCAGGCCTTGAAATTCAAAGCATCGCGTCCTCAAGTAATTGAGTTACTGGGTACTCCGTCTTATGAGTCAACGTCCCGTCTTATACTGGAATATGGTGTAGGTGACTGTCTATGGTTTTACACCAGTAAAGCCTCATATGAAGAATTTTTTGATGCTTTGGAAGAAACTAATTATGCAGAACCAGTAAGCCCCAATATGATAAGAGTCCTGACACATATTGTAGTCGGGTGTAAGTACACAACGCTGCACGAGGACGATAGATCGTTTGGTCACAATTTTTATGTTTCGATATCAGAAAGGTATGTCTCAGATACCCCAGCAAATGAGATGCTAGAAAACTTTCGTTGGTTTCTTACCACGCATCTGCCTTTTATAAAAAACATAGAACAAATAGGAAAAGAACAGGAGATAGATACATGAAATTATTACAAATATTAACTTATGTGAATGCAGGGGTATTTCTCTGCCTTGCTTATCTGTACCATATTAATGTGATACACGATAAGGATATGTTAATCAGTACGCATAAGTCTGAAAATAACATATTGAAAGCACAACTAGTGGATACGATGGACACAGCAGACAGTAGGCTGAGTGGTGAGTACCAAAGAGGATTCGAAGCCGGAAAAACCCAAACTGCAGTATTATTCCTAGATGAAAGGTCTGTCCTTACTTATGCAGAGGGTTACCATGCAGCTATAAGTCAGTTTGGTACTGCCAACAGCATTGTACTGCCGGTAGAGCAGGAACTATTGGATGAGCTTGAGGAAGACATAAAAAAAATAGTGGATAAAAAGGATGCTAACAAACAGTAACACTCAGTTGTGTTTTACGGAATCTATAGCGAATCACAATACAAACACAGATACTACTAATGCTCCTGCGTCTTTTAAGATATTAAAGCATAGGCGTGATGTTCCCGACAGGGAAACTAGTGTTTATATAATAGAGACTGGGCCTCACCTTGATACCAATGGCACACACTATCTCGACCATCAATGGCCAACAAAGTTAATAAATATTAAGTCTTTGATAGGCCCGCCAACTTGGACAGGAGACGTAGAGGACAAAACACAGTATAATTTTGCTCTTAGGTTTTATAGATTCGAAGTTTCTGAATCTAATGAGTGCGCTTTCTTAAACTCATTCAGAAGTGCCGTCATAGACAATTATGGAGAAGCAAGCCGCCGTATTGGGATGCCATTGGAAGAACAAGAAGATATTCTGACAAAAGAAGAGCTATACCCGGTTAAGTCTATGGTTCCAAAATTCATTAATGCTAGACGAGAAATAAGTGTTTATGATTGGAAGTATTACGAAGAGATAGGCGATGATACTTACCTACATTGGCACCTAGGATCACAAGGTAGGCTACACAGGGAAAACTGTGGTGATTTCATGAGCTTTACGCGTTTGCCTTATGACGTTGTGTGGCAGTTTGGTTTCTATGTTAAACCTATAGATGATGAGGAAGAAGATTTCTTTTCAAATGCATCTAAGTACAAGTTAGTAAGTAAGGAAAGCTATGGATGAGGATGTATTTGGAGATATAAAAATATTGGAACCTGGTCCTCTAAAGAAAAAAACTTCTAGTGAGAAAAGGTTTTTCTTTCATTACAATAAACCAGAGAGTAGGAAACAAAGTAGAAATGTCCTGACTGTGCATTGGCAAGATAGGTGTATACCTGTTAATTCGATAAAATGCTCAGTACCTGTTGAAACACACCACAGGAAAACGCAGCCTCATTGTATAATGAGAGGTTGGGCGCAGCATGTGACTATCACAAGAGAGAGTGGAAATACTTTAGCCTTGATAGGTTAAAAATAGACAAAAAGACGATAAACTAATGAACGATGAATGCCTATAGACAAAACCTTTTCTGAATACTTAAAGTGGAGAAAAAAGTCTTCTCTGCGTATATGAATAAATAAAAGAGACAAACTAAATGTTTGTCATACACGATTCGCCCGTATTGGCTTTGTGAGGACTGACTATCTCACATGTAGTAAGAGACTCTTGTCCGGAGTCATTGTAAAGTCGCGATACGATTAACCTAGCCGAAAGAGCATTTGGATAGGCTTTGAAACCCACAACCCAAATGAGAGGAACATATGAGCGTCACTGCTAGGGAGAACCCAGCCTTGACTAACTCTGTGGAACAGCCCGGAAGTATACTGTTCGTTTCCGCAACATAAGGAGGCATATTATGACATAGCTAAATTAAAAGTCTTTTAGTCTAAAACCCCTAGTGACAGTAGGGGCTTTTTTTAGCTATCAGAAAACATGCAATTTTTAGGCTTTCCGTGGTATATATATACGACCTCACAATATAGGTCTAAAGGAGATTTCTCAGCCGAAAGCATGTTCCGATAGTAAAGGAATTTTAAACGGTAATAAGCGAAAGCAACTCCTGGTAATTTAATTACCGAAGAGAACACTTTATGACCACAATAGAAATAGTACTCGCTATATTATTAACGTCATGCATCATCGCCTTGGTGAAGATGTACCGCAACGCGGAAGCTGAAGCTGTGAAATACAGATCTCAGATTCAACGCCTCCACGAGCAGCAACTCGAAGATGAGAATGAGCATGGCAATGCCAAGCAACAACTCATCATTGAGATAGCCAATATCAAAGAGGAACTTAGGGTTTCTAAATTGGATGCTTGCTCTGCCAAAGAGGAACGGAAGAATCTAGAGGAAAAGCTTCAATCCATACGCGGAATATCATCCCAGGTGATGTTACCATAACTAGTAAAAGGCTGGTTAGAGAATGGCCCTAGTGGCCATTTCTTTACCTATGCAATTTTTTTTAACTATGGGTTATATATAATTAGTCTAGAGATAACGTTTTTCTAGAGAGGCCTTGAGGAGGGTCTTTGCTTTTGAGCACTATGTTTTGTTATGGATTTAACTTTACTCAAATCTCGTCTGGAAACCTTCACCGGTGCCGTTGTCACTCTCGAAAGAGATGACCATGGTTTGTCCATCACTTTCGATGCAGGTCCTACAAGGCCATGCGTTGGAGGCTGGGCAGGAGGAACTACGAAAGTATTTCTTCCCACCGGAGCCATCCGTCCGCGCGAAATCCCTGGAATGGGACGAGCAACGATAATCGGTGGTGTAGGTGCCTGGTACGATATGCTTGACGGTACTGGATGGTTCGAGGAGCGTAGGGACTTGTGTCTCGACGACTTCAGCTCGGAAGAGCTAATCGAACTTGAAGGAACTGCAGGGTAACCTCTAAGGAAAGTAAGCCAACGCTGCTTTTCTTTACCTATGTGATTTTTTTAGCTATCCCACTTATCTGCAAGCCGTTGTTTGCTTTTTTTAAAATGACTAGGCTCAGCACCAAACCTACGCTGTATTTCTCGTTCAGCCTTTTCTATCGTTCTGCTTACCAGCTTATTCTCTTTCCTACAGCGCTTACCATTCTTGCTAATGTAAGTAGTAACATACACCATATTGTTAGTCGTAGGGGATTGGTATAGGTTGTTACCCACACGCTTAAATTTAATACGTCTGCGCTTTACACGCTTTAACGGATTTTTAGGGTGATGCTTTGTACCCTCTTCCTTTACCTCTCTTACCAGCTCTCCATTCGATTCTTTGATTAATCTTTCTATGGTAGCCTCGTCTAGATAACGACTAGACCTGCTAGCACAAGAAAAGTTATCACCATACTTAACTTCTTCTGAAGGATCATCCACAACCATTATGTCGTTGATTTGACCCCAAGCTCCTTTATGTTTCTCCCAGTACCACTGACAGGCTGCATAAACCGCATTCTCCCTACTAGCCTTGGTAAACTCCTTTGAGAACCCAAACACTTTTCCGGGAAGTAGCCTAGCTTCTTTTGGGTTACTACCTTCGTACAATGATTTCATATATGCATCGTAACTTATTGTGAATGTTGCTTTGTAAGTCTGTACCATAATGCTTTTTTTAAAATGTCTTAGCGTACTAAATCAAGTCTTTTTTTGTGTTATATATTAATAGTGTATGGAGTAGTTGCGCCTGCACGAATAATAGTAAGCAACACAAGGTGAGTAGAAAGCACCTAAAAAAGAGTTATGGATATGAATGAAACCATATATACCGAACATGGACCCATTAAGCGGAGCGTTCTTGAAACTGCATCCCGGTGCGAAGGACTACCAAACCATCTTTTCCTATTTGCAAGCAAGAGGCATGCCGGAGATATTCTGGGGTTTTTGACCCTAATCTCTGAAATGCTTAATTGGGATGCAAAGGAGTTGGAAACGTTCTATTGCACCTACCCAGGACTCAGGAAAGTCGCCGCTGCCGAACTCAAGCGAGGCCATGGTTTTAATTTAGATTAAACTTCTCTTTAGGGAGCCTTCGGGCTCTCTTTTATCTATTTGTTGAGTATTCTAACTTTTATGGGTTTTCCGAGTCGTTTGTTCTCATCAACCCAAGCCCAAAAAAAGAAATGGTAAGCAGCTTCATCATCGTTCTCGATAGCTACTAACATTTCGTATTTATATACTTCTATCCAATTTCTGTCTTCGTCTCTTAATATAGTGTCTTCTATCGTTGGTTCTTTTTTAGCTGTCACACAGCTAACACATAGAGATAATAAAAAAAGTATAAGTAATAGTAAGAGTAAAGTTCTTAAAACTGTTTCTGCTATCTGTATTCCCGTCTTTAATCCCTTAGACATAGAGATAACGTAACATATGTCTTAGAGATAGGCGATCTAGAAAATAACACTGAGAATAAAACCACAAGTCTTTAAGAACTTAAGTTCAGGCAGTCTAAGAAATATAAAGAATTTTTGCCATCTATCTTTAGATAAGAGACTTGCTCTAGCTTTAATATATTTATTTCCGATGTACGTAAAAATATTCATATGTGTTCGTGTTGAGTAAATTATCATAGCTAATTACCGCAGCAGCGCAATTTAAGACTTCTGTGGGTTATATATACATGTACAAAGACGTGGTTTAGCTATGTACGCACACAACCAAAAAACCAACAAATAGAAAGCGAGGACGAAATTGAAAAAATTCTTTCATTTCATCAAGGCGATGTATGCAGCCTTAATAGCATACAAGAAGGGCATCTATTTCACTGCACATGACGACGAAGCTTTGTGGCAGCTGAGCCTACACTCCCGTTACTGCCCAGGGTTGGCAGACTTCGATCTGAAGCAACCCAAAGACGGTTCAATGTTTACCCATGGAGGCGCTTCCAGATCGTGGTCTCCACTCGAGGGTGATGGAGAATACTACGAACAGGTCTTCAACGGAAACTTCTTGAAGGACCAGGTGCTTGCTGAGTTAGCTGTCTGGCAGAAAGAACTCAAAAAAGCCAAAGGCCTTCATCCCATGGAGGACTACGACAGGATCATTAAGCTTGAGAAGGAAATATGGAAAAAGACCGAAGAGCTGATGAAGGAACGGGAATCAGTAAGATGCTTCGACCCCGACAGGACCACCGGAAAGGATATGCTGTCGTGAAGCAATTCTTAGGCGTCGTTGTCAAAGACGAGGAAATGTTGGGGCTTCCAATGGATGACTCCGACCTGGATACCCGGGTAATATTCTGCGGAAGCTTGTACAAGGCCAAGGAGAATATGGAGGAATGGGCAAAAGACATCAATGCTTGCCCTAGTATGATAAAACTCAACCAAAAATGTAAAGTAATATGCGTTAAAGAACTAACGGATATTAATAACCAGTAAAAGGACTGGAAGAAGAACACTTCGGTGTTCTTTTATATATCAAAATGAATAAAGTACTTATAAATGATGAATACGGCGGTATATCTTCTGAATGGCCCAGGAAAGCCTTTGATTGGGTTATTAAGAATGCTCCCCATCTTTTTAATATGGAGCTTACTCGCGATTGGGCTGAAGATAAAGAAATTGACTGTGATGAAACTTCAGTTCAAATAGCAGTACCTCGCCATGACCCTGAGCTTATCGCGGTTGCTGAAAAGTTTGATTTCAACAACGATGAAACCACAGCCTTGATGCTTGTAGAGATTAAAGGCAACAAATACCGCATTCGCGAGTATGACGGGCTGGAGTGGGTTGAAGAGCCTGACACCATAGAATGGGAGGAGATATGAAATTACCAGCAGAAGAACAAGAAAAGGTAGATAGGATTCGTAATCTGCAAAAACAGGCAGATGAGGAACAAGCAAAGCTTTTTCCTTACGGACCTCCTAATCCTTTTGATATGTATGATAACGATGGTGTTTTCGTATGTAAAGCAGAGGAATGTTACAAAGGCCGGATGGTTACAGCATTTGTTGAGGGCAAGATTCAATATTTCATTGAGTCTGAAAAAGGCACCAATCGGGTGTCTGCCGTTGATGAGTTTGGCGACAACCCACAAATGATTAGATTTTTCTACGATTTGTCTAAGAGAAATCTTATTGCATTCGAATGGATTGCCGGTAAAAACCCAGGCTATAGGCTCTATGTAATGTTTCAATCTGGAGGCACTCCTACCCTGAAGGAGTTGGTAGACAAGGAAGCTCCAGTTTGGATAGAGAAAAATGGAAATCTAAAAAAATGACAGAACCAGATATACAAAGTATGATAGACAAGTTCTATCAATTATTTAAAGCGGTAGCAAAGGGACATGAGATACGAGATAGCTCGTTTCACCCTGAAACTATTGACATAGCTAACGAGGTTTTCTCGAAAGCTCTTATTGGGCATGCCCGTAAGCTAGTCTTCCACATGGGAGCTGAGCACGGATATGATGTGGAGTCTATTCCTGCAAACATGAGTGAGGATGATTGGGAATGGGCAGATGAACGAAACTTCGAAAAATTCTTAGATGAAAATAAAGAAATACCAGAAACTGATAACGGGGGAGACCAAGAAGTATAAAAAACCTTCTTCAGAAGGATCATTACTTCTGCATGCGGTTTCCCTTGCTGCAGAAGTCGGAGAGGTAATGGACGAGGTTAAGAAGTCCGAAAGAGACGATGAAGGCCTCATAAGTAAAAAGAGGCGTAAAAAGCTAGTTGATGAATTAGGTGATGTTTTATTCTATTACCTACGTTTATGTGCCAAGCTTAATATCTCTCTTGAAGAAGTTATTAAACAAAACAAAAAGAAGGTGTCTAAGTGAAAGCGAGACCCCTCATACGCCAGTTAAAGGAGCTGGATAATATGACGCCAGCTCAGCAATGGGCTTTTTGGCGCTCATATACAAAAGAACGAAAAAATGAAAAGTTCAGACAAAAAATACGAAGAGCGACTAGACGTAAAAGACATTGATCCCATTGTCTTGTTTATGGTGCTCTTTAATAATTCAAAACAGCAAGGAATGGGATTTCTGCAGACCGAGGGTGCGTACAACATCAACCTAAAAGAGGCAGAAAAAATACTAAGCGAACAGCCGGTATGCCCAGTTCACTGGAGAAAACAAACTGACACCTTCAAGCCGAGGATGCTTGATTATGTTCGAGGTCGTGTAATGAAGTGTTCTATCAACGGAGAAGAGCTCGATACCTGGGGCTATGATAGAGACAATGGAGAAGGTGCGGCTCAAAGAAGTGTTAATGAAGCTATGGAGGTGCAAAATGTATGATTACCAAAAATTTCTGAGCGATAGCTCAGATGATTATCCTAAGTACGCAGATGGGGTAGTTGTACAAGATCCTGTACAGGAAATCAAATACTTGGACGAAAGTCCCCGCTGGAACAGCAGTATAGCACATTGTAAAACAGATGCGCATCTTGACCAATTAATAGATTCTTTTGCTGCTTTCAAAAAAGCGGCAACAGAGTTCTTTAATGAAAACGAGGTAGCATTCCCGTCTTCCGGAAGAGTTCTTACTAAAAACGAGAAAGCGTATCAGCTTCGAGAAACTCTAAAGTTTGGAATTAACACAATCAAAAGAGCAGAAAGGAAATTAAATACTGTATGACAACTGTACTACAAGTCACGTATTGGGCTGCAGAAGCTCATAGTAATCAAAAAAGAGTTACAGGAGGTGCATACATCAACCACCCCATACGTGTTGCCCGGATGCTGGAAAGAAACCTCCAGCCATTCCCGGATGACGATATTATCAAAGCTGCCTTACTCCACGATGTTATAGAAGACACCAGCTGGACTGAGGAAGATTTGATAACGAGGATGGGCCTGACTGGAAATCGTGTCATAAGATGGGTGAATGCATTGACCGACTCCGAAGTGTTAAGAGGAGAAGATAAGTACAGACATACCTGGGAAAAGATAAAAAATGCTGACCCAGAGGTTCAACTTATCAAACTGGCGGATATGATAGACAATAATCTGTCATATCCACCTCACTGGGATAAGAAAGATGGAATGAGAATAAAATCATTTCGTCTTAGGTGCTTTAATCTGTGGCTAGCCTGCACCGCAACAGTGGAGCATCTACCCATAGAGTTCCTTAAGCGCCAGTTGCTTAACACTCTGACATTAGGAACAGCGTCTCAAAAAGAGCTGGTAGGAGCATCAATAAGTTCAGTAAATGGGAACAACAACCCGGCTATTGATCTTTTTGGAGATTCGCTTCCGCTTAATGATGATGAGATCGAAAAACTCAGGAAAGGAGAGTATGTATTTCGTTCTCCAAAATAAACCGTCATACGACGGTTTATTTTATGTGTTGACTAATAATTAGTATTTTGTCTTTAAATAACATTTTAATTTAACCCACAAAACAAGGAAACAACCTATGGCTAGATTCGTAGTAGATATAGATAGTAACGAGTTCGACGCACTGTCGGATAAATCAGCAACGCTGGTAGACGTATTGGAGCAATCCGGATATAAAATCGTACATGTTTACGGTATCATGGAAGATAACCGTTGTCAGTTTGATGAACCTGCTTTCAATGTGGAGCGTATGATAAATACTTTTCGCATGACACATGACTGTGTTTTGGCTCCTCCCGAAAGCGCAACAGTTCCCAAGAAGTTCAGGAAAAAGACTGAGACAGAGCGGAAAGAGACTGAGGCTGTTGAGGCAGCCAAGACTAAAACGCCAACAAAGAAGCGTAGAGGTCGCCCTCCAGCAAAGAAAAAGGAGGAAGCTGTTGACGCAGAAATAGTAGAAGAAGCCGTAGCAGAATGAGTTATCCTCTGTTTACAGGCATTTTTCTTAACCAAGAGAGTAAGAAGATTGTAAAAGAGTGTTTCGTTAATTTGACGAATGATGCGCGAGTATATAAACACTTTTACTGTAGACATATCACAGTCTTCCGCAGGCCAGAATACCCGGAGATATCTTTTTCCGAATCTGAGCCTGTGGTTGACTGTTTCTTAACAGGGTTTGCACAGGACCCCGTTGCTCAGGTTTTTGAGGTTTCTATTCCTTTTAAACACAATAAAAGATTTACACATCTAACTTATGCAATTGAGGAGGACCCCAATCAACTTCCTCTTGGTATTTCAAAACCTATATGCAAACCATGTTATGGAGGGCATATATTTAAACATCTTCATGGCGCTAGAAGAGGACATTATACTATAAATCCTGAAATTGCTTATACTGAATTTCCAGATCCTATTAAAATCTCAGGAAATCTAGTTACGATTATGGAGAAAAGTCCTTATAAACCAAACGTTTCAGTAACTCGGTATCTTAATTGAATCTTGACCCAGGTTAGGGACGGGAGTATTCTTGTCTCTAACAATTATGGATACCTTTACCGTACTTTTAACATATATAATACCTGGGCTAGTTGCTATTCTCTTTGGAGTTATAGGATTTCAGATTAGAAATCTATATAAGCGAGTAGATAGGACTGAAGAAAACCTTAGAAAGGTCGAAATAGACCTAGCTACCAATTCTGAGCAAAATCGAGGTTTAATGCTTCGCTTAGATCAAATTGGCAACTGGTGTGAATCAATAGAGAGTAAGCTTGATAGAGTTATAACTGATATCTTGCAGAAATGAGTAAAAAACATTCTCCCCCGACGTCTAAAGGAAATCACGCTTGGAAAAACTTAGTTGCTTGGCATATGTCAAAAACAAATCATAAGTCTCCAGTAAATGTTAGATACCCCTCTTATAAAGGTAGAATACATAAGAAAAAACCCCAATGACAGATGGTTGAATGGTTCGTAGTAATCATGATGTTTTTACTAGCCATTGGATTTTTAATGGAAGTTATTTAAAAACACCTATTCAAAAAGATAGGTGTTTTTTTATATATTGACAGCTTTCTGCGTCTTATTTAGTAAGCTATGCATTACTATGAAAGACGAAAGAAAAAAAGTTCTAGAGCGTTATAAATACGATAACTACCCTAGTGATCTAAAAAAACATTGGGAAGAGTGCGAGTTAGAGTTTGCCCACCTAGAGGCAAAAAAGTGGAGAGGCGGAGAAGAACAGGTTTTCTCAGAGCATCGTGAAAAGGCCAATCTGCTACTTAAGGAAACTAAAATAGAAGGCGCTACACTTCTAGATTATGGTATAGGCGATGGGTTCTTGGGTTACGTTTTGTTGAAGGAATACGGGCTAGGTAAGTATGTTGGGGTAGACATAGCCGAACGCACACTAGATACTGCTCGTAAAAATTTGAGTAATAACGATTGGGACGTAGCGTTAGGACTAGTTCCACAAGATTTTGCTCAGTACAATCCGGACATTATAACGAGCTTTGCATGTATACAGCATTTTCCTAGTAAAGAGTACTTAGATCAGTTTTTGGAAAATGTGGTTAATGCTTCTCCCTCTGTGGTAATGCTTCAGATTAGGAATGGCAAGTGCGGGGAGAAGTTTAGTTCAGATCAGCCCGCATTAGCCTGCATAACAACACCCTGGTTACTGGGTAAAAGACTTTCTGGTTATAAAATAAAATATAGAAGCAAAGTCGCAGATAATGGTTATCAAACTGTGGTTTATATTAAAAATGATTAAATTAAATGAAAGATTTTAATGCGTTTATTGGTCTGGCATACAAAAATTTTGATTTTGAGTCATTTAGCGACAAAAGCTGGGAATGGTTAGTAGAGCGGATGCGCGGCGCTACCGTTCACATATGCTGCCAAGAAACCCCAGAAGAAGAAAATCCCGATCACGTATACATATACCTTAATAGGAAGCACAGGAACGGTAAAGCGTTCCGTTGGTATATAAACGGACTAACGCCTGATTTAGTCGAGATATCAAAAGGTATAGATGCAGACGTATATGCCATACCGGCCATAGCTAAAGATCCTAAGTTTATAGAAAGCGTTCTCCAGAAACAGGAGTATGCTTACCTCAACCACTTCAGGCTACTGGCGAAGTCTTATCCAACTCTGGAAAAACATTACAAGAGGGAGGTTAAAGAGCTGCCTAATTCTGGCATAGCAGCTATGCTTCTTTGTAATTTACTTCCTATTGAAAAATGTATCGTACATGGTCTGGACTTGTATTACCCACATTATAGGGATTATGAGGCAAACCCACAGGGAAAGAAGCCACCTCATAATGAAGATTTTGATTTGGCCTGTCTCGACTTAGTAGATAAGAATAAGTTTAAAGTTGAGTCTAAGAACCCGAAGGTCTTACAGAAATTCGAGAAAAAAAAACTTCCTAGTTTGCCGAGAGATGCCAGCAAAAGACGGGACGCGTTATTGCTTGTTACCGATGATGGTTTCGCTGTTCCCACTACTTTCTTTATACACAACTTCATAGAAAAGAATTCTTGGTTCTCAGGCGATGTTGTCATCATACATTCGGATAACATAGCCCCGCTTAGTCATGAGAGTATGGATTTAATTAAAACCAGCGGTTACCAGCATATAAAATTTAGAAAAATCGAGCCTTCTAGAGAAACATACATATCCGAAGTCATATCCGGTTTTTCCAGTAAGAAAGGTTATCATAGTAGGATTCTCCCCTCTGTTTTTACGGTAGAGGCCTATAACCACGAGATGTGGGCTGATGAGTATGATAAAACATGTTTATTAGACCCTGATATGCTGGTAATTGATTCTTTGGAAGATGTGTTTAATATAGATGTCCCTGTTATGGTTACTGAGGACACTACATTCGTGGATCCAAGCAAAGACCCAGCACGAAATGGTGTTAAACAGTTTAATGGTGGTTTCGTGATGGCAGACCATAGAAAGCTGGTAAAGTGTGGCGTGAATGTAAGTAACGCTATATTCGAGTTCTGCCGGCATTATAAAACTGCGCCTAAGCTGTTTGAGCAAAGTATAATGAATGATTTTTTTGAAGCTGCTCGAAAAGTTCGCATGATCTCTAAAATTCCTTTTGATATCACATTTGCACCAGATAGAACTCAAATGCTGAAAAGATGCGTACCTGACTCTGCAAAGCACCATTTCGTTCCTGCAGGTAGGATATTAGAAAACTCATATGAGAGGAGTTACAATAACCATCTATGTAAGATCATACATTATGTAGGTAGTAAACCTTGGCAGTACTCTAACAAAACGCATGAGGAAGCGTATCAGAAAGTCGAAAAACTTTGGTTTGTAGCTTTTGAGCAATTTTATAGTTCCTGCAGTAAGTTTGCTAAATCAAAAATTTTGGCGGCGTTTATAAAAAACAACCCAAGAATAAGCAGGACACTAAAAGGAAATCTACAGTATAGGCCCGCCGATAGCGTAAATAGGGTCACCTCTTTAAAAAGAGAAGACATTATTAAATTGTTACAGAAGGAAGGTAATTACGAAAAAGGATTTTCTTTGTACAACCAAGCAAAAACACAACACCCGGCCTGGCCTGCATTAAAACGTGAATTTGGTTTCTTCTTGCTTAGACAAAATAGACCTAAGGACATTAAGGTTGCGTTTGATCTTTTCGCAGAAGCTGTTAAAGCAAATCCTAAATCTTCGGCTGCAGCTGGAGGAGCGGCACTATGCGCTATAAAGCTGAAAGATCGTAAAAATGCGTATAACTACTTAAAAAAAGTACAAAGGCTTAGTCCCGCAACCAAGACTAGTAAACAAATCGAAGCACAGTTTGTTGATGCTTTCGCAGCGAAAACCAAATAGGGGTGTTTTAAATCATTTAAGCTTGCTGTGTTGTAAATACGCAGCTAGATCTGTTGTTTCTATAAACACATTCCATATACATGTCGAAATCTTATAGTCTTTCAACCATATTCAACGAACAGGAGTTTGATCAGATTTACAAAATTGCGGATAGTGCAAACTCACTGATAGAAGCGAAAGAGCGGTTTCATGAATACTTCTCTGAGCTCCCGTCATTAAAAGAACGAGGTTTCTCTGCTGAGGATATGGCGTTCCATGTTTCAGAAATGGTAAAGCAATTATATGAAAACAATGAATGATGCTATGGCGTTAGCGAAACAAAAGGGTATAGTGCTTGAATACGCCAAAAAAGGAATTTACGCAAAGAAGCAGATTTGGTACAGGTACGACGAGGGTATCAACTGGTTCTGGTTTGCAACGAGCTGGACAAAAGCACTTAAACGATTAAAGGAATTAGGAAGAAAAACAATATAATGGATAAAAAAGTTTTAGTTATAGGGGATAGTTGTGAGGATATATTCGTTTATGGGGATTGTACTAGGATTTGTCCTGAAGCCCCCGTACCGGTATTTAATCCAGTATCTCTAGAACAATCTAACCCTGGAATGGCGGGTAATGTCTATAAAAACGTACAAGCACTTGGTTATGATGTTAAGCTACTCACTAATAACAATCGTATTACCAAAACGCGCTATATAGATAACAAAAGTAATCAAATGTTAATTAGGGTAGACTCCAACGACATTGCAGATCCTATAGACATAAATGACATTACCGAAGAGTATCTTGATGATTTTAATATAGTTATAGTATCGGATTATAATAAAGGATTTCTTACGGAATCGGATATGAAAACTATATCCAGTAGGCATCCTTGGTGTTTTTTGGATACTAAAAAATATTTGGGTGATTGGAGTACGTACTTTAGATTCATTAAGATAAATGAAATAGAGTATGCTATAAACGAGGAAGCTTTGGCAAATTTGGATGATATGGAAGAACAGCTTGTGGTTACATTAGGTAGTCGCGGTTGCAGACATATGAATTTAAGTATTATGCCAGATAAAGAGATACAAACAATAGACGTATCGGGAGCAGGGGATACTTTTATGGCTGCGTTTGCTACAAAGGTTTTTGAAGACGGAGATGTTGCTGCGGCAATGTCTTTTGCAAATCAATGCTCGCTAAAGGTCATACAACAAAGAGGAGTAACAACCGTATAAAAACAAGAAAATTTATGAAACTGAAACGTAAAATATTAATTATGGGACTACCTGGATCAGGTAAAACTACATTAGCTGAAAAGTTAGTTCCTCGTCTTAACGCCGCTTGGTTTAATGCAGATGCAGTTCGTCAGGATATATATGGCGAGCTTGGTTTTTCTCCAGAAGATAGGATGGAGCACGCTAAGCGTATGGGTAAGCTGTGTGATTGGGCCAGCATTAGTGGAGGATTCGCTATTGCAGATTTTGTGTGCCCCACGCAAGATGCTCGTAAAGCCTTTAATCCGGATTACATTATTTGGGTAAATCGTATTGAAGAAGGGCGCTATGCGGATACTAACAAAATGTTTGAGAAGCCTGATCAGGATGAACGCTGGGATTCTCATGATATTATACTTACCGATGGAACTCCCGAAGAATGGTGTGAGGCGGTGATGGCTAATATTAAACAGAATGAGCAATGGCAGAATCAGGCACCTACAGCATTATTGATTGGAAGATACCAGCCTTTTCATGTGGGACATAAGACTTTAGTGGCTGAGGCTATTAAAAGGACAGGACAGTGTTGTATCGCATTAAGAGATGTCGCCGGAACAGATGATTCTAATCCTTATGACTTTGACAAGGTGCGTGTAGAGATTGAAGCGGCATGCGTAGAGTTTGGAGACAAGATAAAGATAATTGAGCTACCTAATATAACTGACATATTCTACGGCAGAGGCGTAGGTTATAATATTGAGGAGTTGGTACTAAGTGACGAACTTCAATCAGTTTCCGCTACTAAAATAAGATCAGGTGAAATAGGACAAGATGGGAAACCACTAGGTAAAAGACCGGAATAATATAAAAACATATGAATCCAGAAGACGAGAAAACAGAGCTTCCGCCATTTACAATAGAAGAAAGCATCAGCACCCTCAGTCAGCGCATTGACTGGGGACTGAAGGACACCAATGTACCCAACACCTGGACTATTACTAAGGGAAAAGGTATTCGATGCCTAGTAATAGACACTGGACATCCACACCACCCCGATCTTTTTTCCAATATTACTGCAGGAGAGAACTTCATCCCTAATGAGCCTATGGATGATGAAAATGGACACCAAACACACTGCACCGGCATTATATGTGGAGAGGACAACACGATTGGTGCGGTAGGTGTGGCTCCTGAGGCTACTTGTATATCTGTCAAAGCCCTATCTAAAAGCGGGGGTGGTTCTTATGCTGGTCTAGCTCAGGCGTTGGATTACGCAATAAAGGTAAAGCCTGATCTAGTTTCAATGAGCTTAGGCGGCCCCTCTCCTTCTCCTATTCTGGAGCAGAAGATAAAAACTCTGTATGATATGAACATACCTGTCATCTGCGCTGCCGGTAATACCGGGCAGGGTGGTGTGAATTGGCCGGCTGCTTTTGATGATACGATAGCTGTTGCTGCTTATGACAAGTATGGGAATATTGCTTCTTTCTCTTCTCGTGGTGAGAAAGTAGAGTGGGCAGCTCCAGGCGTTAATATCTACAGTACCTTTTTGAATAATGGCTATGCTAGCCTCAGTGGTACTTCTATGGCGTGTCCCTTTATTGCAGGTGTTGTTTGTCTTATGTTGGCCAAGCATAAGAAGCAAGAAGAAGAAACTGGTAAGAATGATTGTAAAACCGTAGCTCAAATAAGAGAACACTTGTTAAAATATACTGACGACAAAGGAGTAGTCGGTAAGGACAATGACTGGGGATACGGCGTTATAGACGTTGATAAGCTTATTGGAGGGGGTAAACC
>CETI01031496.1_pt1 | contig 27392 bp, 24 predicted proteins | sample 361441 | NCBI WGS metagenome assembly CETI01 (sample SAMEA2622478, study PRJEB7988) | marine metagenome | biome: marine biome (ENVO:00000447); feature: deep chlorophyll maximum layer (ENVO:xxxxxxxx); material: "saline water (ENVO:00002010), including plankton (ENVO:xxxxxxxx)" | depth 90 m | reverse complement strand
ACTAAGGTATGGAAAGACTCTTTGAGAGTATCTCTTGAATTTATGGATTCTAATAAAAAAATCATAAAAGTGTTTTCAAATTTTTCAAAAGAAAATACTTTAAAAGTTAAAAATGGTTCAAATTCATTTGTTTGGAATATGAGATATAATAATGCAAAAGGTTTTGATGGATTAATTATGTGGGCCGCAAGTTTATCAGGACCAAAAGCAATTCCAGGGAAATATTTTGCAAAACTTTCAATAAATGGAAAATCTAAAGAAACCGAATTTTTTATTTTAAAGGATGAAAGAAGTAAATCAACAATCGACGATTTAAAAGATCAGTTTAATTTTTTAATTGAGATTAGAGATAAGATATCTGAAATTCATCAATCTATTTCAGATATGAGACTTGTAACAAATCAAATAAATACTTTTAAAAGTAAAATTGAAAATAATAAAGAAATTATCACTAAAATGAAAAATTTAATTGATGAAATAAAAGTTATCGAAAACGAATTATACCAAACAAAAAATAAAAGTAGACAAGATCCTCTCAACTATCCAATTAAATTAAATAACAAATTAGCTCATTTATCTAGCGTTGCAGGGAATGGGAATTATAAACCAACAGATCAAATGATTGAAGTAAAAAATGAATTAATTAAAAAAATAAATCAGGAACTGAAAAAATGGGATTTAATTAAAAAAGAAAAATTAAAAAATCTCAATAATGAAATCAAAAACATTGATATTGATTTAATATCAATTAATTAATTTCGTGTTTATTTCATTAATATTTCTAATTCATTAAAAATGAGTAACATAGTAGCAATTGTAGGAAGACCAAATGTTGGTAAATCTACTCTTTTCAATAGATTAGTTGAAAAAAGAAAAGCTATTATAGATGATGAAAGTGGTGTTACAAGAGATAGACATTATGGTATTTCAGAATGGAATGGAAAGAGTTTTACAGTTATTGATACCGGTGGATATGTAGAAGACAGTAAAGATATTTTTGAAAAAAAAATAAAGGATCAGGTTATTCTGGCTTTGAATGAAGCTTCAATTATTCTTTTCATGGTAGACTGTAAAGATGGTTTAACTAACTTAGATTTAGATTTTTCAAAAATAATTAGAGTATTAAACAAGAAAACAATTATTGTTGCTAATAAAGCTGACAATTATAAAATTACATTAAATTCTAATGAGTTTTTTGAATTAGGATTCAAAAAATCAGAATTAATGCCAATTTCATCTCAAAGCGGATCTGGGACTGGAGAATTACTTGATTTAGTTATTAAGAATTTAGATGATAATTTGAATAAAATTGAAGAAAATAAAATACCAAGAATTGCGATTGTAGGAAGACCAAATGTTGGTAAATCATCACTTATTAACTTGTTACTTGGAGAAGAAAGAAATATAGTAACTAACATTTCAGGAACAACAAGAGACTCCATAGATTCTATTTATAAACTATTTAATAATGAATTTATTCTTACTGATACAGCTGGCATAAGAAAAAAAGCTAAAGTAAAAGAAAATATTGAATTTTACTCAGTAATGAGATCTATACAAGCTATAGAAAATAGTGATCTATGCATTATAATGATCGATGCTAATCAAGGCTTTGAAAGTCAAGATATGAATATTTTAAGTCTCGCAACTAAATACAAAAAAGGTATTATCCTAATGATAAATAAATGGGATTTAATTAAAAAAGAAAATAATACATCTAAATTATTAGAAGAAAAAATTAATAATAAAATTCAACCTCTTAACTATGTTCCTATCATTTTTACTTCGGTTGTAAAAAAGCAAAGAATTCATAAATTATTAAATATCTGTCAAGAAGTTTATGAAAATAGAAAGCAAAGAATTAGCACATCTAAACTAAATAATACTATTCTACCGGAAATTAAAAAATATCCACCTCCTGCAAAAAAAGGGAAACATATTAAAATTAAGTATATAACTCAATTACCAACTAATACACCAACTATTGCTTTTTTTTGTAATCTTCCACAATATATTAAAGAACCTTATAAAAGATACATATCAAATAAAATAAGAGAAAAATTTTCATTTGAAGGGGTTCCTATTTCACTTGTATTTAGAAAGAAATAAAATCAAAAATAATGATAATTTAATAGTATTTTTGTTTCAATATTATGCAATACAATTTCTCTAAAATAGAAAGCAAATGGCAAAAATTTTGGTTAAAAAACAAATCATATAAAACCAAAATAAATAATAAGCCCAAATACTATATTATGGATATGTTTCCATATCCATCTGGTTCTGGTCTACATGTAGGTCATCCATTAGGATATATTGCATCAGATATTATTTCAAGATATAAGAAATTAAAAGGATTTAATGTCCTACATCCGATGGGGTTTGATTCTTTTGGTCTACCTGCAGAACAATATGCAATTAAAACAGGTAAACATCCAAAAGAGACAACTAAAGAAAATATTGATATTTTCAAAAAACAACTTAATACAATTGGATTATCTTTTGATTGGGACAGAGAAGTTAGAACTAGTGATAGTAAGTACTATAAATGGACACAATGGATATTTTTAAAATTGTATAATAGTTATTTTGATAAAGAAAAAAATAAGGCTTTACCAATTGAAAATCTATCTCTACCAAAAAATTTAAATTTAAAACAGAAAAATGATTTTATTGATTCAAAAAGGCTAGCTTATATTGATGAAATAAATGTTAATTGGTGTGAAGAACTAGGAACAGTTCTTTCTAATGAAGAAGTAATTGGAGGCCTAAGTGAAAGAGGTGGTTTTCCTGTTATAAGAAAACCAATGAAACAGTGGGTAATGAGAATAACCGAATATTCAGAAAGACTTTTAAATGATCTTAAAAATTTGGAATGGCCTGAATCTATTAAGATTTCTCAAAAAAATTGGATAGGAAAATCTGAAGGAGCTGAAATTTCATTTAAAATTAATAATGATAAATCCATTAAAGTTTTTACTACTAGACCTGATACAATTTTTGGTGCTACATATTTGGTTCTTGCACCAGAACATAAACTTATTCCAGAAATAATGTCCAATGATAAAAGTAAATTAGTTAAAGATTATATAAATAAAACTTTATCAAAAAGTGAACTTGAAAGACAAGAAAATGAGAAAAATAAAACTGGTGTTTTTATTGGAAATTATGCTTTGAACCCTATTTCAAATAAAAAAATTCCTATATGGATATCTGATTATGTTTTGGCAAGTTATGGTACTGGTGCAATAATGGCAGTTCCTGCACATGATGAAAGAGATTTTCAGTTTGCAAATAAATTTAATCTAAAAATAACTAAAGTAATTGAAAGTAAAAATGATGAAAAATGTTATACTGGAAATGGAAAAATCATAAATTCAGGTGAATTCAATGGAATTGATAATAATGATTTCAAAAATATTGTTTGCGATAAATTAAAAGAGATAGATCAAGGTAAAAAAACAATAAATTATAAACTAAGAGATTGGATATTTACTAGACAAAGATATTGGGGTGAACCCATACCTATTTTACATTCAGATGATGAAAGAATAGCTTTAAAAGAAAATGATTTACCTTTAAAATTACCAACTGTTAATAGTTATTTACCAACTGATGATGGATCATCGCCATTAGCTAGAAATAAAAAATGGATTTCAATTAAAATAAATGGCAAAAAATATACAAGAGAGACGAATACAATGCCTCAATGGGCTGGTTCATGTTGGTACTACCTAAGATATTTAGATCCAAATAATGATGAGGTTTTTGCTGAAAAGAAAAAAATAAAATATTGGATGCCAGTTGATTTATATATTGGTGGAGCTGAACATGCTGTTCTACATTTATTATATTCTAGATTTTGGCATAAGGTATTATATGATTTGGATTATGTTAATACAAAAGAACCTTTTAAAAAATTAGTTAATCAAGGGATGATACTTGGAAGATCTAATTTTGTATATAGAATTAAAGGAACTAATAAATATGTGTCTTATAATTTAAGAAATAAATATAAATACACAAGATTACATGTAGATGTAGATTTTGTTGAAAATGATGAATTAAATATAAATAAATTTAAAAACTCATCGAAAGAATTAGAAAATTCAGAGTTCGTTCTAGAAAAAAATAAATATATATGCGGGTCTGAAATTGAAAAGATGTCAAAATCAAAAAGTAATGTTGTAAATCCAGATAAAATCATTAAAAAATATGGCGCAGATACACTTAGAATGTATGAAATGTTTTTAGGTCCAATTGAGCAATCTAAACCATGGAATACTAACGGAATTGAAGGAGTATTTAAATTTTTAAATAAATTTTGGACTCTATTTCATATTAATAATAAATTTGAAGTAAGTGAAGAAAGAGCAAACAATCAAGAATTAAAAATATTACATAATACTATTAAAAAAATAGAACAAGATATTGAAAGGCTATCTCTTAACACTTGTGTTAGTCAATTAATGATAACCATCAATGAGTTAACAAAGTTAAACTGCAATAAAAAAGAAATCCTTAAACCAATAATTATAATTTGTTCTCCTTTTGCACCTCATATTTGTGAAGAATTATGGGAAAAAATAGGAAATAAGGAATCTGTAACAAAAGAAACATACCCAAAACATAATTCTGATTATCTTATCGAAAATGAATATGAATATCCTATTATGATAAATGGAAAATTGAGAACTAAACAAAAAATTTCACTTGATCTTAAAAAACAAGAAATTGAAAAATTAGTAATGAAAAATGAAATTGTATTAAAATGGGTTAAAGAAAGTAAGATTAAAAAAATTATAATTGTCCCAAAAAAAATAATAAGTTTAGTTTGTTAATTTTTAATTATTTTATTGAAGACTGATTGATTGATTTTTTCAACCCATAGGTTATACATTTTTCTAGAAGGATGCAAATTATCAAAAGCAACTAGACTTGTATCAAATTCAGCTAATCTTGAAATTTCTGTAATATCAAAATACATAACATTATATTTTTTTGAAATCATTTTATTAATGGAATTATAAGAATTTATCTCATTATATATTTTTTTTTTGTCTTCTTCAGAACTAATAAATGATGTAACACCATAATCAGGTATTGATAATACAAAAACATTGTTTTTATTCTTTGAATATCCTATTGCTTTAATTAATAGCTTTTCAAAATCTTTACTATAAATTGAAATATCATAACCTCGATACTGATTGTTTACTCCTATTAAAAGAGAAACCAAATCATATTTTTCTTTTATTTCCAATAAATTTAATGAGTCAAGTAATTCATCAGTTGTCCAACCTGTCTTTGCAACTATAATTACTTTATCTATAATTTTTTCTTCAAAATTTAATTTATTTTTTAATTGAACAGGATAGGAATGTAAATAATCAACAGACTCACCAATAGTATAAGAATCTCCTAATGCAAGATAAGAAATATGATTTTCAATATCTTTTTTGTAGGTACAAGAAAATACGATTAAAAAAAATAAAAATCTTATCACTAAATTAATCTTCTCAAAATTATAAATAAAACACCCAACAAAAACATAATAATAGATATTTTATTAACAGTATGCATTGCTTTTATGCTAAAGTTTGTTTTTCTATTAGGATCTTTTTTTCTGAAAAAATAATTTGCTACCTCAGAAAAATCAAAATAATAAGATATTTTTTTCTTTTTACTCATAACTATTTATTTAGGTTCTGTCCAATTTCCATCTTCTTTAATTAATTCAATAAGTTCATCGACACCATCTTTATAATGAACTGAACGTTTAACAACTTCTTTTCCTCTGTAAAGAGTTATTTTATCTTTACCAGATCCAACATATCCATAATCTGCATCTGCCATTTCACCAGGTCCATTTACAATACAACCCATTATTCCAATTTTTAATCCTTTTAAGTGATCCGTTCTGCTTCTTATATTTTTTGTAGTTTCTTGTAAATCAAATAAAGTTCTTCCGCATGAAGGACAAGAAATAAAGTCTGTAGATGTAACTCTGACCCTAGAACCTTGTAATATTTTAAAGCATAATGAATTAATTTTTACAATCTCATCAATTTGATTTTGATTTGAAGAAAGAAATATCCCATCTCCAAATCCTTGAAGAAACAAACCACCAATATCGGTTGATGAATAAATTATGGTATTATCATATAAAATCTCTTCATAATTGTTGAAAATAATTACGGGATTGTCTAAATCAATAATTTGCATAAAAAAAGAACGAATATCAGGCATAAAATGTTTATTTTTTGATTCTATAATTAATACAAAATTTTTGGGTAGGTTTAATTGTTTTAAAAATTTTAAATCACCCGTTTTTAATTTTAGAAAATTTATCTTATCGGAATATTCATTATCTGTATTATCAAAATCAAAAATATTAATTAAAGGATAACATGATTTTGTATTATCCAATTCCTTCCAAGTATTATAATCATAAATGACATTATATTCAAAGTCAATTAAACTTGATTTATTGCTACCTAAATATAAATAGTCTGGAGATGTATCTATCTTCGTAAAAGACTTTTTATTGCTATCAAATAATATACCTAACTTATTTAAGTTGATATTAGTTAATTTTTCAATTTTTGATAAATCAGAAATTACAATAGGTACATTTTCTCCTCCAATATTTTTAATTCTTTTTGATTCTCTTTTTTCGTATTGAAATGGTGAAAAAACAATGTTTTTTGGAACTTTTATCTTTTCGTGGTTTTTCCTGGTTTTATATCTATCAACCAAAATTTTTGCTATTGGAGGTTCAAATTCTGGTGGTTCAGTAAGCGAAACTCTTACAGTATCACCTATTCCATCATCAAGTAATGTTCCAATACCTATAGCAGATTTAATTCTTCCGTCCTCTCCTTCTCCAGCCTCAGTAACACCCAAATGAAGTGGATAGTTTTTTAAATTAGAATTATCCATTTTTTCAACAAGCAGTCTATAAGCATGGACCATTACTAAAGGATTACTTGCTTTCATTGATAAAACAATATTATAAAAATTATGATCTTCACATATTCTAAGATATTCTAAAGCTGACTCTACCATACCTAATGGTGTATCACCAAATCTACTCATTATTCTATCAGATAAAGAACCATGATTAGTTCCAATTCTCATAGCAGTACCATTAGTTTTACATATTTTAATTAGTGGAGAAACTCTTTCATAAATTCTTTCAATCTCAGTATTATAAGAATCATCATCATATTCAATATTTTTAAAACTTTTTTTGTCAGCAAAATTTCCAGGATTTATTCTAACCTTTTCAACTATTTGAGCAGCAATTTCAGCTGCATTTGGAGTGAAATGAATATCTGCAATCAATGGGACATTAAATCCCCTTTTTTTTAATTCTTTTTTTATATTTTGTAAATTTTTTGCTTCATTAATACTTGGAGCAGTAATTCTTATATATTCCGAACCAGAATTAATCATTCTTATTGCTTCTTCAACAGTTGCATTGGTATTCATTGTATCAGAAGTAGTCATTGATTGAATTCTAATAGGATTATCACCTCCAATTACAGAATCACCAATAGAAACAGGAACAGATTTTCTTCTTTTATAATTGAATAGATAATTATTATAGATATTGTTCAATTTTTAAAATTAAATATCACCAAGTTGAGGCCTAATGATAATTTCTTCAACAGTGGAGCCACTAGACATATTATAAATAGAAAATATTGATTCTGCTATATCATTGGGTTGTACAAAACGATTTTTGTCAAATTCTGAACCATCCCAGCTAGATGTTAATGTTGCTCCTGGAAGAACGGATGTTACTTTTATTCCTTTATCTTTCAATTCTTCTCTTAAACATAAACTCATACCATATAAAGCAAACTTCGAAACACAATATGATCCACCATTACTGTAAGCAATTTTACTAGCTATTGAGCAAATATTAAATATATGACCTTTTTTTCTAGATAACATAGATGGAATTAAACCCCTACTTATATGATAGTTCGAATATAGATTAGTATTGATCATTCTTTTCAAAATACCCTCATCCTCATTATAAATTTTTCCAGGTGAAAAAATACCTACATTATTCACTAATAAATCTAAATTTCTTTTAAAAGATTTAACATAATCAATAAAATTTTGGCATTCTTTTTCTTTTGAAAGGTCTGACTGAATAAAATTAACCGAAACAGATTTAGATTCTTTATTTACATCTTCTTTTAACTTAGATAAATCATCTAAATTTCTTGAACAAGTAATTATATCAAAGTTCATTTTTGCAAACTTTAAAATAATTGATCTTCCAATTCCTTTAGATCCACCGGTAATTACTAACAATTTATTTTTCATTAATTTAAATTATGATAATTATTTACGAAATTGTAAAACATTGTTTAAAAATATATCAAATAAATGAAAAATTTTGGAAAATATATCATCTTTATTTCCTCACTTTTTCAAAGAAGAGAGTCATTTAAAACTTATTTTAAGCTATCCATTAATGAATGCATTAAGATTGGATATGAAAGCTTATTTATAGTAGCAATAGTTTCGATATTTATGGGAGCTGTAACAACATTACAAACAGCATTTAATCTTGTAGGACCCTTGATACCTGATTATGTAATTTCATTAGTAGTTAGAGACATGACATTACTAGAATTATCCCCAACAATAATCGCAATTGTTTTTGCCGGAAAAGTAGGATCAAATATAGCTGGAGAGCTCGGAACAATGAGAATTACAGAACAAATAGATGCTCTTGAAGTAATGGGAATCAATTCAAGTTCATACCTTGTTTTACCTAAAATAATTGCATCTATTTTAATGTATCCAATTTTAGTTGTTATGTCAGCATTTCTTGCAATTTTAGGAGGTTATATTGCAGGAACAATATCTGAAGTTATAGCAGGAGCAGAATATATTTATGGATTAAGATATGAATTTAACCCCTTTAATATTCCATTTGCTTTGATTAAATCATATGTTTTTGCTTTTCTAGTTGCATCTATTTCATCTTTTCAGGGTTATTATACTGAAGGAGGTGCTTTAGAAGTTGGGAAATCAAGTACCCAAGCTGTAACTAAAAGCTGCATTGCTATTTTGATTGCCGATTATCTTTTAGCACAAATTTTATTATAGTATGATAGAAATAAAAAATATAAATAAATCATTTAATAAAAAACAAGTCTTGTTTGATATATCTGGACAATTTGAAAAAGGTAAAACAAATCTAATCATTGGCGCAAGTGGAACAGGGAAAAGTGTACTATTAAAATGTTTAGTTGGCCTTTTAAAACCAGACAAAGGAAATGTTCTATTCAATGATAGAGACTTCACAAATGGTTCTAAAAAACTAATTACAGAATTAAGAAGAGAAATTGGTATGTTATTCCAAGGTGGAGCTTTATTTGACTCAAAAAATGTAGAAGAAAATGTAATGTTTCCACTAAACATTTTAAGTAAATTAAATAAAGATAAAAAACTAGAAAGAGTAAACCATTGTTTAAAACTTGTTGGATTAGAAAATATCAATAATAAAATGCCTTCGGAGTTAAGTGGAGGTATGAAAAAAAGAGTTGGAATTGCTAGAGCTATAGTTAACAATTCTAAATATTTATTCTGTGATGAACCAAATTCTGGATTGGACCCTCTAACTGCTATAAAAATAGATAATTTAATTCAAAAACTTACTCATGAACTAAAAACTACAACTATTGTTGTTACTCATGATATGAATTCAGTTATGGAAATTGGAGAAAAAATTATGTTTATACATAAAGGAAAAAAATTATGGCAAGGAAATAATAAAAATATTTTTAACAGTAAGGTTAAAGAATTGAATGAATTTATTTTTTCAAATAAACTTATGAAAAAACTTAAATCTTAATTGTGAATAGATGCCACTCTTTCTGATATTTTATTTCTGATTTCAAGATTTTTTTGATCTTTTTTACTCCTAAAGTACCATAAAAGTCCTCCTGCTATTAACAAAAAATAAGTAGAAGTAAATAAATAAATAATGCCAAAATTAATACCAGAAGAAATACCTTCATTACCAGCACTTATTTCACTTTGAACTATACTCTTACACATCGAACATCCTTGAGAGTTCAATTCAAAATTTAAAGTAAGTATTAAAACAGAAATAAATAAAAATTTTAAATGCATAATCACTTTTTCATACGAAAATTAATAATTAATGTTCAAAAATTAATAAAAAGGACTTATCATTAAATATACAACCACACCAGACACTGATACATATAACCATATCGGAAAAGTATATTTTACAACTTTTTTATGTTTATTTATTTGATTAGTTAAAGCAAAATAAAATGCAAACAAAACAAATGGTACAACCACGATAGAAAGTAAAATATGTGATATTAAAGTTGGATAATATATATATGCAAGATTTCCTTGATAAGAAGTACTTTCTACTGAAGAATGATATATTATATAAGAAACTAAAAAAATAGAACCAAAAATAAAAGACAATGTATTTAGTGATTGATGTAATTTCACATCCTTCTTTACTTTAATTACATAAAAAGAAAATAGAAGAAAAATTGAAGTTAAAGTATTAATAATAGCATTAAAATGAGGAAGCTTAGATGTCCAATCTCCAAAAATTAAAATTTTACTAGGCATAAATAATAAAATAGCAACTACAATAGGAACTATTATTGAGACTGAAATAATTAAATTTTTATATATACTTTCATTTTTCATATTGACATTAATATTTTAAGTTCAGCGGATAGTCTTTCAAATTCCTCTTCAGAATTACTTTCATAATAACCTCTTATTCTTCCAAATTTATCAATTAAAATTAAGGATGAAAAGTTGATGTCATATAAAAACTTACAAGAAACATATTTAATTAATTCAGGTTTATTTAGCATTAATGTTTTCCGATCATTATCGAGTTTAAAGGATGTTATTGAGTATACATTTAAAATAAAATTATTATTTATTAATCTTTCTAACTCGTTATTAATAAACTTTTGATTTTCATTATCTAATCTAATATCTATAAGTACAAAATTCTCTCCTATTTTAAAAATACTATCAGATTTTACATAAAATGGGAATTCAACTTTTGACAAACAAAAAGAATAATTCCCAACACTTTCTTCATGAAAAATTGGAACTTCATAATTGTTTTTACCAAAGAAATGAAGGAAAAAACTTATAATTAATGGAATTATTATTGAAATTGATAAAACAAACCATTTTAAACTATGTTTCATTAAGAATATATTGCTTGATAAATCGCATCAGCTTGAATTACCATAGCACCTAATAACCACATTACAAAAACTGTTGGAATTAAGATAGTCCACATTAAAGATTTTTTCTCGTGAGCAAGATGCATAAATTCTCCGACGATATATCCAGCCTTTATAAAAGTCATCCCAATAAATAACAAAAGTTTAAAGTCTTTCCATGATTCTGGAAACTGAAGGGCAACATAAAATTCTGCTGCAGTTACAACACCTAGGATTATAGCAACTTTCCAAATTTTCCAAATTTTGGATTTGTCTGCTGGTTTAGGTGTTACAAATGAACTTTCTGGCTCTAACATAAAATTAAATTAAATAAAAAAAGGTAAATACAAAAACCCATACTAAATCGACAAAATGCCAATATAAACCAACCTTTTCAACCATTTCATAATGGCCTCTTTTCTCGTATATACCAACGGTTGTTTGATAAAAAATTAAAAAATTTAAAGCAACGCCAGAAAATACATGAAATCCATGAAATCCTGTTATGAAAAAGAAAAATGCCGCAAAGTCAGGAGGACCATATTGATTTATCTGCAAATTTGCACCGTAAATAATAGAACCATCTAATAATCTACTTCCCAGATCAGTTCCATGAATAAAATGTGACCATTCCCAAGCTTGACATCCTAAAAAAGTAAATCCACCTACAATAGTCCATAGCATCCATTTTTCAACTCCTTTCCTATCCATTCTATGTCCAGCTTCAACAGCTAGTACCATCGTAACACTACTAAGTATTAAAATAAATGTCATTAATCCAACAAAAACTAGTGGTAACTCAACTCCATGAAAAAATGGAAATGCTTCAAAAACCTTTTCTGGGACAGGCCAATATGATTGAGAAAAATTAAACTCAGATAAAGCACCTTCATATGCAGGATGTTTTAATCTAATAACTCCATAAGCAATTAAAAATGCAGAAAATGTAAAAGCATCTGATATTAAAAAAAACCACATCATGAGTTTACCATAACTGGCTTTAAATGGTTCAACACCACCACCCCATAAATTTTTATTATTCGATTTTAAAGAAATAGAATCTGACATAAATAAATTAATTATATAAGTACAAAGTTAAATATAAATACAACCATAAACCAGTAAGAAAGTGCCAATATGTTGTTGACATTTCAATTAAATTTAAATTTTTTGAGTGAACATCCAATTTTAAACTCTTAAATAAAACCATTGCGATAAAAACCAAACCCGTAATTAAGTGGAAAGCATGAACTCCAGTTATAACGTATATAAAAGAACCGTCAGGATGACCAACTAAATAGATACCAGAATTAACTAATTCTCCCCATGAAAAATATTGAAGAACTAGAAAAGATAATCCTAACAAAATAGATGATAACAAATAAATATTTAATTTATTTAAATCATCTTTTTTTGCAGAAAAATATGCTAGCTGTTTAAATAAACTACTAAGTACAACAACAATTGTAGAATAAATAAACATATTAGGTAAATTAATAATTAATCCACCTGGCTCTCCTTTTTTAACAATATAAGCACTAATTAAGGAAACAAAAATCATAGAAATAGAAATAATAAATATCCAAGTAATAAATATATTTGGATTCATTCTTAAAATTTTAACATTTGATTTCATAGGCACTAAATTTTATCTAAAATATAACTTATCTGTACGATTGGTAAATAAATAAATGAACCAATCATAACTCTCAAGGCAGATTTTTTTGAAAAATCTTTTATTAAATGAATAGTTTGTATCAAAAAAAGAACACCACATAATATTGCAACAAAACCTGAAATTAAACCTGTTATTCCAAAAATAGTAGGTAATAGTCCTAATGGCAAAAGAATCAATGTATATGTCATAATATTAATAGCTGTTGAAAAATTTTTACCTCCACCATTAGGCAATAATTTAAAACCTGCTCTTTTGTAGTCCTCATCTGAGACCCATGCGATAGCCCAAAAATGAGGAAACTGCCAAATAAATTGAATGGCAAATATTATGAGTGCTTCAATAGATATTTGATTAGTAGCAGCAACCCATCCAATTAAAGGAGGTAAAGCACCAGGAATTGCACCTACAAAAACAGCGATGGAACTAACTTTTTTTAAAGGAGTATATACAAATGAGTAAATTATCAAAGATAATATAGATAAAAATGCGGAATAAAAATTAAGGAAATAATATAAAATTAAAAATCCTGATAGGGAAAAAAATAAAGAAATAATCATACTGCTTTTAACGGAAATTCTTTTAGTTGGTATAGGTCTTTTCATAGTTCTTTTCATTAAACCATCAGAATCTTTTTCCAAAATTTGATTATTTATTAATGAAGAAGAAGTAATTAACCAACCACCAAAAAATAAAAAAAACAAATCATTATAACTTATACCTTGGCTAGATGCTAAAATAAATCCGAAAATAGCTGAAAAAGTAACTAATAAAGATAATCTCAATTTGGTAAGTTCAATTATAATTTTAATCATGTATTTTATTTAATTCAGCAAATATATTTTTAGATAAATTAATTTCAAAAGTTTTCTTTTTGTGTTGAAAAATCAATCAATAAAAATAAGTAAAACAATAAACCAAAAATAAGAAAAGCAATTAATAAATGTAGTGGTTGTAAAAAACTTGGTATTGAAAAATAAGCCATACCAGCCCCAGATATAATTTCTAATACAATTAGAGCTAATATTGACATTACAGTATTATAATTGGACTTTAAAAAGTTTTTGCTAGATAGTAACAAATAAACTAAATACATATTGATTCCTAAAATAAATAATGAAAAGGATCTATGTATGATAAATTCAAAACCCAAATTAGCTATCCAAGTATGTCTTAAATTTTCACCAACAACAATCGCTACTTGATCTATAGATTCCCTCACTTGAGATCCTAAGATAATTTGAAAAAACATAGCAAATAAATTAAGGGCTAAGAAAAATTTAATTTCTTTTATTTTAAGCAATGAATCTAAAACATATTTATTTTTTTTAGATAAATAATAAGTATAAATCATTAATGAAATTATCAATAATGCAACTATCATATGAAGTGTAATTACTCCAGGCATCAATTTTGTAGAAACAACTATTGATCCAAGCCATGCTTGAAATAAAACTAGAATTAAGGATGATAATGAAATGAGAAATATTCTGTTTTTTATTTTAAAATAGCTTATTGAAGATAAGAATGTTAAAAAAATTGATAATCCTACTAATGCGCCTAATAATCTATTCAAATATTCAGTCCAAGTTTTATATACATTAAAATCTTCTTCTTCATAAATAGATTTATCTTCTAAAAGTCTTTTTGATAAATCATTAAATCCAAAAAAAGATAAATAATCAGAGAGCCTAATGTTTTTATTTTTTCTTTCTTGAACAAACTCATCTTTATAATTATCAGATAATTCTGAAATATGAGTTGGTGGAATAATTTTACCAAAACATTTGGGCCAATCAGGACAACCCATGCCAGAACCAGTGCTTCTTACAATTCCACCTGCAAGAATTAACAAGTAAAGTAATACAAGTGTAAGAAAATTAATTTGTCGAAATCGACTACCTAACCATTTTATCATTACTTTCTAATGCTGATCGTCATCAGGTAAATTAGATTCTGGAGTCTTCGAGTAAGGTATGTTCTGAGGTATAAAATCTTCCTTGGATCCAGTTTTACTATAATCATATGCCCATCTTTCTACTTTTGGAATAGCTCCAACCCAATTCCCATGTCCAGGATTAATTGGAGTTGTCCATTCTAACGTGTTAGATCTCCAAGGGTTTTCAGTGGCCTTTTTGCCTCTAAACATACTATAGAAAAAGTTAAATAATAAAATAAATTGAGCTCCAAATGTTATTAAAGCTGCGTAAGAAACAAAAACATTCAAATCAACGAACGATTCAATATTTCCAGCTTGAAATGTTGAGAAGGAATAATATCTTCTGGGAAATCCAGCCATTCCTATATAATGAAGAGGAAAAAACACTAAATAGGAACCAATAAATGTCATCCAGAAATGAATATAACCTAAACCATTATTCATCATTCTACCAAACATCTTTGGAAACCAATGATATACACCAGCAAACAAACCAAAAAATGCTGAAACACCCATCACAATATGAAAATGGGCAACAACAAAATAGGTATCATGTAAATTAATATCTAAAGCTGAATTCCCAAGAAATATTCCAGTAACACCACCAGAAATAAATGTAGAAACAAGACCAATAGAAAATAGCATTGCAGGAGTGAAAATTATGTTACCACGCCAAAGTGTAGCTATATAATTAAATGCTTTTATTGCAGAAGGAACAGCAATTATTAATGTTAATACTGTAAAAACAGAACCGAGAAAAGGATTCATGCCTGAAATAAACATATGATGTGCCCAAACTACAAAAGAAAGTCCACCGATAGCGAGAATTGAATATACCATAAATTTGTATCCAAAAATTGGTTTTCTTGAGCATGTAGCAATAACTTCTGAAGCTATTCCAAGAGCAGGAAGAATAACTATATAAACTTCAGGATGTCCTAAAAACCAAAAAAGATGCTGAAATAAAATTGCACTACCACCCTCATTTGCTAAAGCCTCACCTCCTATATAAATATCTGATAAATAAAAACTTGTTCCAAAAGATCTATCCATAATTAAAAGTAACGCAGCTGATAATAAAACTGGAAATGATAGAACTCCTAAAATCGCAGTAACAAAAAATGCCCAAATTGTTAGAGGCATTCTAAAAAATGTCATTCCTTCAGTTCTTAAATTTATAACGGTAGTAATATAATTCAGAGCACCCAACAAAGCTGATACAATAAATAATGCCATGGAAATTAACCAAAAAGTCATACCTAGACCAGATCCAGATACAGCTTGAGGTAAGGCACTAAGAGGTGGATAAATTGTCCATCCACCACTAGCAGGACCACCTTCAACAAAAATTGAAATAAACATTACGATACTGGATAGAAAGAAAAACCAATAAGATAGCATATTAAGAAATCCAGATGCCATATCTCTCGCACCCACCTGTAATGGGATTAAAAAATTACTAAATGTACCGCTGAGACCTGCTGTTAATACAAAGAAAACCATAATGGTTCCATGCATAGTAATGAGAGCTAAGTAAACTTCAGCATCAATTTTTCCTTGAGGAGTTAACCAGTTGCCAATTATAGGACTTAAGAAACTTAAATCTAAATCTGGAAAACCAAGCTGAACTCTAAATAAAGATGAAAAAAGTCCACCTACTACAGCCCAAAATATACCAGTAATAAGAAATTGCTTAGCTATAATCTTGTGATCCTCTGAAAAAATATATTTTCTAATAAACCCAAGATCATGATGTTCATCATGATGTTCATCATGATCAACTTTAACCTTTTTTATTGTTTTTAATTTGGTCTCCATAATTAATCGCGTAAAGATAGTTTTTGAAAATTATTTTTTTCTTGAATTTTAGATAAATATTCAGGATTTCTTTCAATCCATGGCTTCTGAGATTTCTTCCATTCTAAATATTCATATTCTTCTTGAACTACAACTGTATGTTTCATTGAAAAGTGAGCTCTTCCACAAATTTTATTACATAAAATTTCATAATTAAAATCAGGATTGCCTGTTTCTTCTCTAATTTCTTCAGTTGTTTTAGTAGGAACAAACCAAAATTGAGTGGGCATTCCAGGAACAGCATTCATTTGAGATCTCATATAAGGCATATATACACTATGTATAACATCTCTTGAACGAATTTTAAATAAAACGGGTTTTCCTTTGGGTACATGTATTTCTCTAGGCATAAAATCATCAAAGGAAGCAGAATCAGTAAAATCAACCCCAAGAATATTATCAACATCAATAAGTTTGAAATTGTATGAACCTAATTTATTATCTTTTCCAGGATATCTTGATGCCCATGCAAACTGATATCCAACAACTTCAATTACTTCAGGATCTTCTGGTGGAGGACCTGTTATTTCACCCCAAACTATTAATCCCCATCCAATTAAAACGGTAAGAACAATTGCAGGAATAATAGTCCAAATTAGTTCAAGTTTTAGATTTTCTGGATAAAATTGGGCTTTTCTTGATTCATTGTATTTGTACTTATATGCAAAATAAAACATAACAATTTGAGTAACAATAAATACAAATGCTGTAACTGCTGTTGTAACCCAAAATAGTCTTTCAGTAACATAACCATGCTCAGAAGCAATTGGCAATACATAATTATCATATTCTGCAATGGAATACCAAAAAAGACCTACAATTAGTGAGAGTAAAAATATAATCCCACCAATAGCATTTAAATTATTTAAGCTGTCATTAAAACTTGATGTTTTTTTTTCTTTATCAGTAATTGCCAATAACTCAGAAGATCTAAATAATTGAAAAACTATTAGAAGGAAAAGAATTGCTGAAATAAATAAAATAATATTCATCAAATAAAAAATTTAAACATCATGATGTAAACTTTCCTCAAGCATTGGGTGATTTTTCGCAACCAATCTTCGAGAACTTAAACTACGTAATACTACGAATAAAAATAAAGAAAGATACACAACTAATACTCCAATTTCCATAAAGCCAAATCCACCGTTATCTTTTAAAACACCAGGCGTTACCATTAAGTAAAAATCAATGAAATGACCAAATAAAATTATCGGACAAGCAATTTTTAAAAACCTTGTATGTCTTTTGCTAGCCCTTGTCATCAAAAACAAGAAAGGAAAGAAAAAGTTACAAATTAAATTGAGATAAAAGAAAGGAGCATAAATACCACTTTTAACTCTTTCTACATAATATATTGTTTCCTCAGGAATGTGTGCATAATAAATTAATAAATATTGAGAAAACCATATATAAGTCCAAAAAACACTAAATGCAAAAACAAATTTTCCTAAATCATGAATAACACTATGATTAATAAAATCTAAATTTCCATTTTCTTTTAATGCAATAACTATTAAAGTTATAAATGCAAGAGAAGACACCCACCAACTTGCAAAAACATACCAACCAATCATTGTACTAAACCAATGAGTATCAATAGATAAAATCCAATCCCAAGCAGCAACAGAACTTGTCACAGCATAAACTACAACAAATACTGCTGAAATAGTAAACAATTTTCTCCAATGAGTTTCTCCTCCATTGACATCTTCTTTATCAGACTCTTTAACAATTATAATGTATAATAAATACCATATAACAAAAAATAAAATCATTCTAGATAAATAAAAAGGCACATTCAAATATGCTTTTTTACCATCAATAATAGCATCATATCTGTAATCGTTAACATCATATAAATATTCATGAGTCCAGTGAAAAATATCATGGTTAGCTATTCCAAAAACTAGAAGCATTAAAATAAAAGCATAAGGCAACCAACTTCCCATAGCGATTGGTATTCTTATCAAACCTGCTGACCATCCAGCTTGAGCTACATATTGAATTGCAAGGAAAAATACCGCTGATACTGAAATACCGGTAAAATATACATTATTAATCCATAAGTTTGAAAAGAATCTTTGATACCAATGAAATTCATAGTGTGAACTTTCTGAAGCTAAATTAGAAACCTCTTCATGATGACTATCTCCATTTATTATCATAAAAATACCAACAATTGTTAAAAGAATTCCTGAAGCAAATAAAATTAATAATTGCTTTTTAGTTTGTGATTTAAATATATAGTCTTTTCCTAAACTCATTGTTTTTGTAAAGTTTGAACATATTTAACAACCTTCCATCTGTCTTCAATTGATATTTGAGATCCATGAGCCCACATTCTACCTTTTCCATGTGTAATAGTGTGAAAAATATCACCTTCGGTTTTATCTTTAACAGCTCTTGAATTATAGGCAGTAACACCTTTATATACGACACCAACTAACCCATCACCCATTCCTTTATCACCATGACAATGAATACAATATCTAGTATAAATAACCTTTCCTTCTATTAATACTTCTTCAGAATCTTCTAATGGGCTTTTTAACTCCGATGCTAAGTCAATACTATCTTTAGGGATTCTATATGGTAAATAATTACTTCTCCTTACTGTTCCTGGAACTGGCTCCCTCATTGTCATTTCATTATTGTTATACGGATTGGAATTATAAAATTCACCATGATTATCATCAGGATTTGAATCCAGCCAACTTCCAATTTCTTTATCTTTAACTTGAGATAAAGGTTCATAGGGAACTGAATGGTACATATTAGGAGCATATTCAACTCCAGGATAATCATCCTTAGCAGCACAAGCTGAAATAAATAAACCAATTAAAAATATTTTTATATTTTTCATTTAATCCATTTGCTTTTCATTAACTTCTGATGCACCAGAGGCTTTTAAAAGCTTTGTAATTTTAGTTTTATTTAATTTATTTTTTTCTAATTCAATTGCAACAATGTGTTTATCATCAGTAGATCTAATATCAAACATTTTAGCTTTTCCCCAAGGCTTCAAATCACTTATTACTAAAAAAGTCCCAACCATTCCAAATGCAGATAATAACACAGTCATTTCAAAAGTTACAGGAATAAAAGTTGGAAAAGGTAAAAAATCTTTTCCTCCTATTATCATTGGCCAATCAATAGTCATCATATAAATCATCATTGTAAGAGCTAAACATGTTCCTGTCATACCAAAAAGAAAAGCAGCTATTGATAATCTTGATCTATTGTATCCTAAAGCTTTTTCAATACCATGTACTGGAAAGGGAGAATATACCTCATGAATATTTACTCCTTCTTTTCTCACTTTAGTAATAGCTTTTAACAAAACATCCTCATCTTCAAATACTCCTAAAACAAAATTTTTAATGCTATCAGCCATTTATTTGTTATTTTTTGTTTCTCCTGTAGGTTTTAAAATACTTTTAACTTCAGCCATGTTAATTACAGGAAAATATTTTGAAAAAAGTAAGTAAGCTGTAAAGAAAAATCCAAATGAAAAAAGATACATTCCCACATCATAAATTGTTGGATAAAACATTCCCCAACTTGAAGGAATATAATCTCTATGCAAAGAAGTAACAATTATGACAAATCTTTCAAACCACATACCAATATTTACTACAATAGAAATAATAAATGTTGCAGCTATATTAGTTCTGATTTTTTTAAACCAAAAAAGTTGAGGCGATACAACATTACAAGCCATCATAGAAAAATATGCCCACCAATAAGGTCCTGTAACTCTATTATAGAAAGCATATTGTTCATATTCAACGCCAGAGTACCAAGCTATAAATAATTCTGTAATGTATGCAATACCAACAATAGAGCCAGTTACTATAATAACTATATTCATCAATTCAAGATGTTTGATAGTAATGTAATCTTCTAAATTGTATACTTTTCTTGTAATAATTAATAGAGTAAGAACCATTGCAAATCCAGAAAAAATAGCACCAGCAACAAAATAAGGAGGAAAAATTGTTGTATGCCATCCAGGAATAACTGATGTAGCAAAATCCATTGAAACAATAGTATGAACAGATAAAACAAGAGGTGTTGCTAAACCAGCTAAAACCAAAGCAACAGTTTCATACCTTGACCAAGTTTTTGCAGCACCATCCCAACCAAAACTCAAGGCTCCATATATTGATGCTGAAATTGTTCTTCCAGCTTTTACTGCTCTATCTCTTATAGTCGCAAAGTCTGGAATCAATCCAATGTACCAGAAGACAAGAGAAACTGAAAAATAAGTACTAATTGCAAAAACATCCCATAAAAGAGGACTTGCAAAATTTACCCATAAAGAACCGTATGTATTTGGAAGTGGTAATGCCCAAAAAAATCCAAGCCACAATCTTCCCATATGAAGCAAAGGAAACATAGCGGCGCAAATTACAGCAAATATTGTCATTGCTTCAGCAGCCCGATTTATAGACATCCTCCACCTTTGTCTAAATAAAAGTAAAATTGCTGAAATAAGTGTTCCAGCATGACCAATACCTACCCACCAAACAAAATTTGTAATATCCCATGCCCAACCTACAGTTTTATTTAAACCCCACATACCAATACCATCCCACAAAGTTCTATATACAGCATAACCACCAACTAAAAGCATAATTAGAGAAATACCTAGAGCTATTAACCAAGATACACTTGGTTTGTCTTCAACCCTTCTTGATATATCATTTGAAACATCATGAAGAGTTTTACCTCCTGTAATTAATGGTGTTCTTATTTTAGATTCAACATGCATATTTTTAACTTTCTTTCTTATTTCTAATTTTTCTCATATACCAAATATTTGGACTTACTTTTAATTCATCCAATACATTATAAGCTCTTTCTTCATTTATCTGTAATTTATTTTCTTCTTTTCTTTTAATTTTTAAATATTTTGAAATGTTACTTTTTGGATCATTCATATCTCCAAATATCATTGCATTGGATGGACAAGAGCTTTCACATACCATATTTATATCACCATCTTTTAATCTTCTATTTTCTTTTTTAGCTTTTAATTTACCCTCTTGAATTCTTTGAACACACATTGAGCATTTTTCCATAACACCTCTTGATCTTACTGTTACATCTGGATTAAGAACCATCTTACCTAAATCATTATTCATAGAAGAATTCTTATCAAATTGTTCATTGTCATGGTATTTAAACCAATTAAATCTTCTTACTTTATAAGGACAATTGTTTGCGCAATATCTTGTTCCAATACATCTATTGTAAGTCATTTGATTTAGGCCTTCAGTACTATGAGTTGTAGCTGCAACAGGACAAACTGTCTCACAAGGAGCATTATTACAATGTTGACACATCATTGGTTGAAAAGTAACATCTGGGTTTTCTGAAGCTTTCTCTAAGCCCTTTAAGTCATGAACATCTGCATCACTTGAATAATATCTATCTATTCTAATCCAAGCCATCTCTCTCCTATTTAAAACTTCATCCTTACCAACTACCGGAACATTATTTTCTGCCTGACAAGCAATTGTACATGATCCGCAACCTGTACAAGCATTAAGGTCAATAGCTAATCCCCAGTGATGATTATTATATTTATGTCCTTTCCATAAAGAAACATCTTCTGGTTTTTTATATCCTTTACTTGTATAAATTTTCATTTGATATTGACCAGAATTAGGATCTTCTACGTAATTTTTTAGGGTAGTTTCTTGAATAACACTTTCTCTACCCATAATAGTATGGTGTGTTTGAGTTTGAGCTATTCTATATTCTTCATTTGAATTTGATAATTGAATATTTTTAATAGTTAAATTTTGATAACCTTTTAAAAATTCGATCATTTCATATGCGTCTTGTCCAACATTATTACCAACAGCACCCGATTTTATACGTCCATAACCTAAAGCTAAGCCAACTGTTCCTTCAGCTTGACCGGGCTGAACAATTGCAGGTATTAAATATTCTTTTCCTGAATCTAATTTGAGTATAAGTTTCTGTGTTATCATGTCTCCCACTTGAAGATTTAACTCTTTAGCTAATTTTGAATTTATTGATAAATAATTATCCCAACATACTTTAGATATTGGATCTGGCATTTCTTGAAGCCATGGGTTATTTGCTTGAATACCATCCCCCACACTAGAGTTTAAATATAAAACCAATTCATTTTCATTGGAAAGCGAATAGTTTTGGTCTATCCAAAAAGAAACATTCTTTAGTAGACTTGATATTTTACTAGTTAAATTTATAGGGTCTTTATATTTCAATTCATAAAAACCATCATGTAAACATTGATCCCAAAAAATCTGAAAATTAGAATTTACCCCTTCACTTTTAAATGTTTTTTTCCAATTACTTTTAATAAAATCAAAATAATCAGAATCATTTTCAGACCACTTGAGAAAACTTTCTTGGAATTGTCTAGTATTAAAAAGTTTTGAAATTGTTGGTTGAGAAAAACTAAAAAAACCATGAGTTGGTTCATAATCATTCCAAGATTCTAAGTAATGATTATCTGGAGCAATAACTTTTACTTGGGATGCTGTTTCATCCATTCTGTCAGAAGTAGAAATAGATAATTGAATGTCATTAATCTTGTTAGATATTTCTGATCCTAATGCATGATCATAAACTGGATTACAATTTAGGAAAATTACAGCACCAACTTTATCTGAATTTATATCCTTTATAAATTTATTAAATTCAAAGTCATTACCATTTCGTAAATTATATGCTTTATCAAATGAAATTGTTGTTTTATAATTATCTAAAATTTCATTTATAGAATTTATAATAATTTGAACATATTCGTCATTGGACCCAGAAACTACAATTGAATCCCCAACATTATTAATCAAATCATCAGCTATCATACTAAGTTTATCATCAACTATTTCATTTTTAAATTTTATAGGAGTTTTTCCAAACTTTTTCGCTAAAAGATTATATAAACTTGCAATATAAAAAGCTTGCTCAGAACTTTTAATTGCAACTCTATAATCAGCATTTGATCCAGTCAAGGATAAATTTGATTCAAATGAATACAATCTTGACATTGTTTTTTTATTAGAATTAACCATGCGTGTTTTTGCAAATTGATTATTAAATAGAGTGTGATTAATTGAACTACCTAAAAAATCATAATCAAATGAAACTATAACTTTTGCTTTAGAAAAATCATAGAAAGGAATCTTTCTAATGCCAAATGATTTATTATTTGCTTCAAGAGAACCGTGATAAGAAACTTGATCATATTGAACATGTTTAAAGTTAAATTTGTTCTTAAAACCATCTAATGCCTTTTGAGATGAAGGACTAAAAGTAGAGTTTGAAATTATATAATTATTTTTACCAGATTTACTATTCAATTCTAAATTTTTTGATACATAATTATCAATATCTTTCCATTCAGTTTCTTTACCATTTAATATTGGATTTTGCAACCTTTCTTTGTCATATAATGATAATACAGAGGCCTCTACTTGTGATGATGTCCCTCCACCACTAACTTTTGAAAGCTTATTTCCTTCAATTTTAATTGGCCTACCTTCACGAGTTTTAACAACTACACTACAATAGTCACTACCACTTATGAAAGATGAAGCATAATAATTGGCTATTGATGCATCAATATCAACTGGTTTATTAACATATGGGATTGCCTTTTTAATAGGGGCTTCACAAGAAGCTAAAGTGGCAGCTGACAAACCAAAACCCATCATTTTAAGAAAATCTCTCCTAGAATTATTTGAGCTACCTTTAATAGGTAAATATTCGGGAAATTCATTATGAGCATTTTTGATAAACTCTTTATCATTTTTCAATTGCTCTATTCCTTTCCAATATGTTTTGTTTTCCTTTTTCATATTAATAATGACATTTTGAACATTCTAAACCTCCTATATCTTGTACTTTTAATGGGTTCTTTGAATTTTTACCATGCAAAGCAACTAACTTATCATAATACTCATTCCCTTTAGCGTCTACATTTGTTTCTCTGTGACAGTTAATACACCAACCCATTGTTAATTCAGAATATTGATAAACAACATCCATTTCTTTAATTGGACCATGACAAGTTTCACATTCAATACCACCAACTTTCACATGTTGAGCATGATTAAAATACGAAAGATCAGGTAAATTATGAACTCTTACCCATTCAATTGGTTTATTTTCTTCGTAGGCAGTTAATATTTTTTGAATTTCTGGTTTATCCGTTTCAATAGCATTATGGCAATTCATACATATATTAACTGAAGGAATATTAGCAGATTTTGAAATATTAACTCCAGTATGACAATAATTACAATCAATTTCATATTGACCAGCATGAATTTTATGAGAAAATGCTATTGGTTGAGCTGGTTGATAATTTTGTTGAATTCCAACAGTGTAAAGTCCATCTATACAAGATCTTACTAAAATGATTGTAAATACAAAAGTAGTTGCACCAAGAATAAAATCACTTTTAAGGAATCTTTTATAATCAAATCTGTATTCAATAAACTCTTTATCAGATTCAGATAATTTTTTTCCACTTATCGTATCTTCCAATAAGATATATTTTTTTGATAGTTTATTAAATTGAATCAAAACAACTAAGGTAATTATTAACAACGTAATGACTAGAAAAGTAAGAATGTTAACAGTAGTATTTGAAACTGATGATTGTAAATCAGAAGAAATCCCTTGATCATTACTCTCAACTGCTACAGCGACTTCAATGGGCTTTGCAGATTCAGATTTTATATATTCTAGTATGGAATTTAATTCTCCATCATTAAAATCAAATGAGGTCATCAAAGTATTGTTATACTCTTTGTAAAGATTTACAGCATATTCATCACCACTTTGAATTACCTTTTGAGAATTTCTAATAAAAGCATACAACCATTCCTCAGATCTTCTTTCATGAACATCTCTAAGGGCAGGGCCAATTACAACATCGTTAATCGCATGGCATACTGTACAATTTCCTTTAAAAATCGACTCGCCATTTTGAACAATAGAATTATCTACAGATTCAGTATCTTGAGCAAATAAAAAACTTGAATTTAAACTTGAAAATGATAAAAAAATTGAAAGAAAAAAAACCGAAGTAAATTTCATTTTGGAAGCAATTCTAAAAGAAGAATTTTTAATCATTTGGTTATGACTAAATTAAGTTAAAAACGTATAAAATCATAATTCACGACAAATGTAATTATGGAGAAATTAACATCAAAAGAATATTGAATTATCTGGTTTATTTAGAATATTTCTAAATAATTAAATTTAATACTTGTTAACTTTTAAATCATTTTCTTTAATTATTCTTCTTAAAATTTTTCCAACATTAGATTTAGGTAGCTCATTAACAAAAGAAACATGTTTAGGACATTTATAAGAAGTGAGTTTTTCCTTACAATGCTCAATAATTTCATTATCAGTTAACAACTCATCTTTTTTAACTACCACAGCTTTCACCGCTTCAGTTGTTTTTTTATCTGGCACACCTATAACACCTACTTCTAATACTTTTGGATGTGAAGAAATAACATGTTCAACTTCATTTGGAAATACATTGAATCCTGAAACCAAAATCATCTCTTTTTTCCTATCAACTATTTTAATAAATCCATCTTTATCCATAATTGCTATATCCCCAGTTTTTAACCAATTTCCTAACATAACTTCTGATGTTTCATTTTGTCTTTGCCAATACCCTTTCATTACTTGTGGACCTTTCACACAAAGTTCACCCCTCTCACCTAAATTTACTTCTTTGTTTTTGTCATCTACAAACTTTACATTAGTACTTGGCAATGGAAGACCAATAGTGCCAATTTTATCAGTTCCATCAAGTGGATTCATTGTTACTACTGGTGATGTTTCTGTTAAACCATAACCCTCTGACAAAGGACTTCCAGTTATTTCTTTCCATTTATTTGCAACAATTTTCTGAACTGCCATTCCTCCCCCAAATGCAACTTTTAATTTTGTAAAATCTAATTCCTTGAAGCCATCTGCATTAATTAATCCATTAAATAATGTGTTAACACCAGTAATAACAGAAAATTTATGTTTAGATAATTCTTTCACAAAGCCTTTCATATCTCTAGGATTTGTAATTAACACGTTTTTTGCACCCATTTTGAACATAACAAGAGCATTACATACTAAAGCAAATATGTGATACAAAGGCAATGCAGTTATACAAATTTCTTTTTTATCATTTAATAAGGTTTTCATAACCTCATGAATCTGTGAAAGATTTGATAATACATTATAATGGGTAAGCATAGCACCCTTTGAAACTCCAGTTGTTCCACCTGTATATTGTAAAAAAGCAATGTCATCAGATTTAATTTTATGTTTTTTGAAATCATGTTTAGACCCGGTTTCTAATGCTTTTTTGAATGATACAGCTTCCGGAAGATTATATTTAGGAACCATTTTTTTTATATTTTTGACAACAAAATTTGTAATGAAGCCTTTAATTCCACCTAACATATCACCTATATCAGAAACAATAACATGTTTAATATGTGTATTAGAAATTATCTTTTCTAGGTTGTAAGCAAAATTTGATAAAATTAATATTGCTTTTGCACCAGAATCTTTAAACTGATGTTGCATCTCATTTGGAGTATAAAGTGGATTTGTATTTACC
>CETI01079538.1_pt1 | contig 27874 bp, 26 predicted proteins | sample 361441 | NCBI WGS metagenome assembly CETI01 (sample SAMEA2622478, study PRJEB7988) | marine metagenome | biome: marine biome (ENVO:00000447); feature: deep chlorophyll maximum layer (ENVO:xxxxxxxx); material: "saline water (ENVO:00002010), including plankton (ENVO:xxxxxxxx)" | depth 90 m | reverse complement strand
ATATCATTTTTATCACTTCTCAAAAGGATATTCGAATCCTTTTTAGACTTTTTATAATTATACCCTCTTATCAAAACAACTGGAACACCTATGTCCTTTTCCATTAGTAGCCCTGCCGCTGATGCTAATTCATCAGTTATAGGCACCTCTGTTTCATTAAGCGATCTTCCATATAGATCTTTTTTATATTTTTTAATTGGCAAAACACCATAGCTACCAATAGAGATCTGTGTAAGTCCATATCTCCATGGTCTTCCTATAGAGTCAGAGATTATAATTCCTATATTTCTCTTTGAATTTGCATTGATTCCATGTGCAATTTTCATTGCAGACTTATTAGGGTTAACAGGCAATAAAACTACAGACTTCTTATCCTTGATATTTGAGCCATCTATTCCAGCATTTGCAGTAATAATTCCTAAATTATTCTCACTAATAATTAAGTTCTTTTTGTATTTAATTACTTTCTTAGAATTATCTATTATTAATTGACACATTTCTGGAGATACATTTGTTTTCTTTGATAATGAAATTGCTTTTCTCTTTGGTATTATAGAGCCAATATCTACAAATCTATTTTCAGCAATAGAAACTATCTTGTGCGCAATAACGATTACATCATTGCTGCAAAGATTAATTTTCTTTCTTTTAAGCGCCTCTAGTATAAGCAAAGAAATATTATCATTTGGTTCTACCTTTGGTATCCCTAATAATGGTACAAGCTCAACCTTTTTCATTTACCAACCTCAAAATCTTTTTTGACATAGCAATTGAAACTGTTTTTTTTGACATTTTAATATTATTAATAATTGGTTTTATTTTTAAAGATTTAATATTTTCTACATGTCTAATATCGGTGGTATCAAGCATCATATAATCAATAATATTTTTGTAAAAAGAAGCTACCCCAGATACAGAAGGTGAGAAATTCTTTGCTCGCATAAAGCTTAATACAGGCCCCTTAAAAGCCTTACCGCCGACAATAGGGCTAATTGCGACCTTAATTGCTTTTGAATTCATAACGGCTTTTCTTATACCGGGAACTGATAAAATAGGATTAATGCTTATAATTGGATTACTGGGACAAAAAATTATCAATTTTGATTCTTTTATTTTTTTTATTATTCCATTTGCAGGGAAAGATTTTCTTATATTTTTAAAAACTACTTTTTCGATTTTAGGCTTCATCTTGTACTTTATTAAATATTCTTGAAAATGAATTCTCAAATTCTTAGTCCCTATAAAAGTCTCTACATTCTGATTAGTCATAGGGAAAATTTTTGCTTTATTGATTCTTAATTTTCTTCTTTGTTTATCTATTGCTTCCTGTAAACTGTGGCCTTGGTTAATAAATGACATCTTTCTTATATTTTCTTCCAGATCTTTATCACCAAGGTTGAACCATGCATCCTTAGGATTTTTATTTTTTAGATGATTAAAAGTATCACCTTTAATTCCCCAACCCTTTTTTTTATCTACCATTCCAGATAACCAATAGAGGATGGAATCAACATCAGGGCTAACTCTTACTCCATAAATATCTATATCGTCTGCAGTGTTAACAATTATATTTAGCTGTTTATTTTTAACTTCTGAATATAAACCTTCTAGAAATTTTCCTGCACCCACACCACCGCCAAAAGTTGTAATCATATATAAATAATACAAAAGAATTTGACTTTTAAAATTAATTTAATATCTTTTTGTTATTGGTGTTTGCGAAAACTTAATAGGGAAGTTGGTGTAAGTCCAACACAGACCCGCTGCTGTAATAAGCTTTAACTTTTAGTAAATGTGCCACTGTTGAAAAATGGGAAGGTAACTAAAAGGGCTTTAAGTCAGAAGACCTGCCAATAAAAAAATTTATTTTTCTTCGAGGTCAAAGGAAAAATAGGCTAAAACCTAGTTTTTTATCACAACTTGAAGAAGAGGGGTATTTTCATGAGATTCTCTTTTCTAACTATTTTTTTAATTATTTGCTTCTGCACAAATGTTAAAGCCGATGTAAGTGGTGCTGGCTCTTCGGATTTAGTATTTTCAGATCCTAAGATATCAAATTCTGATATTTCGGTATCACAATTTGGTGGTTCTGCAACAGTAATATCAGAATATGAAATTGAAAAATCTGGAGCTAGTGACGTTCAAGAACTATTGAGAAAAGTTCCGGGTCTTTCTGTTAAACAATCAGGAGGAAGAGGTGGGGTCGTTAGTATCTTCTCTAGAGGAAGTGAGAGTGATCATAATTTAGTTATTATTGACGGAGTAAAAGTTAATGAAATCGGTGGAGGCTATGATTTTTCAAGACTAAGTATCAATAATATCGAACAAATTGAGGTTCTTCGTGGGCCACAAGCAGCTTTATATGGTCCGGGTGCAATGGGTTCAGTAATTAGTATAAAAACGAAAAAATACAACCCGAAGAATACAATTTTATTTAATACAGCTTTTGGAATTGGAGAATCTCCTTCAAGAGGACTTCAAAGTAATGGTGGGAAATATTTTATAAATGAAGAAGGAATTAATATTTCTGGTCCACTTTCTTTTGATAAAGAGAATAATTATCTAAGATTTGGATATTCTGTCGGTTTTCAAAGAATTGATGATAATGGACATATGCTTAAAAATAATAGTTACGATAGAGGAAATATAAACGCAGGTTTAACTTTATTTACAAGCGATGAGAAAATAAAATTATCAGGAAATTTTGATAAAAAGAAATTAAGATATCGCTATCCTACAGATAGTTCTGGAAATACGGAAGGAACACCTTTTTTAAATACCCAAAAGGACAGAAGGCACATAACTGCAAGATCAATAAATCTTGAATACAAGGTTACCCAACCCATTACACTGGGAACCACATATAAATATTGGTATATGCACAAATGGGTTGAGTCGGGCTATCAGGCCTGGGGTGGTGCAGAAACAAATAGTGATAGTAACTTTTGGGAAAAACGTGAAGGATTTGATTATTACTTAAAAAATAATACAAATCTTGATTTTTTATCCTTTGATACCTTGGTTGGATATGATTCAATAGTAGAAAGTAGCGATTATAATACTTATGGTGGAACTTACTATGGCCATGAAGATACAATTACTCAATACTATGGAAATATAAATTTTAAATTTCCTTATAACATATCAGTAAATCCTGGAATTAGGAAGATACATCATCAAACACATGGGGGATATACACTTCCATCTTTATTTGTATCCAAGAAATTTGATAAAAGTATGACAAAGGTGCGTGGAGGCTTTAGTAAAGGAATAAAATATCCTAATACTTACGAGTCATATAGTCAGAGCTATATGCTAAGACCTGAAAGACAAAAATCATATGAGTTTGGGATAGACCAAAACATAAAACAAAATATTACTCTTAGTATTACTTATTTCGATACAAAAATAACTGATTTAATAACTTATACAGGATGGATCACAGGGACCCAATCTGGCGCGGTTTATAAAAATATCCAAGAAGCATCAAGTGAAGGTCTAGAATTTTCAACTTTATTCAATCTTCCTAAAAAGATAAAAACAAAAATATGGTACACGCATCTTAAAACTACTGTTGATAAAAATGGAAGCTTTGGTGGTGAAGCTAATTGGCCTAATGGAAGAGACTTATTGAGAAGACCAAGAAAAAGTGGAGGATTCACTTTAAGTAAATTTAACGATAATTACAATATTTCATTAGATAGTTCGTACACTGGCGGAAGATGGGATTATCAATCATCAGAAATTAGATTATGGAATAAGCCTTTTTGGAATTTTGATTTCTATGCTCAATATCAATTAGATAATTTAATAAATAATTATAAACTAAAGCCTTTTGTAAAAATTAAAAATCTCTTTGATGATGAAAGGCAAGAAATATTAAACTTTGAATCACCTGGTAGAACATCTCTCATTGGAATAAAAGGTGAAATATAAGATTTAATTACTAACTTCACACTAAGATAAAAAGATATTACTATATATCGTATGAAGATAATTTCACTAGTCCCAAGTGCAACAGAAATTCTTTGTGCAATTGGCTTAGAAGATAGTATCTATGGTATTACACACGAATGTATTTTTCCAACTACTATAAAGAAAAAAAAGATTATATTATCCACCAAAATAAATTTTAAAGAATTAAATAATATAGAAATTGATACTCTTATCAATAAAAATGGGAAAAATATCGATTCTATTTATATATTAGATATTGATGAAATAAAGAAAATACAGCCTGACTATATAATCACCCAAGATTTATGTGGTGCATGTTCAATAACGCCAAAAGAAATAAATGAAATCGCATCTAACTTAAAAAAGAAACCACAAATTATCACAATGAGTCCGAAATCAATAGAGGATATCAATGAATCTATTATAGATTTATCTAGTAAGCTTGGCTCTCCAAAGAAAGGAATAGAACTTGTTAGTCAAATTAACACTGAAATTAAGGATGTTTTATCTTATACAAAAAATACTGTTGATAGGCCTAGGGTATTTTGTATGGATTGGATGAACCCGATCTTCTCAGCCGGTCATTGGATCCCTGAAATGGTTCATATTGCAGGGGGGCAAACATTGGAAACAAAGAATAATGCTTCTATAAAAATAACCTTTGATGAACTTTTAAATTTTGCACCAAATTATATTTTTATAATGCCTTGTGGCTATGATATTGAAAGAACTACAAATGAAATAAATTTATTACTGGAGAACCCGGAACTTAATAAAATCCCTGCTTTTAATATGGGACAAGTTTATATCGTCAATGCTAATGAATATTTTTCAAAACCCTCGCACAGAATAGTAGAAGGAATAAAAATTATGACTAAAACTATAAATAGACAAAGTTTTAAATATGAGCCACATCCGGACGCAATTTTAAACCTTCAAAACTATATACATTTTGAATCCTTCGCGGGTTAGTATTTGCAAAAAATTAATTAACCTTTTGGGGCAGCAAATTCAGAACCATCAGTGATACCTTCGTCACTACTTGGCGGTGTACCATCAGTCAAAGAATCTGAAGCAGGTCTCTGAGTTTCTTCACCTGAGGCGCCACTATCGCCACCTTCTCCAAAATTAGTAGCCGCAATCCAAAAAAGTGCGATAAAGCTTAAAGCTATAACCATACCTATACTCATGAACACTCCTCCTTGATAACTTAAATTGTAAACATTACAATTGTACTCTAATTATGATTAAAAAATCAACTAAGAATATATCACTTAATTTTATATCTAGTAAATTTGATTTCATTGAAGATGGGTCTATGGTAATAAATTACCAAAACCAATATTTGTTAGCATGCTGCAAGGAGCCTAGTTCAATTGTAAATTTTAGTTCTAACTTGAACTATAAATTGACTTTTAACCCTATAATGCAAGGGGATTTCCCAACATTGGAACTGAAAATAGAATTTTATAATAATACAATAAAAGTTGATTCAATATCTAACCTAATATCAATTGATAACATTAATGAAATCAAAGACATGTATTCATTTCTTTTAAATAAAGAATTATTAATAATAATTTTTAATAAAAAAAATGATTCTTTTAAGAAATTTGAAATTAAAAATAATTTTTTAAATGATTTTCTTATAAATCTTAAAAATTTCGAAATTGACATTAAAGATATAATAAAAAATACTAACAATTAAGGATTTGGTGAAAATTTGAGCTTTGCAAAAATTACAGGAACTGGGATCTATATCCCAGAAAAAATTCTTTCAAATAAAGACTTAGAATCTTTAGTGGACACCTCAGATGAATGGATTAAAGCAAGAACAGGAATTTCCGAAAGAAGGATACTAGAAAAAGATAAAGCTACATCGGATATGTGTTACGAAGCCTGCCTTCAAGCTTTAGAGAACTCTTCTACAGATCCTAATGAAATTGATGGAATTATAGTTGCAACAGTTTCACCGGACTACATGACACCCTCTGTGGGCTGCCTGCTTCAAGACAAACTTAATACAAGGAAAATTTTTGCATTTGATGTCTCGGCAGGGTGCTCAGGATTTATTTACTGTTTGAATATTGCAAAAGCAATGATTGAAAATGGACAAGCAAAGAAACTTCTTATTGCTGGGGCTGAGAATTTATCTAAAATTGTCGACTATACCGACAGGGGGACTTGCATTCTCTTTGGTGATGGCGCTGGAGCAGTTGTAATAGAAGAAAGTGAAACTCCAGGTATTATGTCTGTTTGTTTAGGTTCTAGCGGGAAAGAAGCTGAGCTGCTGTATACACCAGGTGGGGGATCAAAAGATCCTGATGGTTCACGGTTTCTTGTAATGCATGGAAAAGAAGTCTTTAAAGAAGCAGTGAAAGTAATTCAATCGAACTCTCTGGAAGCGATAGAAGCAGCTAATATGAAGCCAAGTGATATAGATTTATTCATTCCTCATCAAGCTAATATGAGAATCATCGAAGCTGCAAGAGAAAGACTGGATCTACCAATGGAGAAATGCTTTGTTAACATAGAGAAATATGGGAATACTTCTTCGGCATCAGTTTTACTTGCTCTCCATGAAGCATTAAACGAATCTAGGATTAAAAGTGGCGACAACATACTTTTTTCTGTTTTTGGAGCTGGTTTTGCATGGGGCTCAGCAGTATTAAAATGGTAAGTAAAAATAAACTTATGCTTAACAATATTAAGATAAAAACCCCGAAATATTTTAAAAGTACTCATTCCACCTTATCATCAAAAGAAATTAAAGAAATTGATAATCTTGAAATTATAAATGAAATAAAAGAGCTAAATAGAATTAACTTAATTATAGAGGATACTAAACTTCCAAATAGAAATATTGTCTTATTTGGTCTTGGTGGTTCTAGTTTAAGTTTAAAAACGATTGTAGAAAGCCTAAACTATAAAGGTGATATTTTTATAGTTGATAATTTAGATGGTCAAACTTTTAATGATGTATTTAATGAAATAAAAATAAAATCATCGGTTTTTGTTTTTGTCAGCAAATCTGGAGAAACATTTGAAATTATAAAACTACTTAAAGAAACAATAAAAAAAATTAAAAAAAATAATTTACAATTAAAATCCTCCTTATTGTTTATTACAGAAAATAATAATGGTTATTTAAATAAGTTTGGCATTAAGGAAAAGATTCCTACATTCTATATAAATCAAAATATTGGTGGTAGATTCTCTGCATTAAGCAAATCTACTTTAATACCATGTGAACTTCTTGATATAAAATGGAAGAAAATTATTAGTGGAGCAATTAAAACATATAAGATATTAGTCTCAAATAAATTCCAAACTATAGATTTATTAGCTAATTTTCATTATAAAAATCTCCAGAAGAATAAAGTAAATTCAGGACTGATTTGCTATAAGGATAATCTTAATTGTTTTGGTGAATGGTTTATGCAACTATGGGGTGAAAGTTTAGGAAAAACTACAAAAAATGGTAAAGAAACAGGTCTGACACCAACTAAATACATTGGACCAAAAGATCAACATTCTCAAATGCAACTAATTCTAGAAGGTTCAAAAGATAAAACACTTATGGTCATTTCTGTTAAGAAAAATAAAAATAGTAACAACATATTAAATAATTCTGTTATGGAAGAGAAAGAAGCCACTATAAAAGCTTTAAAAATTAAAAAAATCCCATATGTTGAATTAGAGCTAGAGAGTTTAAATGAAGAAACACTTGGATCTTTATTTATTATTTTTCATTTATTGACAATTAGACTGGCAAAAAAAATGAAAGTAAATCCATTCGATCAACCCGCAGTAGAATTAATTAAAAGAAATTTAAAGCCTTAAAAGAATTTATTATCTAATGAAAACTTACCGCCGCCAATAAATAAAAGGGTATATGCTAGTCCAATCAAACATAATTGATACCCATAGGTATCATATGTTGGGAAATAACCATCATTTAAATGTGCAACCCATATACCTACAGACATTATGACAACTATTCCGAAAGCTGCCAATCTTGTTAATAAACCTAATGCAATTGCAATACCACCAAAGAATTCAACAAAAACTGCAACACCGGTTACCCATGTAGGAAAACCAAAATTGACATTCCATGCTAATGCTTTTGACTGAAAATCAGATATTTTGTACCAACCAGCCGGTATAAAAGTTATCGCCAAAATTAATCTAGGCAATAAAGATGCCCATGTTGAAGAAGTATTTAATAACCACATGAGCACTATTATAACCAAGGGCTGATATATATCAATTTAGATTGGTGTAAACTAATTCAATGGAATTATGGGTTAAAGTTTTTGAAGTAATCCTACCGGTAATTATAGTTATTCTTACTGGATATATTTTTGGGAAAGTAACTAATGTAAATTTAAAGCCAATAAATCTTTTACTATTATATATATCAACACCTTGTCTTATATTCTCAGCACTAATTGACGGTAAAATTACTCTCACTGCTACTTATCAAATACTTATATCAGGAACATTAATGATTTTTATTGGAATGGGAATATTTACTTTAATACTAAAGTACCTAAAAAAAGATATTACAACTTTCTTAAATCCATTAGTTTTTCCAAATACAGCCAATATGGCCCTACCTATTGCATTATTTGCTTTTGGAAATCAAGCCTTTGAATATGCAATTATTTTCACAACTCTTGTATTTTTCTATCACTGCTCTGTAGGTATTTATATATTAAATGGACCAAAAAAAATTATTGAGGTCTTTAAAACCCCATTAATATATACAGTTGTTTTGGCTCTGATGCTAAATAATTTTGAGATAAATATTAACCCAGGTGTAAATAATGCTATAAACCTACTAGGCACAACTAGCATACCCTTGATGATGTTCAGCTTGGGACACAAGTTATCTGAGACAAAAATAATTAATTTAAACGAAAATATAATCTTAGGATTTCTTCGTTTATCGATAGGATGCGCTCTAAGTTTTACCATCTGTAAAATATTAGGGGTTCAAGGATTAATAGCAAAAGTAATGATTCTTCAATTTTCTATGCCATCAGCTGTTTTTAATTTTATATTGTCAGACAGATACAACAAATCGCCAGAAAAAGTTGCTTCATTGGTATTTGTTTCAACTGTACTTTCAATACCAATAATCCCAATTATTTTGTATCTTCTAATGAAATAAGATGTTTCTTGATTTCAAAATCCAATTCAGTTTTAAATTTTTTATCAAGCAATATACTATTTGACTCCCATATATCAGAAGAATTATGTATTAGCCTTGCTGACGATGATACGTGCTTAAATATAATTGATGTTTTCATATAAACGGTGACCTGAGAAAATGGATGAACATCTATCTGAATCCTTCCGCGTCTAATTTTAGTTAAGCCATACATCCCATCAAATGCCAATGTTGGTATTCTACTAGCATCAGTTTCAACTTTAGTAATAATTTTTTTCATTAATTTATTTGCTTTAACCGAAATCCCTGCCATTCCTATCAATCCTTTCTTTTGAGATATTAATGATAAGGATTCATTTAACTCACTTGCTTCCAGTTCTCCATCACTTCCATAACCTAAAACACCAATCTTGGTAGGTATCCTTTTTTCAATTCTTCTTAAAGTTGACAACATAATTGAGTCTGCAAGTGGACTGGATAATCCCTTCTCTTTTCCTTGTGCTATAACATCGCCACCTACATCGACGCCAATTATCATATCAATTTTATTCCTTTCGCAAAAAAACTCGAGATCCTTTGCAATCTTTTTACTGTCATTAAAAATATTAATCAAAAGAATTTTCTCTTTCAGGACTTTAGAAACTTTTGATTCACTAAAGAATAGACCATCTTTTGTTTTAGTTTTACCTGATGCCCAACATAAACTATCATTAATTTTTGTTTTATTCACTATCTGACTAAAGGGTCTGGGCCCTGGAAAAGGGTCTATAGAATACCTTTCCCATGGAAGACCACCTAAAATGCATTTTACTCCATATGATTCAAAATATAGCTTAGTCGGAATTGTCCCGACAATATCGGCACCTCCGCCGATTCCAATTATTAATATTTTCTTATAATTTGAAAAAGATTTCAGCATAAGATTTATTAGGTATTATAACGTAACGAGAAAAAAATGGATAAAATTGAAATTAAAGGCGAAACTTATTCTTTCAAGGGCTCTTTAGACGTACCTGCCGATAAATCTATTGGTCACAGAGCATTATTTATATCTTCACTAAATAAGGACATGACCAAAATTTCAAACCTTGCAAGCTCTGAGGATGTAAGAACAATTTCTGATGACTTACAATCTACTATAAAGTGCTTAGCAGATATTGGTGTTCAATTTGCGGAAATTAAAGGCAATATTTTTGTTCGTGGAAGAGGCTCAAAAGAATTCATACAATCTGAAGGAATACTAAACTGTGGCAACTCGGGAACCACAGCTCGACTATTAACCGGGCTATTAAGCGGTCAACAATTTGAATCAAAAATTGATGGTGATGATTCATTAAGAAAGCGTCCTATGGATAGAGTCATAAAACCATTAACAGAAATGGGAGGCAACTTTTCCGCAAGCGATAATTCATTACCTCTAACGATATTACCATCAGTATTAAAAGGAGGAAGATTTGACCTCAATCTGGGATCCGCTCAAGTAAAATCGGCATTAATTTTTGCTGCACTCTCTGCAGAAGAGGAAACAACTCTTGTTGAACATAAAAGATCAAGAAACCACACTGAACTAATGCTCCAAGGCTGTACCGATAACTTAAAAGTCAATGGGAATGAAATTATTATCACTCCTAATCCATCAATCAACTTAGAAGGCTTTGAAGTTCCTGGTGATCCATCATCTGCTGCATTTTTTATCGTTGCAGGTCTCTTGAATAAAGATTCAGAATTACATATAAAAAATATTTGCCTAAATCAGACTAGGATTCATTTTATTACTATATTAAAGGAAATGGGTGGACAGATAGAGATTGTAGATACGAAAAAAATAGGCGGAGAAGAGGTGGGAGACGTTGTTATAAAAAGTAGTCATTTAAAATCTATCAAAATTGAAAAAGATTCGATTCCTCTTTTAATTGACGAAATACCAATTATATCTCTCGCATGCTCTTTAGCTGAGGGGAAATCAGAAATAATAGATGCAGAAGAATTAAGATTGAAAGAATCAGATAGAATACAAACAACAGTTAGCGAACTTAAAAAACTAGGCTGCAATATTCAAGAAACAAAAGATGGTATGATTATTGAAGGAATAGAAGGAATTAAGGGAGCTGAATGCGAAAGCCATAATGATCATAGAATTGCAATGATGATTGCAGTAGCCGGAACAGTAGCCAAAGGTACAACATCAATCAACAATCCTGAATGTGCTTCAATCTCATTTCCAAACTTTTATGATAAATTAAATAATTTTAGGAAATAGTATTTATGATTATAACAATTGATGGACCGGCTGGTGTAGGAAAAGGAACAATAGCAAAAATTATATCTAAGTCACTAGGATTTAAATATCTTGACTCTGGTGCAATGTATCGAGCTTTGGCACTCTTTGCAGAATTAAATGGTGTTACTGAAAAAGATTCAGATAAATTAAAAAAAATACTAATTGATCTACACATTCAATTTGTTGACTCGCAAGATGGGGAAAGGGTTCTTATAAATACCGATGATGTAACAGAAGACATTCGAACAAATGAAATATCAACTCTTGCGTCTAAGTTTGCAGCTAATAATTTTGTAAGAACTATTTTAAGGGAAATGCAAAGAAGACTTGTTAAGAATAAAGATTATATTGCTGAGGGAAGAGACATGGGAACTTATGTTTTTCCTGATGCTAAATATAAATTTTATTTAGATGCAGATTTAGCTATAAGAGCTAAAAGAAGAGCTGGCCAATTAAAAGAAATCTTAGGAATCGCGATTAATGAAGATAGAGTGTCTAAAGAAATTAGTGATAGAGACAACCTAGACATGACTAGAGAGTCATGTCCTCTTCATCCTGCAGATGATGCTGTTATAATAAATACTACGGATATGAATATAGATGATGTAGTTAGAAAAATTGAAGCGGTGATTAATAGTGCCTAAGAAGCTTATCATCTCTGATAGCGCTGGTGTTTGTTTTGGGGTAGAGAAAGCTATAACCACAGCGGAAGAAGTTCTAAATGAAAACGAAAATAAAAATGTAAAATCTTTTGGCCCGTTAATTCACAATCCTCAAGTTGTTAATATTCTTCAAGATAAAGGGCTTTCGGTAGTTGATGAAATTAAAAAAAATGAAAAAGGAACAATAATTATTAGAGCGCATGGTATACCAAACTATCAAGAAAAAGACTTAGAAGATTCAGATGTAAATGTGATTGACATGACATGTCCAATTGTAAAAAAACTACAGTTTGCTGTTAAATATCTTTCTGATAATGAATATTTTGTTGTAATTGTAGGTAACAGTAAGCATCCAGAAGTTATAGGTGCAAAAAGTTACGGACGCAAAGATGATGTAATTGTAATAAAAGATAAGAATGAGCTAAAAGTAGAATCAATAACTAGTAAAAAGATTGGTATTGTCGCACAGACAACAATACCAAAGGAGCTTTTTTGGGATGTTGTTGAAATATTCAAACTCTTTAAAGAATATAAAGTTAAAGCAATTGACACTTTATGTGATGATATTAATAACAAACAAATTGAATCAAAAGAAATTGCAAAAGACGTTGATATTATGTTTGTGATTGGAGGTAAAAATAGTTCCAATACAAAAGAAATTGCAGATATTTGCAAATATGTCAACAAAAATACCTACCAAATAGAAACGTTTAAAGAAATCGAGGATTTAAATATGAGTCTTGAAAATAAAGTTGTAGGAATTACAGCTGGGGCATCAACTCCACCCTGGCTAATTAAACAGACCATAGACGGTGTTTTACAAAGTGGTTAATCTAAAAAATCTCAATTTTAAAAAAATTCTAATAGCTATAGTTATTGTTCTCTTCTCCTTAAGCGCTTTTTTCTCACTTTCGCCTGGCGAAAAAATTGCTATCATAGAAATAAAAGGAGTTATCAAATCTCCTAAAGAATACCTTGAAAGTATCAGAGAGATTGATGAGGATGACTCATTCAAAGGAGTTATAGTAAGAATAGATTCCCCTGGCGGTACAGTTGGATCATCTCAAGAAATATACGAATCTCTTAATAAGCTATCAAAAAAAATACCTACAATTTCTAGTATTATAGATATTGGAGCTTCTGGTGGTTACATGATTGCCTGCGGAACCTCATATATTTTCGCAAACTCAGGTTCAATTACTGGTAGCATTGGAGTTATAAGCCAATATTATGATTTTTCTAAGCTTATTAAATTTCTCAGATTCGAAATTGAGATTGTTAAATCTGGAAAAATGAAAGATATTGGTAATCCGGCTAAAAAATTAACTGAAAAGGAAAAAAAACTATTAAATATATTGGTTAAAGACATTCATGAACAATTCAAATCTACAGTTGCAAAAGAAAGAGGCTTGTCTGAAAAAGAAGTTGAATTAATTTCTGATGGTCGAATATTTTCAGGAAAGCAGGCATTGACCCTTAAATTGGTTGACGAAATTGGTGGCCTAGATAAAGCAATTGATTATATTAAAGAAAATGCTGGAATTGATAGCGTTAATTTAGAGCATTTTCCCAAAAAGGAGAAAAAACTTCTTGAGGGCATTGTTCCTTCGCTCAATAATTCCTCAATTATTAATTTTTTAAATAAAAAGCTTTACTACTTATATTCACCAAAATTTTAAATATGTTAAACTCTTAATATGCTCAAAACTATAGTGGTAATTTTCTTGTTCATAACATCTATTATCTTTATTTTTCAAAACCAACTTATTTTTGTTCATACATTTCCAATAAATTTTGAAATGAAAATTTTCAATATCAGCAATAGTGAGGTTAATAATTCTATTATTATGCTTTCCTCATTTATTTTAGGATCACTAATAACCCTAGTTCTAATCGGAGATAGTTTAATTAGAAAAAGTCTACGAAATAATGAACTCAAAAAAAAGATCATATCAATTGAGGAAACAAAAATTCCAGATGGTGAGAATTTATGATAAAAAAACCAGCATGGATTAAGTCAGAAATACCCGTTGGTAAAAATTTTAATGAATTAAAATCTATTGTTGCAAAAAATAAATTAAATACAGTTTGTGTAGAGGCAAAATGTCCTAATGTTGGTGAATGTTGGAGTCTGGGAACTCTAACTTTTATGATATTAGGCGATACATGTACAAGAAGTTGTGGATTTTGTGCTATTAAAACCGGAAGAGGATTAAACATTGATTATCTTGAGCCAAAGAGGCTTGCCAGAGGAATCCTAGATCTAAAAAAAAACAATGCGTTCATAGACCATGTAGTGCTCACCTCTGTTAACAGAGATGATAAAAATTATGAAAGCGCAAAAATTTTTTCAAATTCAATCAAAGAAATAAAAAATCTTGAATTAGATATTAAAGTTGAAGTATTAATTCCTGATTTCCTTGGAGATCTTGAATGTTATCAACTAATACTAGAGGCAAAACCAGATGTAGTGAATCATAATATTGAAACAGTAAAAAGACTCTATAGATTCATGCAAGATACGGGAACAATGAAAAAAAGGGCAGTTAGGCCACAGGCTATTTATGAAAGATCGCTAAGGTTATTAAAGTTTTTCAGTCAAGATTTTAACATAATAACCAAGTCAGGAATCATGATTGGATTAGGTGAATCTAAAAGTGAGATTTTAGAATGTATAAATGATCTTAATTCTGTTGGATGTCAGATAGTAACAGTCGGACAATACCTGCAACCATCTAAAGATTTTATAAATGTGTCAAAATTCTATAATATTGAAGAGTTCAATAAAATTAAAGAATATGCCGAACTTCAAAGTAATATTATAAGTGCGGAATGTGGGCCAATGGTTAGAAGTTCTTACCATGCAGAAAAGCAATTAAGTAATGCCAAAGAGAACATTAAAAAGAGTGGTATAAGTTGAAATTTATTTTAATCCAAGCTGATGGTATGCCAGATAGACCAATCAAAGAATTGGATGGACAAACTCCTTTAGAAGCTGCGAACACGCCCAATATGGATGAATTAGTAAAATTATCTGAAATGGGAATCGTAAACCATATTCCCAAAGGAATGAAATCTGGCAGCGATATTGGGAACCTGAGTGTATTGGGCTATGACCCTAACAAGTACTTTACTGGCAGATCTCCCTTAGAGGCCGAAAGCATTGGTATTAAATTGGAACCCACAGATATATGTTATAGGTGCAACCTCGTTAATATCGTAAATCAAAATGGTAAAGAGTATATGGATGATCACTCAGCTGGTCATATCGAATCCGAGTTATCCAAAAGAATAATAATAGAATTAAAAAATGAATTTGAAAATGATGAATTTAAGATTCATCATGGAGTAAGCTATAGACATATATTAGTTTGGAAAAATGGAATGTCTAATTTAGAGACAACAGCACCTCACGATATTCTTGAAAAGGAAATAAACCCTTTCTTGCCTACAGGTCCAGGGTCTGTAAGGTTGAGAGACTTAATGAGGCAAGCAAGAATAAAAATCAAAAAAATAAAAGGTAGTAATCCGAATATGAAAAAATTAAAATGTTCAGATATTTGGCTTTGGGGTCAGGGTAAAAAACCAAATCTTCCTAGTTTTAATAGTATTCACAATATTCATGGTTCTATTATATCTGCGGTAGATTTGTTAAAGGGAATTGGGAAACTTGCAGGATTAAATGTTATAGAAGTAGAGGGTGCAACTGGTTATTTGGACACGAATTATGATGGAAAAGTGCAATCAGCGCTTCAAAGTCTTATAGAAAATGATTTTTGCATGATTCACATAGAAGCACCAGATGAAACGGGCCATGAGGGAGATTATAAAAAGAAAATGCAAGCTATAGTGGATCTTGACAAGAAAGTTATTGGGCCAATTTATAATGGTTTAAAAAAAGAATATAATGAATATAAGATATGTATTGTTTCTGATCATCCAACACCAGTTGAGCTCAGAACCCATAGTTACGAATATGTTCCATATATGATCTTTGATTCTCGTCTTCCTAAAATCAATCACAAACAGCAAACTTTTAATGAAAAGTCAGCAAATGAAGCTGATTTAATTCGTGATAACGGACATGAGTTAATCTCCACTTTTTTTAAGAACTAGCTTTGCATTCTCCCAAGCTTCGTTATCTGATATTCCTTCGTTTTTTAATTTTAAAAAAATTTCAGCCCTTTTTTTAAATTTATCACTACTAAAATTTAATGCTATTTCAGGATTTACGTTTTTAATCCTACATAAATTAGCAATAGTAAAGAGAACATCGCCCAATTCTTCTTCTATATTTCTTAAATTTCCTTCTGAACTGGCATCTTCAAATTCTTTAATCTCAGATTGCAACTTTTCAATCACTTCCTTCTCAGATGAGAAATCTAAACCTTCTTTATTAAATAGTTTAGAAATTTCAATTGCCCTGATAAGTGAAGGTAAAATTTTAGAAACCTCATTATCTTTATCCTTTGACTCTAAAGATTTTTGCTCATTCCATAACTCTAAAGCTTCTTTATCGTTTTTAACAGTCTTGTTACCAAATACATGTGGATGTCTTCTAATTAATTTCTCAGATAGACCAGCAATAACATCCTCTAGATTAAATAAACCTTTTTCCTCAGCTATATTTGAAATAAATAATACTTGTAAAAGAAGGTCTCCTGTTTCTTCTAATAAGTCTGAATTATCTTGTCTATGAATTGCTTCAATAACTTCATATGCCTCTTCTATAATATAAGTTCTAAGAGTCTCAAATGTCTGCTTTTTATCCCACGGACAACCGTCCTCTGCACGAAGAGCCTTTGTAACATTTATAAGATTCTTTAATTTTGTCTCAATATTACTCAAATTAAATCTCAAAGAACTTAGGGAATGAAGTTAAGTTGTTGCACCCTGCCTTTGTTACAACAACTGTGTCCTCTATTCGTATTCCACCAATGTTTGGATAATATAACCCAGGTTCGACTGTAATAACTTGGTTTAATTTAAGAATTTCACTAAGTTCAGAAACTCTAGGTGGCTCATGTATATCTAGCCCCAGGCCATGACCAGTAGAATGGATAAATCCATCTGGATTTTTTTTAGAAAAGTCTGTTAAGAATCCATATTCATTAAAAATCCTCTTGATAGCATTATGTATTGTTTTACCATCCCTTCCAGATTTCACTAACTCAACACCAGTTTTTTGTCCTAACTTAACCACTTTAAACATTTTCTTTAAAATCTCACTAGGCCTTCCTTTCACAACTGTTCTTGTTATATCAGCAAAATAGCCAGTTTGTATATCTCTTGGAAATATATCTATTATTATTGGAACAGATTCATTTATTGGACCAGCTCCTTCATGATGCGGTAAAGCTGAATGTTTCCCCGATGAAATTATACAGTCAGAACATTCTAAACCTAAAGAAACTAATTGTCTTTGACAATCATTCCTTAAAATTTGAGAAGTTAAAATTTTCCCGTCTGAATATAATAATTTATTCCTTACTTTAGAATACTTAATCTTATCTATAATATTTCTTAAAACTTTCTCTGTGAATTTCATTGTCTTCTTTATCTCTTTTATCTCTGTAGAACTTTTAACTAATCGTTCATTAAAAAAAATTGGGCTAGAGGAAGCTTCGATTTTTACTTTTCTTTTTCTAAGTTCACTAAAGATATAAGATGGGAAATTATAAGGAACAGAAACTTTATTAATCTTATACTCTGATATTATATCCATTATAATATCTATAATATTTCTGCTTTTTAATCTTTCAGATCTTTCTCGCAAGGATAAGACTTTATTAACTTTCGCTTGAGACTTGCCCCTTTCTAACTCTAAATCGTTTAGAACAAGGTATGTTTTCTTCCTTATTTCGAAGAAAATAACAGGATCTGGTGCTTTAAAGCCTGTTTTATAGTATAAATCGGATGAATTTTTAGTATCATCGTATATAAGATTCATTATTTTCATCAAAAATAATATACAGCATTAATTATGTAAACAAAAATATTGGAAATTTAATATGAATTATTTATTATTACTTATATGTTTAACATTAGTGAAAAAGCTGCAAATGAAATTAATAGACTCTTAGCTGACGAAGATTCAAAAGAATCTTTCTTAAGAATTAAAGTAGTTCCTGGTGGTTGCTCTGGATTTTCCTATGAAATGGGATTTGATAATGCAATTGATGAGTCTGATCAGGTTTTTAAAAACCTAGATGTAAAAGTTGTAATAGATAAATTCAGCTTCACACACTTAGAGGGAGGGACACTAAATTTCTCTGATGGTTTAAATGGAACCGGGTTTGGAATAGAGAATCCAAACGCTAAAGCTTCTTGTGGATGTGGATCCTCTTTTACTGTTTAAAAACTTATTCCTTAATATCTTTTATAATATAGACCAATACTGCTAATCCTATAGTTATTGCAATAGAACCAAAGAATAGGCTGCCTGTTGCAAGCTTAATAATTCCATAAATTAATATTAAAATAGATAGGCTTAGTTGAAAAGCGTTTAACAATGGGGCAGTTATTGATTCGGATATTGAATTTTTATTCTCACGCCAGAAGCCATTAGGTCTAATTTTATTATAAAAATTCTCTAGAACCTTCTCATCTTCAGGTTTTGTAAGATAAGTAACAACTAATCCAATAAATATTGAAATTGGAATAATAATTAATTTTAAAGTAAAACTTATATTCAATACTCCTATATAATCAAAGAAATAAAAGGTACCGCTTAAAATTATTGAACTAATCAATGCTGATATTTCAGACCATGAATTTATTCTCCACCAGAACCAACGGGCAATTAAAAAGAATCCAAGGCCTGAACTTACCGACCAAAGAAAAATCCATGCAGACCCTATGTTCTTAATTCCCAAACCCACAATTAAAGCCAGAAACAGGAATATTACTGTAAAAATCTTTGATATAAAGACATAATGGCCTTCTCCCCTATCTTTTATAAAAAATCTTTTATATAAATCGTTCACTAAATAAGATGAGCCCCAATTAATCTGAGTGCTTATTGTTGACATATAAGCAGCCAGTAAAGTTACAATCAAGAAACCTCTGAAGCCATCATCTACATAATCTCTTATTAATAATGGATAAATTTCCTCACTATCAACAATAAGTGTGCTATTTGATGGATATAGTATCAAAGCACAAAGGCCTATTACAATCCAAGGTGCAAATCTAAGCACATAATGATTAAGAACAAACCAGATAGTCCCAAGAACTCCATCTTTTTCGGATTTAGCGGAACATAATCTTTGAATTATATAGCCTCCACCATCTGAATTATGTGAAGACCACCAAACAATAGTTGAATAACTTAGGAACAGCATAAAATCTTCTCTATTAAAAATCGAAGGAATCATTGCTATCTTTTCTCGAGGAAGGTTTTGGACTAATTCAAAATAATTTTGAAAGCCACCAATTTTTTCAGAGCCTATTAGAAAAATCACAAGGATAATAGAACCTGCGAAGGCAACAAAATACTGAACAAAGTCATTTATTACAATTCCTTTGAGGCCAGAAGATGTTGAATAAAATAATGCAACAAATGTAACTATAATTAATAATCCTGTACTATCGAACCCTAAGAGAACATTAAAAATCTTTAAAAAAGCACTAATAATCCAAGCTGAAATAATTAAGTTAAAAAATAAAGAAAAATAAAAAGCTTTAAACAATCGTAAATACTTTGCAGGAGAACCCGAATATCGAATCTCAATTAATTGATTATCTGTTATAACCTCTGCCCTTCTCCAATATCGTGAAAAGAAGAAAATTACAAGACAGTGTGTAAATAAAAAAGACCACCAAAACCAATTTTTCCAGATTCCAGGATCCCTTATCCAGGCAATTATCACAATTGGTGTATCAATAGACAAAGTAGTAGCTACCATAGATGTTCCTAATAACCACCAAGGGAGATTCCTTTCCGAAACAAAATAGGATGTAATATTATTTTGACTTTTCTTGTTAAAATAGACTCCAATAGAAATGCTTAACAATAAATAAAATGTAATTATTATTAGATCAGTTATAGATAAATATTGCAAAAAAAGAAAGTAGCTCATTTTAGGATTAATCTCCTTGCCTTTTCTTTTAAACCGAGAACCTTATTAATTTTCCTATCAATACTTATAGGGGAACGTAAATATATCTCCTTTAATTCACTAAGACATTTAATCGGATTTAATGGATCTAAAATTAAATCTCCACCATTTAGAACAAAGGCTTCAATCATTTTACTTTCCTTAAAGTTTGATGTTATTGCCTCCATTCTGATAGAATCGCTAATTATTACTCCACTAAAGCCTAATTGATTTATTAATATGTTTGTCATTATTTCGTACGACATTGATGCAGGAATAAGATCTCTATCATATTGAGTATAGTTAATATGATTAATCATAACCAAATCAGCAATTTTAATTAATTCAATAAATGGTTTAAGATGAGTGGCCTCTAAATCAATTTCTGATATATCACTTCTTATTAATTCTTTATGTGTATCACCGGAAATAACTCCATGACCAGGAAAATGCTTTAAGCATCCTATTATATTATTTTTATCTGTTGAGTCTAAAAAGGTCTTTCCAATACTAGATACTACCATTGGATTCCCAGAAAATGCTCTTCCCTTAAGAACATCTGAATCTTCTTTTTTAATATCAAGGACCGGGGCTAAATTAAAAGAAATTTTATTTTTATAAAGCTCCAAATTGATAGCATCAAAGATTTCTCTTTTATCTTTATCATCTAAGGATTCAATATCAGATATATCAAATTCTTTTCCCTCTGAGCATCTTCTGCCAAAGCCATTTTCAGCATCAATAAAAAAAAGAATTTCTTCTTTGGATTCTAGATTTAGGATATCTCTGACCATGTTAAGATTATCTAATCTAAATTTAGAGTCTTCACCAAACTTAATTTTTTCAGTAGCAAATAAAATAAAAGAATCAAAACCAAATTTTTTAACCAATAATCTAGCCTCTTCAATCGATTCGCTTGAATTTATATTTATTCTTGGAATAACTAATTGCGAAAAATTATTTTCCATTTTATGGACTAGAAATCTTCCCTAATAATACTTTCTCTTTAGATCCTGTAAGACTTGTTAAAGTAAAACTTTTATTTATGAGCCTTAAATATCCTAACAACGCAAACAAAACTGCCTCCTTATACTTTGATGGAATACCTAGCTCATCAGATAAAATAAAATCTAAACCAGGAAGTCGTTTCATTAAACCCTCTAGTATAAAGGTATTTTTTACCCCTCCACCTGAAAGTACTACTTTTTTTGGAGTTGAAATTGGAAAGATAAACTTCTCATATGAAGCAGCAATAGACTCTATTGTTGCAGATGATAGAGTTGCCACCAAGTCATTAAATCTAATACCCTTTTGAAGAGAATATCTAAGTAAATTGTTGGTGTATTCTATACCAAACTCTTTATTTCCGGTTGATTTTGGAGGCATTATAGAAAAAAAAGGGTTCTTTAGTATCTTATTTAAAAGCGGCGTTATAACTTTCCCTTTTTTTGCAAAGCCACCATCCTTATCATAAAAAATTTTATTTTTATACTTAATTTGTACCGCTCTATCAATTAGGCAATTTGCCGGCCCTGAGTCAAAACCTATACAATTAGAAAATTTTTTTTCAACTAATGTAGAGTTTGCTATACCACCAAGATTCTGACATATAAAAGGTCTTTTAATCTCTGGGAACAAATAAAAGTCTAAAATAGGGACCAAGGGGGCACCAGCTCCTCCTAAGACTATATCTTTCTTTCTAAAATCATAAATTGTTTCAATCTTCGTTCTTGACGAAATAATATCTGACTCCGTTATCTGAATTGATATAGTTTGATTAATTTCTTGTGAATGATGAATTGTCTGACCATGCAATCCTATTCCGTTAATAGATTCTCTTCGAATCTTATTCTTTGAAATAAATTGATTTATTTTTCTAGCAACAAAATCACCTAGTTTTAAACTCAATACTTCAATATCATAAATTGTCGATTTTGGTCCAGACATTAATATTTCTTTCCTCAAAGCTGCTGGAAAATCATATGTTGCAGCCTTAAGAAGCTTTAATTCTCCTTTTGTATTAAATGATACAAGAGCTAAATCTAATGAATCTGCAGATGTTCCCGAATTAACACCTAGAATACTAAGTTTTTTTTTATTTCTCATCTAACATCTCAGTAATAGAAATTTGTTCAGATAATATCTTTGCTCTTTTATATGAAACGTCCATCTTATTCATTATAAGAGCAATTCTTATGCTCCACCTACTCTTTTCTAGTAAGTCTATGGCTGTCTTTTGGTTCTTGCCTAAGATATTAGATAAGTTTCTTATCAACCTGGCTTTCAGCTTTCGTGTAGAGGGAGAAATATCAATCATCATGTTTTTATATATTTTTTCCAATTTCATCATAGAAACCGTTGTAATTATATTTAAAACAGTTTTTGTGGCGGTACCAGATTTTAGCCTAGTTGAACCAGCAACAAATTCCGGTCCAACATTTAAAACAATATCTAAGTCAGAGATATTCTTTTTTAGCTTATTACATGAAATAAGGATAGTTTTTGACTTAATGCCTTTAGCAAACTTTATAGCAGATAAAACATACTCAGACTTACCGCTAGCTGAAATACCAATTAATAAATCGTTTTTACTATAATTCTTGGCTCGTAAGTCTTTAATTGAATCGGTTGATGAATCCTCTGCACCTTCTTTTGACTTAAAAACGGCCGATTTACCTCCAGCCATTATACTGATAATTCTTTTTGGATCAGTTCCAAAAGTAGGAGGACATTCTGAGGACTCTAAAACTCCTAGCCTACCACTAGTTCCGGCGCCTATAAAATAAATGGAGCCTCCACGAGAGAATACCTCTGTAAATGTGCTAACTGCCTTTGATATTTTCTTTTTATTTTTTCTTAAGGCTGAACTTATAGCGTCATATTCCAAAATAAAATCGTCTACCAGAGTGGGAACTGTATTAGATTTGTTTCTGTTTTTCTTTCTTACCTTCTCTGTTTCTAAGTTTATAAAATCATCTTTCATCAAAAAAACACCGTATTTTTTTATTATAACAAACTGAGTGTAAAAAAATTTATTTTTTACTTCCAATCCTAACAATTTAGATATAAAATATCATAATCCAATGAGCAATATAAAAAGAGCCTTAATAAGTGTTTGGGATAAAACTGATATTGATATATTAGCAAAAAAGCTAACTGAAATTGGTATTGAAATAATTTCTAGTGGTGGAACCGCTAGATTCCTTAGGGAAAAGGGAATAGAAGTTAAGGACGTTTCTCAGATAACAGAATTTCCTGAAATGCTTGATGGAAGAGTTAAAACGCTTCATCCAAAAATACATGGTGGACTGCTTGCAATTAGGTCCAACAAAGAGCACATGGAAGCTTTAAACAGAGAAGGTATAAAGCCAATTGATTTAATAATCGTTAATTTTTATCCATTTGAAGAAGTAATTAAGTCAGACGATATTTCATTTCAGGAAGTAATTGAAAATATAGATATTGGTGGACCAACAATTGTTCGTGCGGCTGCTAAAAATTTTCAAGACGTTAGTGTCCTTGTAGAGACTTCAGATTACAAATCAATAATAGATAGAATATCAAATGGCTCACTAGATATAGATCAAGAATTTAACTATGAGCTTTGCAAAAAGGCTTATTCATATGTTGCAAAATATGATGCGGCAATTTCAAATCATTTAGGAATTTTGAATACCGACAATAGCAAGAAAAAGATTCCTGATACTTTAACATTACATTATAAGAAAAGCTTTAATCTTAGATACGGGGAGAACCCACATCAGGAAGGCTCTTTTTTTATTCAAGAAGATCAAAATGAGCCGTCAATTTCAAACTCTCAGCAAATTCAAGGTAAAGAGCTTTCTTTAAATAATATTTATGATGCAGATTCGTGTCTTGAAACTGTCAAAGAATTTAAAGATAATGCCTGCGTAATTGTTAAACATAATAACCCGTGTGGTGTCGCAGAGCATGAAAGCTTATTGCAGGCTTATATTGATGCAAGAGATTGTGATCCTGTAAGTGCATTTGGTGGAATTGTTGCTTTTAATAATAAGGTAGAAAAAGATGTTGCAGAAGAAATTGTAAAAACTTTTATTGAGGTGTTAGTAGCTCCTGGATATTCCGATGAGTCATTAGAGATTTTCAAATCTAAGCCAAACTTAAGAGTTCTTCAATCACCTGATTTAAAATCTAAAGATGAGAACTTAATGGATATTAAAAAAGTTGTTGGCGGTATTTTATATCAAGATGCAGACAGAACTTCGGACGAAGATTTTGTTGACTATAAAGTCGCAACAAAAAGAGCTCCTACCGATGACGAGCTAAAGACTTTGCTTTTAGCTTGGAAAGTCTGTAAAAATGTTAAATCAAATGCTATTGTCTTAGCCAGAGACAATAAAACTGTTGGCATTGGTGCCGGCCAAATGAATAGAGTGAATTCAGTACAATTAGCTCAAATAAAATCTAAAGATCATTATGGAACCAAAAACTCATCTTTGGCATCTGATGCATTCTTTCCTTTTCGAGATGGAATTGATGAAGCTGCTAAAGCAGGCGTTACGGCCATAGTTCAACCAGGTGGATCAATTAGAGATGAAGAAGTAATTCAGGCCGCTGATGAAAACAATATTGCTATGATATTTGTTGGCGTTCGCCACTTTAAGCACTAATTATCAACCACAATGCTTTTCTTTTTAATTAATACCCCTAAAGAATGGTTAAAAGAAGTTACCGAAACATTATAGTCAGTTATAGATCTATTATAATCTATCTGAGCCTTTATAAAATCTCTTTGAGTTTCTAATAAATCTTTAGTTCTAGATATACCAACTTTAAATCTTTCCTCTTCGTTATTTAAAATTTCTTGGTGTAACTCTAGATTTCTCTTGTTAGCCTTTATGTTATCTAAACTTGAAAGAACGTCACGATAAGAACCTCTAGCCTCAAGATGAATTTGGTCTAATACATTGTTTAACATAATCAAATGCTTTCTCTTTTGAGCATTAGCAACTTCAAGTTTGCTTTCAGCAATACTGTTATTTAATGGAATCTTTAATTTTGCACCAATCGCCCATGACAAATTATCTAAAGATCTTAAAGTTCCAATTGAATCAGAGAAACCATCATCATACTCTGACGCAATTCTGGGACTTCCTAGAATCGCTGAAGAATAAGAAGAATTTTTACTTCCGCCAAGACCGGAGTAGCTTAATATTCCTTGTAAATCTAAATCTGGAAGAATTTGATTTGAATAGTATTTAAGAAGCTCTTGAGAATTTTGCAACTGGATAGACTCTTGTTTAACCTCAGGTCGATTATTAATAGCAATAAACTCTATATCATTTGAATTTATGAACTCTAAATCTTTCATTTCAATTGAATCGTCAATTGTTACTTCTTCTTCTAAAGAAAGACCAATAACAATTTTTAATAAATCTAAAGAATCATTATAGTGATTCTCAGCAAGTGTAATTTCAACACCTCTATAAGCTGCTTCCGCCTTAGCCTGTAACAATGATATCCTTGGCAATGTTCCTAGTTCGACCTCAATTGTATTCTGATTAACAATTTCTTGTGCAAGTTCATAAGAAGAATTAGCTAACTGAAGATTTTTCTTTGCATAAACTGTCTCCCAATATATTGTTTCAACCTCCAAGATTACTGAGGATACTACTTTTTCCAATTCAATTTTAGAAATTTCTGAATTTCCTTTCGCAACTAGAATATTTGTATTGTTAATGTCAAAGCCAAAGTCCTTAAATAGGTTTTGAGTTACTTGAAAAGATAAGTTCGAAGTCCATGCAGGACTCATTGCATCAGTTCCAAAATCTGTTTCATTTTTCTGCAAATCAAAATTAAAAAGACTATAGCTAGTTCCGGTTGGCAAATACCCTTCTAAACTAGACTTATAAACAGATGACTTAGTATTTAAGGTGTTGTTTTTTGCAAAGGCTGACGTAGAAGGTACAACTGAATCTTCGTATCTGATTTCAGTATTTAAATATATATCATAAATCCCTTTTGTTTCTTTTATGAAAGCTTTTGAAGAATCAAATTCTGCTTCTTGGATTTGGATTCTCTTGTTATTCTCAAGTCCTAGTTGAATTGCTTGGTCTAATGTAATAGCGGAGCAAGAAAGAGATATAAGTAGGAAAAGGAGTGAGAATTTAACAAACATTAGTATTAATTTAGCAGATTATAAAAAAAAAGGGAGTCCTAATTTTCATAGGACTCCCAAGATTAATCATCTATATACTACTTAGAAGCAGCAGGAGCTTTAAAGAAATCATCGATGAAAATCATCAATCTTGATTGGAAGCCCCAAATAGAATCTTCAGTATCTAATAGAGTATCAGCTCTCATACCAGTTGTATTATTATAAGCTTGAGCAACAAGTGCGTCTTTCAAACCTGAACCTGCATCAATGTAAGAACCGATTAATGATAGTTCTACACCGTCAACAAGATTCATTTTGTATGTAGCTTCATATTCTGTACCGTAGTATCCGCCAATTGAACCAGCTGTTCCATCAGAACCACCAGCGTTAGCACCAATACCTTGGTCAGCAGGCTTTTTATTTTCTACCCATGCCATAATTACAGCAAGATTTAAATTATCGCCATTACCAACAGCATAATCTCCATCTACTTTAATATATTTAGCATTTATGATACTTCCTGATCTTTGATAAAGAGTAGGAATAACATGTTTGAATAATAGGTTATCTAATTGATAAGCACCATTACCTCTTACGATAGAACCTTCGTAGCCATTATCTCCAGAAGCGGTGTTATCTTCATCACCAGGGGAGATACCAGCTTCAAATGCAACTTTTGAGAAAGGAGCACTATTAAACAGCTCTAATCTTGCAGCTGCAACATAGTTGTTTCTTTCAACAGTTAACATATCAGTACCGTAACCAGGATCTAGTTCACCATAAGCACCTGTGTACTCAGTGATGAATCTATAAGCTGATGTTTTGTACTCAGCATACGCACTGTAAAGTTGTAAAGCCATATCGATGTTGTTACTTGTTCCACCGATATTCATGTTGTTTTGCTCGATATATGGGAATAAATAAGCACCATATGTCAAGTTACCATTATTGATAATCACAGCAGCAGCTAAATAATCAACTGTCTGTCCGTTACCATCAAAGATAGCAAAATTATCAGATTGAGTAGTTGCTGCACCACCATAAGTGTCAGAACCACCACCGATATAATCAGAAACTAAAACTAAAGTAGTTGCACCAAGTGGGGTTGCATACCCTTTTAGCCATAGTAAACGATCAATGTTGAATCCAGCATCTGAGTATGGATCATGTCCGCCGTTAGCGTACAGTCCCATCGCAAAATCAAATGGCTGTCTTCCGATTCTTACGAATCCCTTATCACCTAAGTTAATATCTGCATGAAGATATTTAACAGAGAAAGAACCATAGTTTGCTGATATAGAATCATCGCCCCATAGTAAAGTACCGTTAAATCTATCAGTATATCTTAGATCATCTTGAACAACACCACCAGATTCTGAACCATCGGAATCTTCACCAAAAAGTCCAGCAGTAGCACCACCAGCAAGAGCGTTACTTAGAACATCAAAAGATCCTCTAATTGTAACAGCATCACTTAAGACAAGTTGTGGTGTTAAACGAAGAGTCATATCAGCGAAATGAATGTGTTCGCCAGTTGCGTCTCCGTCAAGACCAGTAATG
>CETI01191338.1_pt1 | contig 28159 bp, 31 predicted proteins | sample 361441 | NCBI WGS metagenome assembly CETI01 (sample SAMEA2622478, study PRJEB7988) | marine metagenome | biome: marine biome (ENVO:00000447); feature: deep chlorophyll maximum layer (ENVO:xxxxxxxx); material: "saline water (ENVO:00002010), including plankton (ENVO:xxxxxxxx)" | depth 90 m | reverse complement strand
GAATCTATTTCGGAGGATATTAAAGAAGAAGTTCAAGAGGATTCTGAGCCAGCATCTTCGGAATCTGTTTCGGAGGATATTAACAAACAAACAGACGTCTCTGTTTTAGCAGAAGATGACAATTTATTGAAAAACAAAAAATCGGAAGAAATTATTCACGAAGCACAAAACATTTCTGAAATTAAAGAAGAAGAAGAAGTGTCTTTGTCGGATTTCAGTTGGGAGGATTATGAGGATGGTATAAAAAAATATAGTGATTCAGAGTATAAAGCGTTACAAGAGATGTATAATGAAACATTTAGTGCTCTTGATAAAGACCCTGTTATTAAAGGAACAATTGTTGCTCAAACAGATAGAGATTTTATTATTGATATTGGTGCAAAGTCAGAAGGTGTAATTTCTATTAATGAATTTCGATATAACCCAGATTTTAAAGTTGGAGATATCGTTGAAGTTATCATTGATAAAAAAGAGAATAAAACAGGACAATTAGTGCTTTCTCATAAAAAAGCTAGAGCTCGAGAAGCTTGGGATAAAATACAATTAGCTCATGAAAATCAAACAATTGTTTCGGGATATGTAAAATGTAGAACAAAAGGTGGAATGATTGTTGAAGTTTTTGGATTAGAATCATTTCTTCCAGGATCTCAAATTGATGTCAAACCAATTAGAGATTATGATATATACGTGGGTACAAACATGGAATTTAAGGTTGTCAAAATCAATACTGAGTTTAAAAATATTGTAGTTTCTCATAAAGCTCTTATTGAAGAAGATATTGAACAACAAAAGAAAGAAATTATTTCTAAACTTGATAAAGGTCAAATCCTAGAAGGTATTGTGAAAAATATCACTTCCTATGGAGTGTTTGTTGACTTAGGTGGTGTTGATGGATTGATTCATATTACTGATTTATCTTGGAGTAGAATTCAACATCCAAATGAAGTTGTAGAATTAGATCAACAGATCAAAGTAGTAACTTTAGATTTTGATGAAAATAAAACAAGAATACAATTAGGGTTGAAGCAATTGACAGATCACCCTTGGGATTCCTTGGATCCTAACTTGAAAATTGGTGATAAGGTGAAGTCAAATGTTGTTGTATTAGCGGATTATGGTGCGTTTGTTGAAATTATGCCTGGAGTAGAAGCATTGATTCATGTATCAGAGATGTCTTGGTCTACACATCTAAGATCAGCTCAAGACTTTTTACAGTTGGGTCAAGAAGTAGAAGCTCAGATATTAACTTTAGATAGGGAGGAGCGTAAAATGTCATTAGGTATAAAACAACTTTATCCAGACCCATGGGTTGAAATTCAGAAAAAGTACACTGTAGATTCTACACATACAGGAATTGTTAAGAATTTTACAAATTTTGGTATTTTTCTTGAACTAGAAGAGGGTGTTGATGGCTTAATACATATATCTGATTTATCATGGACAAAGAAAGTTAAGCACCCAGCAGATTTCACAAAAGTGGGTGAGAAATTAGAGGTTATTGTATTAGAATTAGATACTGAAAATAGACGTCTAAGTTTAGGCCATAAACAATTACAAGACAATCCATGGGATATCTATGAGACTATTTTTACTGAAGATTCTATTCATGAAGGTGAAGTTATTAGTTTATTTGATAAAGGTGGTACGATCTTATTTAAGAAAGAGGGCCTAGAAGGTTATCTCCCAAAGAGATATTGTATTAAATCAGATAAAAGTAAGTTAGAAGAAGGTGAAGTAGCAGAATTTAAAGTTTTGGAGTTTTCTAAGGAGAATAGGCGCATTATTGTTTGTTTAAAAGATAATATGATAGATGCTGAAGAGGAAGATAGAAAACATAAAAAGAAAGAAAAAGCGAATGAAAATAAGGCAATGAAAGATGTACAGGCCAATATTAATAAAGCAACGTTAGGAGATTTAAATGTTCTTTCTGACTTGAAAAATAAAATTGATGAGGAGTAAGATTTCGTGTTAATTTATAATATTTCTAACATTGAGGACTTATTCACTATAATATATGTCTAATCAAAGTAAAATAATTTTAAATTCACAACAACTTGATTTAACAATTAATCGATTGTGTTTCGAGATTATAGAAAATACTAAAAACTTTGACCAGATAGCTATTATTGGAATGCAGCCTAGAGGTGTTTTTTTGAGTCAAAAGATTCATAGTATTTTAGAGAAACAACTACATTGTAATATTAAATCCGGTTATTTAGATACTACATTTTTTAGGGATGATTTTCGAAGGAGAGATGGTGTGATTATACCGAATATAACGAATATAGATTTTTCATTAGAGGGTGTTAATGTGATTTTAATTGATGATGTATTATTTACTGGTAGGTCAGTTAGGTCAGCATTGGATGCTTTAGTTTCATTTGGTAGACCTGCTTCTGTCGATTTATTAGTTTTAATTGATAGGCGTTTCAGTAGGCAATTACCTATTCAACCCAAATATATAGGGAAGTCGGTTGATGTTATTGATAATGAGCATGTTGTGGTTAATCTTGAAAAACAATTTCATAATGTGGTTTTGTTAAATGAAAGAAAATGAAAAATTTAAGTGTTAATCATTTATTAGGAATTAAAGATCTAACCAAAGATGATATTAATTTAATTTTTCATTTTGCGGATAGCTTTAAAGAAGTATTAGACAGGCCAATTAAAAAAGTTCCTACTCTTCGAGATATCACTGTCGCAAATTTATTTTTCGAGGATTCTACTAGAACAAGAATGTCATTTGAATTAGCAGAAAAAAGATTGTCAGCTGATATTGTTAATTTTTCTGCGTCCACTTCTTCGCTTAAAAAGGGAGAGAGTTTAATTGATACGGTAAATAATATTTTAGCAATGAAGGTTGATATGATAGTATTGAGACATTCAAAACCCGGTGCGGCCTTATTTTTATCTAATCATGTTAAGGCGACTATTATTAATGCTGGAGATGGTACTCATGAACATCCTACTCAAGCTTTGTTAGACGCATATTCAATTAAGGAAAAATTAGGTTCAATAAAAAAGAAAAAAATACTTATTGTTGGTGATATTAAACATTCTCGTGTAGCTCTTTCTAATATCCTTTGTTTAAAAAAACTAGGTGCTCAGGTTAGAGTTTGTGGTCCATCTACATTATTGCCAAAGTTTTTAGATCAAATTGGAGTGGAGGTGAGCTATAATCTATCTGATTCTATTCAGTGGTGTGACGTGGTGAATATTTTAAGAGTTCAACTTGAAAGACAAAAAATAAAATTTTTTCCATCTAATAGAGAGTATGCTATGCTGTTTGGATTAAATAAGGATGTTTTAAAATCGATGAATAAGAATGCTATACTTATGCATCCAGGTCCTATTAATAGAGGTGTTGAGGTTACTAGTGATGTTATTGATTCCGATCAATCAATTGTTTTAGATCAAGTGGAAAATGGAGTAGCTATTAGAATGGCAATTTTATATCTTCTTGCGTCAAAGATTAAGTCAATTTAGGAGAATGGAGATTAGTGATAAAAAAAAATATTTAATTATTAGCTGTAAAAAAATGCAGGATTTTCGTCATTTAATTCATTTTTTACAAAATGATATTGACAAACAGATGAATCTTATTATTAATCTATTGCATTCTAATATTAATGAAACTATAATCATTGAGGCTCTACTTCCTTTTTCTGTAAATTGGGAAAAACAAAATAAATCATTTATATTGGTTTCAAATATTCGAAAAGAATCATTGAAAGGCATGGTCTCAATTAAGAGTTTAGAGGAGGCGATTGATTTTTTTCATATGGAAGATTTAACACGAAGTATTTAATTTTAAAACGATTTTTATTATGATAAAACATTTATCTTTTTTAGTATTTTTTACAATATCCTTTATGGGTTTTTCTCAGTGTGAAGTTAATGAGAATCAAGCTCCATTTCTTGCTGACCCTGTTGGCTCATATTCTATTGAATTTGGAGGTGATACATTAACAGCATTCCCAAATGCTACAGAGGGGGAATTGTATCAAGCTGTTGTTGGTGTTCGTATTCCTAATGATACGTCTTTTATGTATGATGCATTTGGTACTGGAGAACAGTTATTTGAAAATGTTCAAATAAATTCAATTTCAGTTAATTCTGTTCTTATCACTGATTCTAGTATTGGTGCCACGGAATTACCTGCAGGATTTTCATGGGATTGTGTTGGTGGTCCAGCCACTCCAAATGATTGTACTTGGGCTGGCGGTGATTATGGTTGTATGAGTTTTGGATTTGATGCAGAAGTTCCTGTTGGTTTTGCAGGCACACATCGTTTGAACGTACTCCTAGATGTATCTGCTACGTATGCAATTGCGCCGGGAGTAGATGTTCCTATAGATTTGACAGTAGACGATTTATTAAATTACTATGTTTTAGTCATAGAAGAAGCAGATAATTCTTCTATTTCTGACATTGTAGATTCTCGCAATTTTGGTTTGATTAATATTTCTCCAAATCCAGCAAGAGATTATTTTAATATTCAATATGGTAGTAATGACGTTCAAGAAATTACAATTAAAGTTTATGATATTTTAGGTAATCTCGTTGTAAGTAATAGTCATAACTCAGTTTTTGGATATAATGAAATTTATTTCAATACAGGTAATTTAAATTCTGGAATTTATACTTTAACTCTATCTAATCATTCAGAATCTATTATCGAAAGGGTGATCATAGATTAATATGCCTTTTGAAGTTACTGTTTTAGGGTCAGCATCTGCTATCCCAACATCAACTAGAAATCAATCCGCCCAACTAGTTAATCTACTTGGGCGGTTTTTTTTAATTGATTGTGGTGAAGGGACCCAGATTCAATTGAGAAAGAATAAGATTAAAATACAAAAGATAGATTTTATATGTATATCTCATTTACATGGTGATCATTATTTAGGTTTGGTAGGTTTATTGTCTACTATGAGTTTGTTAAATCGACAAAAAGACTTAACTGTTTTTGGGCCTAAAGGTTTAGATAAAATTATAAAATTACATTGTAAATTATCACACTCAACTTTATCTTATAAATTAAAGTTTATCCATCTTCAGGGATCTAGATTGGAATTGATCCATGACGATGATAGATGTCAATTATTTAGTTTTGGATTAAAGCATGGATTGCCTTGTTGGGGATTTAAATTAATTGAGAAAAAAAAACAAAAAAAAATTTTAAAAAGCATGATTGACAAATATGCCATACCTGTTTCATGTATCAATGATATTAAATCTGGCGCTAATTATGTGACTCAAAAAGGAAAGTTGATTTTAAATAATATATTGACAGTTGATTCTTATTTGCCAAGATCTTATGCTTATTGTTCCGACACATATTATTTTAAATCCTTGGCTAATTATATTAAAGATGTAGATCTATTATATTATGAGTCTACTTTTCATTCGACACTTTCAGATATGGCTAAATCAACACTACATAGTACTTCTGAAGATGCGGGTAGGATGGCTTTTAATGCTAAAGTTAAAAAATTAATAATTGGACATTTTTCTTCTCGGTATAAGGATCTAGATATCCTCAAGGAAGATGCTAAAAAAGTATTTCATAATGTTGAACTTGCTTTAGAAGGTAAAACTTTTAAAATAGAAAAAATATATTTAATATGAACATCATTATTGAAAATGGGGGAACCAAGTTAGATTGGTTAATAGTTGGAAGCAATATAATCAATACAGTTGATAGCATTAATTTATTTGATAATGATGAAATTATCTTAAATCAGATTAGTCATATTTTTACCAATGAACTATTGGGTTATCCAGATATTATTATTGATTTTTATTCGGCGGGTTTAACTAGTGTTACAGAAAAAAAAATTCAAACTATTTTAAAACAGGCTTTTCATTCAAATAGTATTAATGTCTTTAGTGATATGTTAGCAGCTAGCCGATCTCTTTTTAATAAAAGAAATGGTATTGCTTGTATTCTTGGAACAGGATCCAATTGTGCTTATTTTGATGGTAAAAAAAATCACATAATCACTAATTCATTAGGATATTTATTAGGGGATAAGGGTAGTGGTTATGATCTTGGTAGGACATTACTAATTGATTATTTCCATAATCGGCTTCCTGTTGATATAAGTTTGTCTTTCGAGAAAAGTATAGGTCTAAGAAAAGATGAGCTTTTATCATCAATTTATACGTCCTCAAATCCAAAATTTCTTTTAGCTTCTTTTTGTCCATTTTTGAAAGAACATAAATTCAATCCATTTATTAAAACAAGAATTCAAAATTGTTTTTTAAATTTTTTAACAAATAATCCTTTTAAATTTTCAGGTTTTCAAAATTTTAAATTTGGTTTTGTTGGAGGGGTAGCTTTTCATTTTAGGGATATATTATCTGAAATTTTAGATCAAAATAATATTAATCATATTATTGTAGAGAAGCCAATGAATAGTTTAATGCAATATTATATAGATTAATCTTTAATAAGATCTATTATTTTATCTTCTTCTGTAATTTTAAATTTCAGATATTTCTCATGCTTAAACCAATTAATTTGCTTTTTTGCATATCGCCTAGTATTTTGTTTAATTTCCGCTATCATTTTTTCGAGAGTTAGGTTTTTTTCTAGGTATTGAAAAACTTCTTGGTAGCCTATTGTTTGTAGTGCTTGTAAATCTTTATAATCATATAATTTTTTAGCTTCATCGATTAATCCATTTTGGATCATATTGTCTACTCTTTTGTTAATATTATGGTAAATATTTTCTCTAGAATCTATGAGATTTATAAATATGGTCCTAAAAGATCTTTTTTTTTTATTTTTATTTATGTAATATGAGTATGGTTTCCCACTTGATCGATACACTTCAATTGCACGGGTTATTCTTCTTGGGTTATTCTTGTCGATTTTTGTATATGTTTCTATATCATTTTTTTTTAATTCTTGATTTAAGAATTCTATTCCCATCTGCATTAAATCTTCTCTAGTTTTTTTCTTTACTTGCTTATCAATTATTGGGAATTCGTGTAATCCTTCACAAAGAGCGTCTATATATAAACCAGAACCACCACAAACAAATAGTGTATTGTGTTTCTTAAAGAGTTTATCTGTTAATTGCAGTGCATGTTTTTCATATTCTCCAATAGAGTATTTATTTTTAATTGAGATATTATTAATGAAATGATGTTTAACTTCTTTTAGTTGTATTTCAGAAGGTTTTGCCACACCAATATTAAGTTCTTGATAAAATTGACGAGAATCAGCAGAAATAATTTCAGAATTAAATTTTTTAGCCAATTCAATTGCAAAATTTGTTTTTCCAATTGCGGTTGGTCCTCCTATGATCACTATTTTCCTCATTTATATTTAATTCCTAGTTCATCAGCTACTCTATACATCATTTTTGCCGCTTCTTTATAATTATTTTTTATTTCACCGTCTAAAATTGAATCTGTTATTCTTTGTTTAATAAAAGCAATTTTTTTTCCTTCAGAGGGATTTGACTTTCCACCTTGCATGCCAAGTTTTTTCATGATAATATCTCCATTAATTGGTGGTCTCCAATTTTTAATTTTATCTTCCGCTTCTACTTTTTTTAATTTTTGTAAAACGAGATGTAAGTTGTGTTTATATTTTGTAACTTTTTTTTCATTCTTTGATGTTATGTCAGCTTCACATAACAGCATGAGGTCTTCAATATCATTTTGTGCGTCAAACAAGAGGCGCCGTATTGCAGAGTCAGTTACTATATCTTTTGTTAATGAAATTGGCCTTAAGTGTAGGAGTACTATTTTTTGCACATATTTCAGTTGTTCATTCAATGGTAATTTCAATCTTTTAAAAATGGGATACACCATTTTAGATCCTATAAATTCATGACCATGGAATGTCCATCCGTTTTTTTTATCAAATTTTTTAGTTTTTGGCTTTGCGATATCATGTAAGATGGCGGCCCATCTTAGCCATAATGATGCACTTTTTTCACTTACATTATCTAAAACTTTTAATGTGTGGTAAAAATTATCTTTATGTGTAATCCCATTAATATTATCAGCTCCTCGTAACAGTTCAAATTCAGGAAAGAAATGTTTTAGTAATCCGGTTTCTGATAAAAGGTTAATCCCGATAGATGGTTTTTTTGATAGTATAATTTTATTTAATTCTTCAGTAATACGTTCTTGTTTAATAATCTGAATTCGGTCATTATTTATCTTAATCGCTTCTATAGATTTTGTCTCTATGTTGAATTCTAATATTGATGCAAATCGAATTGCTCGCATCATCCTTAATGGATCATCATTATATGTTTTTAATGGATCTAATGGTGTCTTGATAATTTTTTTATTAATATCTCCTATTCCATTAAAAGGATCAATAAATTCTCCAAAGTTGTGTTTGTTTAATCGTACGGACATCGCATTAATTGTGAAATCTCTTCTTTTTTGATCATCCTCAATAGTTCCTTTTTTAACTATTGGATTTCTACTTGATTGTATATAAGATTCTTGTCTTGCCCCATTAAATTCAAGCTTAATTCCTTGATAATTGATGGCCGCAGTTCCAAATGTTTTATAAATGTTAATATTTTTAACTTTTAATTCTTGTGCGACACTTGTTGCTAGTTTAACACCATCATCATCACACACTATATCGAATTCTAACTCTTTTGTGTCACGATTTAATATACAATCTCTTACCCAGCCACCAACCACAAATGCATTCATGTTAAGTTTGTCGGCACATTTTCCAATAGTTTTGAATAATGGATGTTGTATTATTTCAGGTTTTTGAATCATATTAATTTCTTATTATATCTATAGTTTCGTCGTTATTAATCTTAATAATTTGAGAAGCTTTATTTGTAGTGTTGTGTTTAATAAATGTTTTGGGGATAATATAATCAACCGCATTTTTAATGTCATTATGAATGTCTTCAAAATATAATGGACTTTTAGAATTCGATATGTTCGCAGAAGTAGATGTTAATGCTTTTCCAAAATAAGTGAGTAACATATTAATACAATGTTTTTTAACTACTCTTATTGCAATTGTTTTATTTTTAATTAAAGTATTTGGTAGGTTGATGGGGTTTTGATAAATAATAGTAGTAGGTGTTTGATCTTCCTCTATAATTTTTTCAGCAACATAAGGGACATGTTTTACATATTTTAATAGTAAATTTTTATCAGGCACTAATATGATTAATGACTTTTTATTAGATCGATTTTTAATTGAATAAACTTTTTTGATTGCTGTTTCATTATTAGCATCACATCCAATCCCCCAGATTGTATCAGTCGGATATAATATTACTCCTCCGTTATTAAGAACTTGAATAGCTTTTTGTATAACTTGTATTTTAATTTGTCGGTTCATTTATAAGATTGCCTGATATAATTTGATAATATTTTTTGCTTGTTCTATTTCATTAAATTTCTGAACATAATTTAGGTTTTTTTCTATTCTTTTATTTCTTTCATTTGAATCAGTCCAAATGGAATTAATTGATTCAATTAATGAATTTAAATTCTCTTGTTCAAAATAATAAGAGTTTTCACCTCCTATTTCTTTAAAAATAGGTTGATTAGATGTAATAACAGGTATTTTACTATACATCCCTTCTATTATTGGAATGCCAAACCCTTCATTTATTGATGGATATACTAACCCTCTACTGTGCCGATAAATATGTGCAAGTTTTTGAGGGTCTTGTATGTTTAAGAATGTGACTTTATTTTTCAACTTATTATTTTCAATAAATTTAGCAACTTCTTTATAGTATTTTCCTTTTCTGCCAACACATATTAATTTAATATTTGTAATTCTTTTAATAGCTTTTAATAAAAACAATAAGTTTTTTCTTTCTTCAATACTTCCAACATATAGGATGAAAGGTTCTTTTAATTTTTTTTCTGTGAATTCTTGATATGTATGATTATTTGAATGATGAATAAATGCAGAATGGCAAGATTGATATATAACTTTTATCTTATTTGAGTCAATATTAAAATAATGTATAATATCTGATTTAGTTTGTTGACTAGTAGCAATTATCTTATCAGCATTTTGACAGGCTAATTTACTTTTAATATGATATATCTTTCTGTCGAGCAAATTATAAAATGAAGGATATTTTAAAAACAACAAATCATGAATTGTTACTACACTTTTTGTTTTCATTTTATATGGGATTTCATTACTTAATCCATGATAAATATCAATATTTAAATCATTTAACTTTTTATTAATCCCTTGAAATCTCCAATAATGACTATTCTGCAACATGCTTGGTTGAAGTATATCGATATTGTGATTGTTGGGTTTAAATATTGTGTAATTTAATTTTGGGGTTGCTAAATATAATTGCTCATTTGTTAGTACAGAAGCTATTGAGGTAATCACAGACCTGCTGTAATTACCAAGTCCAGTTAAATTATTAAAGGCCCTTTTTGCATCAAACGCGATTTTCAAAATATAATTTTATAGTATTTTTATGTTGAAATTTTAAATTCTCTTAAGACTTGATTTAAAGAAGTTTTTTTGTTTGTACTTGCTTTTCTTTTCCCGATAATTAAAGCACAAGGAGCTCCATATTCTCCAGCCTTAAATTGTTTTTGGTATGTGCCTGGGATAACCACAGATCTCTCAGGGATAAATCCTTTGTAATGTTTTTCTTTGTTTCGTGTTACATCAATAATTTTTGTAGATTGAGTTAAAACAACTCCGGCTCCTAATACAGCTTCCTTTTTAATTTCCATGCCTTCAACGATCACACATCTTGACCCTATAAAACAATTGTCTTCAATAATAACAGGTTTTGCTTGTAATGGTTCTAATACACCACCAATACCAACACCTCCACTAATGTGAACATTTCTCCCAATTTGTGCACATGACCCAATTGTAGCCCATGTATCTATCATTGTCCCAGAGTCTATATATGCGCCAATATTTACATAAGAAGGCATTAATATGACATTTTTATTAACAAATGATCCATACCTTACTATTGTATGTGGAACAGCTCGAATATGTTTTTTTTCAAATCCTTTTTTCAGTGGAATTTTGTCACAAAATTCAAAAGGTCCAGCTTCAATTGTTGTTGTTTTTTGTATTTTAAAATATAATAGGATAGCCTTTTTAATCCATTCATTAGTACTCCATTTTTCCATTTTTTTTTCACAGACTCGGATAGTTCCATTGTCTAAATTATTTATAATATTGTGAATATGTTGTTGATTTGTTTTGTCAATATTTATTTGATTAAATAATTTATTTATAATTTTTTCTCCCATAATGATTTATCAAAGATATATAAAAACAATTATAGTATATTTACTGATATGGTGATTTTGTCTTAATTTTACATTAATTAATGGATATATGAAATATGGCAAGAGTATTAGCTATAGATTATGGTCAAAAAAGGATAGGTCTAGCACATACAGATATAGAGAAAATAATTGCCTCTCCATTAGATACTGTGTTGACAAAAGATATTTTTAATTATTTAAATCATTATTTTGAGAAAGAAGATATTGAGTGTATAGTTGTTGGTAACCCGAAAACATTACAAAATCAACCAGCTTTAATTTTTTCAAAAATCAAGGTTTTTATTAAAAATATTGAAAAAAAATATAATAAGCCGGTGTACTTAATTGATGAAAGATTTACATCTAAAATTGCAAAAAAATCATTAGTCATATCTAATATGAAAAAAAGTAAAAGACAAGATAAGTTGATGGTTGATAAAATTAGTGCTACTCTTATATTACAATCTTTTTTAGATAGAATTCCAAACAAATGATATTACCTATATATATATATGGACATGCAATTCTTAGAAAAAAATGCAAGAAAATTAAAAAATCATATTCGCGTTTAGATAAATTGATTGATGATATGTTTGAAACTATGTATAATGCTCAGGGTATAGGAATCTCTGCTCCACAAGTAGGACTAGATCTCTCTCTTTTTTTAATTGACTTGAGTGTATATCATGAAGAAGATCCTAGTATCCCAAATATTAGGAAGGTATTTATTAATCCAGAAATCATTGATGAATATGGTGATATAGAAACTCATAATGAGGGTTGTTTAAGTATCCCGGGTATACGCGAAGATATAGATAGAAAAAACACAATACGTGTTAAGTATTTAGATTTAGAATTTCAAGAAAAGATAGAAGAAATAGGCGGTTTATATGCTCGTGTGTTTCAACATGAGTATGACCATTTAAATGGGGTGTTGTTTATTGATCATTTATCTCCACTAAAAAAAAATATACTCAATAGAAAGCTAGTTAAAGTAGAAAAAGGAAAATTTACAGATTTATACCCTACGATTTTAAGGAAATAAAATATGAATGATTTTAAAACGGCATTTGAAAGATTAGTAAATATTATGTTAGAGCTTCGTGAGAAGTGTCCCTGGGATCAAAAACAAAGCAATGCATCTTTACGTTATTTAACTCTTGAAGAATGTTATGAGCTTTCAGATGCTATAATTAACAATAATGATAATGATATCAAAGAAGAATTGGGAGATTTAATTTTACATGTTATTTTTTATAGTATTATTGCTGCCGAGAAAAAAAAATTTAATTTATCTGATGTGCTTCATGCTCAAAGTGATAAGTTAATACATCGACATCCTCATATTTATGGAGAGGTGAAAGTGAAAGATGAAAAAGAGGTGAAAAGAAATTGGGAATTATTAAAGCTAAAAGAGAATAAAAAAAAATCAATATTAGCTGGTGTGCCCCAATCTTTGCCTACTATGCTTAAAACTTATAGAATACAAGAAAAGGTTAAAGGGGTCGGCTTTGATTTTCAGAATGATCAATTAGCATTTGAAAAAGTTTTAGAAGAAATCTCTGAATTTAAACAAGAAATTACCGCACATAATATTGAAAAAGCCACAGAAGAGTTTGGTGATATTTTATTTTCCCTTATAAGTTATGCTCAGAAAATTGGCATAAATGCTGTGAATGCACTTGAAAAAACTAATCAGAAATTTATGAATCGATTTAATAAAATGGAAGCTCGTATTTCAAAAGAAAATAAACATATTTCTCAGTACTCTTTAAATGAATTAGATATTCTCTGGAATAGTTTAAAAGATTAGTTTCCTATGAAATTAATACTAGCAATAATAATATTAATCCCATATAAATCATAACTGGTATAATACGATAATTAAATTTCTTGTAAAACAATCTTTCTTTTCGATATCCCCATAGGCAAAAAAACAAATAGATTGCGGTGCCAATTAATGCAAATAACCAATGCCATATTGTGATATTATCCATTATATTTTATTTTGATATTGATAGCGGATTAAGTTTAATGATAAAATCATCATGAATGAAATTATCGCCAAGTTCTGGAAAAATAGTTTTTGATTTATATTTTATATCAAATAGGGTACGGTCTACTACTATCTCTGCTTCATATTGATAATCATTCAATTTATTGTATTCAAAGCTAATTGGGTGAGAAATGCCTTTAATGGTCAGTGTCCCATATATTTCTTTTGGTCCTACTTCTAGAATTGAAAAAGATGCAGATGGATGTTCAATTGTATTGAAAAAGTCCTCATCTTTCAAATGTCCTTCTATAGATTCCTTCTTTTTGCCACTTAGGTCAGTACATTCGATACTATTCATATTCATCATAAATTTACCAGATACAATGTCACCGTTTTTATTTTTCAATATCACTCCTTTTTCTATTTGTATCGTCCCATCATGTGATCCAGTTGTTTTTGTCCCAATCCATTCAACAATGCTATTTTCAGTATCAATAATATAATCTTTCAGTTTTCCTTGTTGTGGTTTCTTTGATTCAGAAGCAACTTTTGTTTCAACTACTTTGTCTTTAGATTCTGCTGTTTTCGATTTATTAGTGCATGAATCTGTGAAAATCACAGTTGTTAATAAAAAGAAACTTAAAAAATATATTTTTCTCATTGATTTTAGTTTATTTGGTTTATTCAAATCTAAATAAAAAAAATAAATGAAAAAACAAATTAAGCATGTTTGCACATTTCATGATGCTTTTGGAATAAAAAACAACTATATACCAACTGAAAAGGTGAGTAAAGATGTTGTCTTATTGAGGCATCGTCTTATGGCAGAAGAAAATGAAGAGTATTTAGAAGCTTGTAAGAGTGGTGATCTAGTAGAAATAGCTGATGCATTAGGAGATATGATGTATATTTTATGTGGTACTATTTTATCTCATGGACTCCAGGATAAAATTGAAGATATCTTTCAAGAGATTCAAGCCAGTAATATGTCAAAATTAGGTTCTGATGGTAAGCCAATATGTCGATCAGATGGTAAGATTATGAAAGGACCAAATTATTTTAAACCAGATATAAAAAGTATTATATCATAAATGCTTTTATTTTAGATATCTAAAATCTTGATTGTTTTTTATTTCTAATAAGCTATTATAGATCAATTTAATAACACTTTCAACATCTTTCTGTGCAACTGTTTCAACTGTTGTATGCATATATCTGAGAGGAAGAGATATTAAGGCTGAAGCTACTCCTCCTGTATTAAATGCAAATGCATCTGTATCAGTGCCAGTTGCTCGAGATGCAGCAGCTCTTTGAATATCAATTTTATTCTTTTTTGCCGTTTTTATAATCAGTTTTAATAGGTTGTTCTGTACAGCTGGTCCAAATGTTACTACTGGACCTTTCTCCATTGCACAATCACCCTCTTTAATTTTATTAATCATTGGGGTATGTGTATCATGTGTTACATCGGTGACTATTGCTACATTAGGTCTAATGGTTTCTGTAATCATTTCAGCTCCTCTTAATCCAACTTCTTCTTGTACAGAATTTGTAATATAAAGACCGAAAGGTAATTTCTTTTTATTTTCTTTTAGTAATCGTGCCACTTCAGCTATCATAAATCCACCCATTCTATTATCAAGTGCACGGCCTACAAAAAATCTTTTATTCATAACCATAAAGGTATCTTTGTATGTTACCACATTACCTACTTCTATCCCCATTGCCTTAACCTCTTTAGCGGATCTCGCACCACAGTCAAGAAAAATATTTTCTAATTTAGGCACTTCTTCTTTTCCACCTCTTCTAGTATGTATTGCTGGCCATCCAAAAACAGCATCTATATGTCCTTTTTCACCATGTATAATCACTCTTTTTGATGGTGCAATTTGATGGTCAGATCCACCATTTCTTATTAAATAGATAAAGCCATCTTTGGTAATGTAATTGACAAACCAAGAAATTTCATCTGCATGTGCTTCTATAACTACTTTGTATTTATGCTCAGGATTAATCACACCCACTACTGTCCCATAAGTGTCTACAATATGTGTATCTATATATGGTTTAATATAATTTAACCACATTTTTTGTCCTTCGGATTCAAAACCAGTAGGAGAAGGGTTATTTATATATTTCTCTAGAAAATCAAATGACTTTTTATTTAGGATATTTTTTTTTGACATGAGAAAATAATTTAATTTTTAGCTGGATTCATATTCATAATATCTCTATCAAATAAATATAATCCACCTTTATCGTCACCGATTAATTTAAGTTTATCTAATATATGCCTAGCTAAAGCTTCTTCTTCAATTTGTTCAGCTACATACCATTGCATAAAATTATGAGTTGTATAGTCTTTGTCCTTTAAACATATGTCAACAACTTTATTAATTTCTTTACTCACCATAATTTCGTGATCAAGCAGGTCTTTAAAAACATGACTCAAACAATCAAATACTTTTGGTGGTTTTGGTAGTGCAGGTACAATAGCATGACCACCTCTTTCATTGACGTACTTGATTAATTTTAACATATGCTCTCTTTCTTCGTCTGAATGTCTATAAAAGAAACTTGATACTCCTTCTAAGCCTTTTGTTTCTGCCCATGAAGCCATAGCGAGATAAAATTGTGAAGCATTTGCTTCTAATTCAATTTGTTTATTAAGTGAAGTTTCTACTTTTTTTGTTAACATATTAATTCTATTTTTTATGAATTTACAAAAAAGAATATAATTAGTTGATTATTGATCTAAGGTTTGATGGATAATTCTACATGATTCTATTATTTCTTCCTTACTGATTGTTAAAGGTGGTGATATGCGCATATTTTTTCGATCAAATAAAAAGTAAAATGTAATAACACCATTATTTAGTACTTGTTTAACCATATCTTGACACACTTTTTCATTTTCAAATTCTATAGCTAACATTAATCCTATTCCATGAATTTTTTTAATTTTTGGATGTTTTAAGTGATGTTGAAACAGGTCTCTTTTTTCTTGTATAGATTCAATAATACTAGATTTTTTTAATTCATTTAAAGTTGCTAGTGCAGCCGCACAAGAAGTGGGGTGTCCACCAAATGTAGTAATGTGCCCAAGAGGAGGGTCAGTGCTGAGGTGGTCCATGTTTTTTTTTGAACTAATAAAAGCACCAATAGGCATTCCTCCACCCATTCCCTTAGCTAAACACAATATATCTGGAACAACATTAAATAATTCAAATCCAAACATTTTTCCTGTCCTCCCAAAACCTGTTTGAATTTCATCAAAAATGAGTTCAATAGAGTGTTGGCTACATCTTTTTCTGATTTCCTCTAACCACCCTTGATGTGCTACAATAAAATTTGTGCCCCCCTGTACTGGTTCTATAATAATGGCTGAAACATCATTCTGAAGTATATTCAAATCTTCAAAATTATTATATCGAATGTGCTCATGATAAGGGATGAGAGGTCTGTATTTTTCTTTCATAATTTCAGTGCCCATTGCACTCAGTGAACCTTGTGTGCTGCCGTGGTATGAATGGAAACATGAAATAATTTTTTTTCTCCGATTTTTTCTTTTTGCTAATTTGATTGCACCTTCTATTGCTTCTGTTCCGGAATTCACTAAATAAGTGCAATTTAGTTCTGAGGGCAAAGTGTCTGATAATGATTTTGCTAATTCTAATGGTTTTTCTTGAATGAATTCACCATAGACCATAATATGTGTATGTAAGTCTAATTGTTGTTTGACAGCATTAATAATTGCTGGATGACCATGTCCTAGCGTACAACATGAAACACCTGCCACTAAGTCAATATATTTTTTTTTATCTTTTGTGTATATATAGCTTCCTTTAGCCTTTTCAATGTCTAGTAAAAAAGGTGTTTTTGTAATTTGGGCTTGATACTTTAAGAAAATTTCTTCTCTATTCATTATTTGGAGTAATTAACCTTTTTTTCGAACTACTTTCATAGTTGCTGAAAAAATACTGTCTCGATCGATATTGTATTTTTTCATTAAATCCATTGGTTTGCCACTTTCACCAAATGAGTCATTGACTCCGACAAATTCTAATGGTATAGGACTATACTTAGCTGTTAATTGCGCTATACTTCCACCAAGTCCCCCTAAAATTTGATGCTCTTCAGCAGTAACAGCACACTGTGTTTTTTGAATAGATCTTAATATGGCAGATTCATCCAAAGGTTTAATAGTAGTGATATTAATTATTTCACAGCTGATATTATTTTTGTTTAATTTTTCCCCCGCTTTTAATGCTTCCCACACAGTATGACCAGTAGCAAAAATAGAAACATCAGACCCTTCTTTTAGCGTTATTGCTTTACCTATTTGAAATGGTTCATTTTCATCAGTAAAATTAGGTACTTTAGGTCTCCCAAATCTTAAATATACAGGTCCCTTATGTTTAGCAATAGCGATTGTAGCATTTTTAGTTTGATTATAATCACAGGTGTTTATCACGGTCATTCCTGGGAGCATTTTCATTAGACCAATATCTTCTAGTATTTGGTGAGTAGCTCCATCTTCTCCTAGTGTAATTCCTGCATGAGAAGCGCATATTTTCACATTTTTACCCGAATAAGCTATTGATTGTCTGATTTGGTCATAAACTCTACCAGTTGAAAAGTTTGCAAATGTTCCTGTAAAAGGAATTTTTCCACCAATAGTCATGCCCGCAGCTATCCCCATCATATTTGCTTCAGCTATTCCAATTTGAAAGAAACGATCAGGGAATGTTTGTTCAAAAGCATCCATTTTTAAAGAGCCTGTAAGGTCAGCGCATAGAGCAACTACATCCTTATTAGTTTTTCCTAGTGCTAACAAACCTGCTCCAAAACCTGATCTTGTATCTTTTAATTCAAATTCCATCATTATTTAATAATCACCTAGTGTTTCAGTTAATTGATTTAAAGCGTCTTCTAGTTGTTCTTCATTAGGTGCAATTCCATGCCATTTATGAGAGCCCATCATATAATCAACACCATATCCCATTTCAGTATTTAATAATATACAAATAGGTTGATTATTAGATGTTAATTTTTTTGCTTGATTCAATTCCTTTAATACGCTTTTTATATGATTCCCATCATTCACTTCAAGAACTTTCCAATTAAATGCTGAAAATTTTGTTTTTAAGTCACCAAGACTAAGTATGTCGTCCGTTGAACCACAGATTTGTTGTCTATTGACATCTACTGTTAGTATCAAGTTTTTGACTTCTTTAGCACCAGCATACATAATGGCTTCCCATATTTGCCCTTCTTGTAATTCTCCATCACCACATAAACAATATACTATGTGTGTGTCTGAGTTTAGTTTTTTTGTTAGTGCACTACCAATTGCAATTGAAAGGCCTTGCCCCAATGAACCAGATGCTATTCTTACTCCAGGTAGTTTTTCATGAGTAGTTGGATGTCCTTGTAGCCTACTGTTTATTTGTCTAAATGTCTTTAACTCATTAATAGGAAAATAACCAGATCTCGCTAAAACACTATAAAAAACAGGAGATATATGTCCATTAGATAGAAAAAAAAGATCTTCATTGTCCCCATCCATATTGAAGTCTGTGTTGTGATTCATCACTTCAAAGTAAAGTGATACAAAGAATTCCACACAGCCTAAAGATCCACCAGGGTGTCCAGATTGACATCCATGAACCATACGAACAATGTCACGTCTTACTTGTGAGCACACTTTTTCTAACTCTTCTATCTCGGCCATTTTTTATTTAAAGTTGATTTAAAAATAAATTATTTCTTAATAAGAAATTAGAATTGTTGAAAAGTATTAATAATTTTGTTTATAGTTATGTCAAAATTTTATTTTCTAATTCTTTTTTTTCTTTCACAAAACTTGTTTTCCCAGAGTAAAAAAATTACTATAAAGAACACAGGAGTTAATATGACAGTTGCTATTCTAGCTGTTGATTCTTTTATTGAATTTGGGGATACTATTATTGCTTTATATAGAGTTGATGATTTGACTGAAAAAGATTCTAACCCTTATACTAATCCTGATGATTTTTCTGTTGCAGGATTAACAATTTGGAAGGGTGAGAGGCAGGCTATTGCTTTATGGGGTAATGATAGTACGTCTGAACAAAAAGACGGTTTTTTAAATAATGAGGTTATTAATTGGGCTATTTTGAGAAAGAATAAATATGTCCCAGTTCAAGTAGTTTACAGAGTAGGTAAAAACTCATGGGAGCCTAATGGAATATCTATTGTTGATTCTGTCAAGGCGAGGTTTTAAAGCTTCATATTCTTGATTTGATGTTGTGCCCAGAGCGGGAGTCGAACCCGCACGCCCATAAGAACACATGGCCCTCAACCATGCCTGTCTACCAGTTCCAGCATCTGGGCGATTCACTGTGTGACCTGGCTGGGGCTCGAACCCAGGACCCTCTCCTTAAAAGGGAGATGCTCTACCAACTGAGCTACCAGGTCATAAACTGAATTGTGCAAATATATAATTTATTTAATTATTGGGTGTGGTTTAAATTCAGCTTTTTTATCAAATAAGTATCTATAGGTAGTTAATTTTTGATAAATCTCACTTCCCAAAAAGCTTTCACATACTTTTATCATCTTTGGGTTAAAATCGCCAATCCAGCTTTGAATAACTTTCACATAACCATCGGCCAGCATTTTATCACTAGTATACTTAGCCAAGGCAGACTCTAGCCCTAGTTTTTGAAATTTTGGTGTTACGCCAAAAACTAATGCTGCTACAGTGTCAGCTTTATTGAATGTTTTATGATAAATAAATTTTACTTTTCCTATTATATTTAAGTTGCCATTTGCATATTTTAAGTATTGATTTGCATCTGGTATACCAATAAAAAAGCAAATAGGTGTTTCTTTGTAGAACCCAAACCATATTAACCTTTGATCAATAATATTTTTCATTTTTTTAAACATTTTTTCTGCTTGTTCAACTTTTAAAGGCTTGAAAGTATGGTGTGTTCCCCAAGCAGCATTATAAACATCTATAAAGTATTGTGCATATTTTTTGAAATCATAATTTCTCATATGATCGATTGAAAAATCAGGTCTTGCACTTATCCTTTTAGCTCGTTCATAAAATTTATCTGGGTATGGTTTCCTTAAATCTTTACAATAAACATGTTGATTGTAATATACTTTAAATCCAAAATTTTCAAATAATCTTTTATAGTATTCTAAATGATAGTTTTGTCCATAGATTGTTTGTTTATCAAAGCCTTCTACCATAAGTCCCCAGTATTTTTCTTTTTCTCCAAAGTTTATGGGACCATCCATAGCTTCTATTTTTCTTTTTTTTAACCAATGCATAGATTGTTCAAAAAGTAGATTTGCTGCTGTTTGATCATTAATGCATTCAAAAAATCCAATCCCTCCTGTTTTCAAAGGCTCTTTTTGACTGTTTTTATTGCTATAAAAAACAGCTATTCTTCCTATTGTTTGCTTGTCTTTTTTTAAAATAAATCTTTCAATCTCTCCGTGTTTATGGTAAGAGTTTCTGTTAGGTTTAAACACAGTTTCTACATCTTGTTGTATATGTGGAATCCAATTTTTTTGTTCTTTATATAGAGTATGCACTATATTATGAAATTCCGATATATCAGATTTGTTTCTTACTTTTATAATATCCATAGTAATTTAAAATAGAATTTGTTGATTGTGTGAAATTAATAATTATTAACTTGAAAACACATAATCAATTCAAAGGAATTATTTAGATCGTGAAAAATAAAGTTATCATAATAACAGGAGCATCATCTGGAATAGGTCGAGCTTGTGCTTCAGCATTTTTTAAAAGAGGTGCTCGTTTAGCTCTTGTAGCTCGAACAGAGTCAAAATTAATAGAATTAGCAAATTCCATTCAACATTTAGGAGGTGAAGCGATGTATGTGGTCGCTGATGTTAGTAATGAGTCAGATTGTGCTAAGATGATTGGTAACGTGGTTGATAGATATGGACAAATAGATGTGTTAGTAAATAATGCTGGTATTTCTATGCGTGCACTATTTTTAGATTTAGATCTTGCTGATTTTAAGAAAGTTATGAATATCAATTTCTATGGCACTGTCTATACTACTAAATATGCATTGACACATATTTTAGCAAGACAGGGTTCCGTTGTTGGTGTGTCATCGATTGCAGGACATAAGGGGCTTCCAGCTCGAACTGCTTATTCGGCATCTAAGTTTGCTATGAGGGGATTTTTAGAAGCTCTTAGAATTGAAAATCTTAAAAAAGGACTTCATGTATTAATTGCTTCTCCGGGATTTACAGCATCTAATATTCGACAAAATGCTCTTAATTCGAGTGGAGAAAATCAACAAGAAAGTCCTAGAAATGAAACGAAAATGATGTCAGCAGAAGAAGTATCAGAAAGAATTGTGATAGCAGTACAAAAAAGACAAAATAGTATTGTACTTACTTCTCAGGGTAAATTCTTAGTTTTTTTAAATAAATTTTTACCTAGCTTAGTAGATCGTCTTGTATTTAGAAGCCTTTCTAAAGAAAAAAAATCTCCTTTTTAAATGACACCCATTTTCTTAATTGGATATATGGGTAGTGGAAAATCCACTCTTGGCAGAAAATTAGCACAAGAAATGAATGTTGAATTTATTGATTTAGATATTTTAATAGAAAAAGGATTAGGATTAAAAATTCATGAAATTTTCCTTAAAAAAGGAGAGAAATTTTTTCGACAAAAGGAAAGAGATTATTTAACTAAATATTGTTTGGACACACAGTCAATAGTCGCTACAGGAGGTGGCACGCCTTGTTTTTTTGATAATAATAATAATATGAATTCCAAGGGCATAACTATATATCTAAAAGTGAGTTGTCACGAACTTGTTAGGCGATTACAATTCAATAAGAATCGACCATTATTATTTAAGAATAAATTAAATTTGAAAGATTTTGTTAATAATCAAATCATAGAACGGGAAAGACATTATCAAAAGAGTCAATATATTATTGAGTCTGATTGTATTTCGGTGAATCAAATATATGATTTATTAAAAAATATATTATGAAAGATTTAAATATAGACTTAAGAAGCGATACCATCACAATCCCAACAAAGGAGATGTTAAATTATATGTTTCAAGCTAAGGTTGGGGATGATGTATGGGAAGAAGATGAGGTTGTTAAAGATCTTGAAGCTCATTTAGCGTCTATGTTTGATAAAGAAGCTGCTTTGTTTTGCCCTTCTGGTACGATGACAAATCAAATTGCTATACGAGTCCATACAAAAATGGGAGACGAGATTATATGTGATAAGTTGTCACATATATATAATTATGAGGGAGGAGGTATTGCATCTAATTCTGGGGTTTCTGTGCGACTAGTTGATGGAGATTTAGGTCGAATTTCTTTAGATCAAATAAAAAGTAATATTAATCCTGATGATGTTCATTTTCCAAGAACGCGATTAGTTTGTCTTGAGAACACTGTTAATAAAGGGGGAGGCGCTTGTTATGATTACAATAGCATGCAAGATATTTCTCATTATTGTCAGAACCATAATTTGACTCTTCACCTTGATGGTGCTCGTGTATTTAATGCATTAGTAGCAAAATCACATTCTTCTCATGACTATGGAAAACTTTTTGATAGTATATCCATATGTTTGTCAAAAGGATTAGGAGCTCCTATCGGATCTGTTCTTGTTGGTGATATTAGTTTTATTAAAGAAGCTAAAAGAGTGCGAAAATCATTAGGTGGTGGCATGAGACAGGTTGGTTATTTAGCGGCTGCAGGAAAATATGCACTAGAAAACCATATTAATCGTTTAGAAGATGATCATAAAAGAGCAAGATTAATTGGAGAAGCATTAATTGAGCTACATTATATAGTCAATCTCAGGCCTATAGAAACAAATATTGTTTTATTTGATGTTAAAGCAGATTATGTTCCGCGCTTTAAAATGACATTAGAGACTAATGATATTAAAGCTTCTTTCATGGGTGATAGAACAGTGAGGTTTGTTACGAATTTAGATTTTTGTGATGATCAATTAGAACTGCTTTTAAATACATTGAAATCGTTACATTAAATAAGCAACTTCTTGTTCTTTGTCAAGTATGACTTCAATATGATCTTTAAGGGTAGTTGATAAGTTCAGTCCAACGTAATCAACTCCAATAGGAAATGTGTTGTGGTTTCTGTTAACTAAGATGATAGTTTTTAAACTCTCAATATCATGTGTTAATATTTCTTTTATGCCATATATAATTGTTCGGCCTGATTTCAATACATCATCTACTAAAAACGTATTTTTAGTATTTCCTTTTTTTAATGGTGGCTCTATTGTATATTCATCTGAAGCGATTGGTCTTATTGTATGAATAGAGATATTGATTTTATACTTTTTCTCTATTATGGTTTTTAATTTTTCAGCTATCGTATACCCATTTTTATAAAAACCAATGAATGTTAAAGATTTTTCTTCATGGTAGTCTTCTATAATAGCAAACGCGATTCTGTTAATCTTGTTATTTATGGATTGTTTATTAAGAATAATTTGTTTTTTCTTCATTCTGATTGCTAAGATACATTATCTATTGATTTAACTAAAATAAATATTGTTTCTATATGATGTGTGTGTGGAAATTGGTCTGCTATAGAGAATTTTTTTATTTTGTAGCCATGTTCTAAAAATAATTTCACATCTCTTGCTTGTGTACTTGGGTTACATGATACGTATATTATTTCTTTACTATCTAAGTCTATAATTTTTTTTATACTTTTTTTTGAAACACCAGGTCTTGGAGGATCGATAATAATCGTATTTATTTTATTTTTTAAATGTGGATTTTTAATTAAAAAATCACTAGTATCTAGATTATGAAATTCAACATTTTTAATATTGTTTTTTAATGCACTTTCTATTGCATTTTGAATTGCACTTTCAGCTATATCTACACCTATTACATGTGCATCTTGATTTTGAATTGCAATCATTTGGGCTATTGTTCCAGTGCCACAAAAAAGATCTAAAATAATTGGTGTATTTGTGTCGTTATTTTGGGAAGATGAGTATTCTACTACTTTATTATATAGTTTTTGTGCACATAATGGGTTTGTTTGGAAAAAACTACTCATATAAATTTCAAAATCCAGCCCAAGCAAATTTTCCACTATTTTATTTTTTCCATAAATCAAGCGAGATACTACATTTTTGTAATTGATTCTGTCTGAGATATCATTATTAATAGTATGTATAATGCCTTCAATTCGCTTTTCATGTAGTTCAAGTATTTTTTTTATGAAAAGGTCTGGATTAAATTTATTAATATTAATAGAGCTTGTAACTATTTCAATAAGCAGTTTATCGTCTTTATAACTTTTTCGAACATTTAAATTTCTAAAAAATCCTTTTTTTTGCGGGATATTCCATGCAGGTAATTTTGTTTGCTCACAGAATTCTCGTATTTGACATAAACTGTCTTCCCATTGTTTGTCAAATAGGCCAGAATCTTTATTTAAGTTTTCAACCATCCACCAGGTGTTTGATTTTTTAAATCCAAGCCCAAAATCATCCACGTCACATTTTTTTTTTGTGTCATAGATTATAGATGAAAAAGCATATTCCATTTTATTTCTATAATGCCATGTTTTAGGTGATTCAATAAAGTCATCATAGTATTTTTCAATATCATGAATATGTCCAATTTTCTGAAACACTTCCATTACTAATTCTTTCTTTTTTCTTCTCTGGTATTTGATGTCTAAGTCATAGTATGGGGCGCCAGAGATTTTTTGATAATTTCTTTTTTTTTGCAAATCACTTTTTTCTATAACTTCTATAATTTTAGCTTCTGCGTAATTAGATTTTGATTTTGTAATTTCTGCTAATACTGTTTGGCCTTCTATAGCATTTTTAACAAAAATGACAAAATCCTGTGTATGTTTATTCGGACATTTGCCAATGCCATTCCCACCATATACAATATCGTCAATGTAAATTGTGAGTCTTTCTTTTTTTTTAATGACCTGCATACTGCAAAAATAATTATCTTTGAAGATAATGAATTCAAAACAAATTATAGATCTTGAATTAAAGTATGGTGCTCACAATTACCATCCTTTACCAGTAGTCTTAGAAAAAGGAAAAGGTGTATTTGTGTGGGATGTTGAAGGAAAGAAGTATTATGATTGCCTTTCTGCATATTCAGCGGTGAATCAAGGCCACTGTCATCCAGCTATTATAAGCGCTTTAAATAATCAGGTTAATAAATTGACATTGACGTCAAGAGCTTTTCATAATGACGTGCTAGGTAAATTTGAAAAATATGCTTCGGATCTATTTGGTTATGATAAGTTATTGCCAATGAATACAGGTGCTGAAGGTGTTGAGACAGCTATTAAATTATGTCGAAAATGGGCATATCTTAAAAAGAATATTAAGCCTGAATCAGCAAATATTATTGTTTTCGATGGTAATTTCCACGGTAGAACAACGACTATTATTTCATTTTCAAATGATGCCGAAGCTAGAGATAATTTTGGCCCTTATACCCCGGGATTTATACAGGTGCCATATAATGATATTGAAGCATTAAAAAAAGCAATAGATAATCATAAAAATATTGCAGGCGTTTTAATTGAACCCATACAGGGAGAGGCGGGTGTGAATGTGCCGGATAATGGCTTTTTAAATGATGTAAAAAAAGTATGTGGTGATTGTAATATTTTGTTTATTGCAGATGAAATTCAAACAGGAATTGCTCGTACTGGTAAAATGCTTGCATGTGACCATGAATCTGTTAAACCAGATATTTTGATTTTAGGTAAAGCATTGTCGGGTGGTGTTTTTCCAGTTTCTGCTGTTTTAGCTAATGATGAGATTATGTTATGTATTAAGCCAGGTGAACATGGTTCAACCTATGGTGGTAATCCAATTGCTTGTCAAGTAGCTATTGCAGCATTAGAAGTTGTGAAAAATGAAAATTTAGAAAAGAATGCTGATGAATTAGGAATTTTATTTAGAGATGAATTAAATAAATTTATAGAAGCAAATCATTTAGTTACTAAGGTTAGGGGTAAAGGATTGTTAAATGCTATTTTAATCAATGACTCTCCCGAAAGTAGCACAGCCTGGGATATTTGCATGAAACTCAAAGAACATGGCTTACTAGCCAAACCAACACATGGTAATATTATAAGATTAGCCCCTCCACTTGTGATTAACAAGAGTCAATTATTAGAATGTGTTGATATTATCAAGAATACTATTGCCAATTTCTAAGACCATTTTTATATTTTGTAATTTTGTAGTATGAGATTTTTATTGCTTATCATATTATTCACATTTTCTCTTTTATCTTTTGGACAAATACAAAGGTGTTCAACAGATGAATATAGAGAGGTGCTAAAAGAAAAGTTTATCTATAACTCTCACAAGAAGCAAGACAAAAGACAATTTTTTTATCCGTCTAATGGGAATTATGATATTCCTGTGGTAGTTCATGTTTTATATAATAATGATGAGCAAAATATTTCTGATGATAGGATTTTTTCTCAGATAGAAACATTAAATAATGATTATAATGCATTGAATATTGAGATAAATGATATCCCAGAAGAATTTCAGAGTGTTATTGCTACAGTAGGTTTTAATTTTTGTTTAGTGCAAGAAGATCTTAATGGGAGTCCTTTTTCTGGTATAAATAGAGTTTATACAGATAGTGAATCATTTCAAGGTTTTAGTGATGATATGAAAAAAAGTGAGGAAGGAGGTGTGGATCCTTGGGATGTACATAATTATTTGAATATTTGGGTTTGTGACTTAAATGGTAATACATTAGGCTTTTCTACTATGCCTGATGATCTTTTTGCCTTTCCAGAAAAAGATGGAATTGTTATTGATTATGAATACTTTGGTGTTGATTTGTCTTCAACAAGTCCATATAATTTAGGTAGAACTGCTACTCATGAAGTTGGACATTATTTTAATCTTGAACATACTTTTTCATCTGGCTGTTCTGATTGGGGGGGTGATGGCTGTGATGATACGCCAGCAGTACAGTATGCAACTTATGGATGTCCTTCTTATCCTCAAGAATCTTGTTCATCTAATGATATGACGATGAACTATATGGACTATACGAATGATGCGTGTATGTCAATGTTTACTGTCTGTCAAGCTGAACGTATGATTGATGCTTTATTAACTTATCGAACTAATTTAATCGCTAGCAGTAATTGTTCGGTTTCTGTGGATGATTTTGTGTCTTCAAATCACATCTCTATTTTCCCTAATCCGGTTATAGACTTTTTAAATATTGATATACAAAACACTTTTGTTACAATATTTAACATTTATGGTCAAAAAATAATGTATAAGTATATTCTTGATAATAATAAATTAGACGTTTCAACTCTTTCAGCAGGCACATATATCATCTCTGTTGATATGGGGCATTATAAGTTTACTAAGGAATAATTCTATTTTTTTTGTATATTATATATAGGTGCGGTTCTAATTTAAATTGTGTGGCTTATGAGATTAGTGTTTGTTTTTATTTTTCTTCCATTTTTGTTTTTATTTTCTCAAACTAATATTGTTGGTGGCGAAGATGCTGATATTGAAGATTACTCATATCAAGCAGCATTAACTACTGCAACTGGTTGGTGGGGATTTTGTGGAGCTTCTATAATTAATGAATACTGGATTTTAACAGCAGCTCATTGTGTTTCAGATGAATCTGCAAGTGGTATTGCTGTAAGAGTGGGAACTGATGCATCTTATGCACAAGGTGGAGAATCATATGATGTTGCGGAAATCATTTTGCATGAAAATTATAATTCTAATGCTAATAATTGGGATATTGCTCTAATTAGATTAGATGATCCAATTACTTT
>CETI01101224.1_pt1 | contig 28540 bp, 20 predicted proteins | sample 361441 | NCBI WGS metagenome assembly CETI01 (sample SAMEA2622478, study PRJEB7988) | marine metagenome | biome: marine biome (ENVO:00000447); feature: deep chlorophyll maximum layer (ENVO:xxxxxxxx); material: "saline water (ENVO:00002010), including plankton (ENVO:xxxxxxxx)" | depth 90 m | reverse complement strand
GACATGAATAGGATGAAAGAGCCTATCAGTACCAGATCCATAAACGGGTGCTGGGGGATATTCAATATCAATAATGGGTACGATGAATTCCCAGATCATGCGGCCGAAGACAAGGATGAGTCATTACGGATGAGGCCGGAGCAACGGCATTATGACGTACACGTCAAAAAGACCGGCATTGACAGATAATCGTGGGCAAAGAGTGGTGGTCGGACCTAGCCATCGAAGAAGAGAGGTCCGAGGACGGGGATCTCCCAGAATTTCGGCCACTTGATACAGCATCTGGAGTTACGGATGGAAGGCCGAATTTTACTACTATTCTTATTATTTTGAGCCTGGGTTTTGGTGTGTCCTTTTCCCTATTCCTCCGTGTAGGGGGTTCATTTGAGTCCCTCTATGTTCATCTTTGTAATTCATTCTGCATGAATATCGGTATAGTCGCGCTATGCATATCCCAATATCGAAAAGGCAGAGAAAGCTTGCCATCAAATGTGTCTTTGGCGATATCAGTATCAGTCGCGTTCTTTGTCACACTGATTTTCTTCATGGTCTGGGCAAATACGCACTAATTGTGGACGTTGGCGGACCCCATGCAAATCTGCATCAGGGAAGATGTCGAATTCTCCGACAGCATCCTTTGCTGCAATTCGACGTCATAGCAGAGAGCGGCACAAATCTTCCAGATGAATTCAGACTGTCGATTTGCATCTTCGGATTGAGAGTCCTTTTCGAAATTGAGGATGTGTCCCTTGTACATGCAGCTCATCTCTAGTATGGACTGAAGAGGAGATATCGTTTCTATGAAATCGCGATAGTCGTTTTCAGAGTGATCCTGCTTGGGGGGATCGAGTATACCGACATTCGCCCTGATGTACAACTTGCCATCAACCGGATTACCTGCCTCTTCCATCAATTCCTCTACACCGGGGTATCTCTCTATGTCCATGCTGTTGGGTAAGACGGGTTGGATGACATCTTCAATTTCGAAAACAGATTCTGATGCTATCTCTATTATGAGGTTCGAGCCTGATTCCTCGTAATCCGAAACGGTGCATAGTACGCCCAATCTCGCTGGTTGGCTCCAGCCATTCAACTCGCCTGCCTCTGGTTCTGCAGCTATGTAGCCGAATGGCTTCGAGTCAAGTATGCAATCATTCATCATCTGCTTATACCGGGGCTCGAAGACTCTGAGGCTACCATTGAAGCCAGGGAAGAAATCGGGACCCAGCAAGAAAAGAGGCAGGTTGTCGATTCTTTCCATAGCTTATTCAGAGACATGTGAAATTTAATCATCTGTATGCTTATGAGAATACGAGATCGCTTTGTATGAATTTTATTCAGGAGAACCACGGATGTTTTCCAAAATGATTCCGAGGGACTTTTTTCCCGTTTTTCATATAGTATTGATATCCAGAAAGAACTGATTTCAGATATTTTTTGAGTCGCGGCCTGACCCATAGAGAATGTGGGAGATACGCAACATAAATCGGCAATTTTGCCAATATGTGCGGGTAAACCGTTATTGTCAATTCTGTTTTGCCCTCAATAGCAGAATTGATCTCCCAAACTACGTAAGATTGTGGGCCGGCAATCTCTCCTATCAGGAGAGTGTAACCAAGCCCCTCGTCCCAGGTTATGAATTTTCGAATATAATTGAGCCCATTGAGGTAAACGAGACGGTCGGAATGGTCTTTTTTATTCCAGTTGACAACTTCATTCGACCTACAAAATGGATGGGATTTATTCAGGCTGCCCGGTTCACTGATGATCTTCCATAATTCATCTGGTTCGCAGTCAAAGATCAGTGATTGGGACACAGGAAGCCTGCTGGTGAATTCTTGCACGGTTCGCCCCCTCTCTTTTCAGACATAATGTATACGTGTTAAACAGTACCCCATGGACTTAGTTCGAGGATTGGTTCTGGTGCGGATCGCGTTATTTCTTGTTTCACTTATGCTGGTAATGATATTGCCAGTTTCTGGTGAAGAAGAGATGTTGCCTATGACTCAGAGTATCGAAGAAGGGCGATTGAAAGTCACTGCCAGCACGAATCCAAATTCCTCATACGAATTCGTTCAGAATGGTTCATCATGGGAATTGGACCTCTCGACTCTCCCGGATGGCAAACATACGATTGGCTTGAAATCAGACGGGTATGAGCAGTTGGCAGTTTTCTGGACGGGGGCCCAATCGGGATTCATCTGGGAAGATGCTCTCATTCAGATGGTTATGGTTGATCGATTTGTCAATGGGAATACAAGTAATGACGGCGTATCAAGCGGATCCTCGTTCGAGGCTGACTGGCAGGGGGGAGACCTGCAGGGTGTGACGCAGATGATCGAATCTGGTTACTTTGAGGATCTTGGGATAAATGCTATCTGGCTTTCGCCACTCAATACTAATCCAAATGGTTCGTTCATCGCCAGAGATGGAGTCCACCGTGTATCCGGATACCACGGGTACTGGCCGATTGAGCCACGACAAGTCGATCCGAGATACGGGGGCGAGGACGCGCTTGATGAATTGGTGGAGGCCGCGCATTCGCGGGGCATGAGAGTTATGGCTGATTTCATCATCAACCATGTTCATGAAGATCATGTCTACTTCCAGGAGCGCCCTGAATGGTTCAATGACGGATGCCTGTGCGGTACCAGCGGATGTGAATGGACCGATAGGAGGCTTGATTGCTTATTCATGGACTATATGCCTGATATTGATTGGAGCAATGGAGAAGCTCGCGATCAGATGGTCTCAGATGCGCTCTGGTGGATAGAGAGGTTCGATCTCGATGGTCTGAGAATCGATGCCGTCAAACACGTTGATGATGGGGCGATAACCGCATTGTCCACGGCAATAAAACAACGCTTCGAGGGCACTGGGAATGATTTCTACTTGAAGGGCGAGACCGCGATGGGTTGGGCTGGCCATTCACTGGAAGACAATCACGAGCAGTATGCTACAATCAACCGATACATCTCTCAAGATGGGTTGGATGGACAGGCCGATTTCGTTCTATATCATGCCGTTGTTGATAATGTCTTTTCGAATCAGCATATGGATTATCAGCATCTGGATTACTGGACCAACAGAAGTCAAGATCAGTATGTTCATGGAGCGATAATGACTCCGTATATCGGTTCACATGATACTCCGAGAATCATCTCCAGGATGGAGAATGATGGCACTCAATGGAACCAGTGGGCGGAGCAAGAGACGCCGGGGATCCCGTCAGATTGGGCATATGCCCGTCTTGAGCAAGCTCTGGGATGGTTACTAACGACCCCTGGAGCGCCAGTCATCTACATGGGGGATGAGTTTGGAATGCATGGTGGCGCTGATCCGGATAACCGAAGAATGCTTGACCACAACTTGACTTCACAACAACAGGAGTTGTACGACTTCACAGCACTACTTGGCAAGTTCAGACTCGAGAACGAGGCTTTGCGAAGAGGGGCCTATTCAACGTACTATGCAGATGCCAATCTTCTTGCATATGAAATGGTATCAGAGGGGCAGGAGTTGCTTGTTGTGTTGAATCGTGGAGGTTCGACGACCCTCGATGTGGAATATGATACAGTGCTAATAGGTCAAGCGGAATTGACAGGGGGAGTTCTTGGAATACCAGCCTTCTCAGTCAATATTATCGGTTATGATTCCACAGAGGATGACGCTCAGGATATCGAAGAAAGAGGGCCTGATGATTTTGTTCATGAAGGAGGGAGTGAAGAAGTTGGGGAGAGCGATATAAGGAGTTCAACAACTCTTCAAAATGGACTAATTATCTTGGTTTTCATCATGCTGGCTTTGTTAATTCAGACAATTCGTAGAGTCTGAAATGAGCTTCAGTCCCCTTCCAATAAGATTGGGGCGCCTAACAGCAAGACTTCTCGACGCTTTCCTGGGCGCAGAAGCAAGTCTTTGCCGGTTTGATGTCCGCTCTAACGCTTCTTTCCTCAAACAGCTTGGCGACCTTCTCAAGTTCGCCAGTGTCATCGCCACGAGCCTCGAGGCAGAGCTTCAATCCGAGCAAGCCCCACATATTGTCCTTCCATAGTTCGATGTCAGCACGGTACACTTCCTCGGCTTCCTCTACCTCGCCCTGCTCAAGGAGGAGTGCGCCGAGGATATGGCGAACAGGCTGCATTTGCCCCCACGGTTCATTGTAGGCTAGGTTCAGCGAGAGATCGACCCCACGGCGTAGCTCTTCGAATGCAGCGGTGAAATCGTACGACGATCCGTTCTCCTTGGAGATGTACTGTCTTCGATATTCAATCTCTGCTTCGAGGATGGCATCATTGACATTGAGAATCGAGGGGCCCTCATCAGGATCCTGATACATGAAATTGTTATGCATCATGCGGCCTGCGAGTGCTGGATTCTTCAAGGCCTGCTTGAAGAGCGCCTGTTCAGCCTCTGCCTCCTGAACCATGCCCTTGGAGGCATAGGCCACGCCACGGGCATAATGCTGAGTAGCGATAGCGGCAGGGAAGACGTCCTTGTCAGAGTACATGGGCTCAGCGATGATATCGTCCCACTTGCCGAACCTAACCATCACATGCCAGGGCATTGTAACATATGATTCCAAGAAAATGGCGCCCATCGGGATGATTCCGGCGAGCATGAACTGCACACCACTGTTCTCATCGCCTGCAGGCAGGGTATCGACAGCCTTTCTAGCATACTTCAACGCAGTCTCATACTGGCCATCGAACATCGCACACCAGACGATGAAGTGGTGATTATGCATGCGATAGAACTTGTAGAACTGCGATTCATTACCGGTGATCTCGACATATCGATCGTCGGCCTCGACAGCAGCGATATTGCACTCTATGGCCTCTTTCCACTGGCCAACCCATGCATCGATGTGGGATGGCATGTGAACCAAGTGCCCAAGACCGGGCATGCGGGTGCGAAGAACATCAGCAGCTGGAAGAGCCTTTTCCGGGAAGGGGGACAGTTCCAGAGCATGGCAGTACAAGTGACACAAAGCAGGGTGTATCTTGGCTTCATCACTGCTCTCGAAGGCCTCTTCCATGATCTTCACAAGCAGTAGCGTGTTGTCATCGGCAGGGGTGATTTCCCCCGTAGCAGTATTTTTGTCCCATAATTGCCAAGCCTTCAGATTCATCAAAGCCTCGACATAGATGGCGGTCACGTCCAAGTTGCCCTCATACTTCTCGTACAATGGCGCCATGGCCTCGGCGAAGGCGACATTCAATTCAGGGTCATTGCCCATATTCAGCACAGACGGGTCTGCTGCATCACGGGCCTCTGCCGAATGACGGGTGGACAAAGCCCGAATCAGATCTTGTTCCAGCTCAGTGCAATGATCCATGACAGAAAGAGCCTGTTGAATGGAATCATGCCCTGAACCCAGACCTGGGGCCCAGTTGTAATTCGAGGATACGCAGTAAGAAATGCCCCACCATGCCATAGCGCAGTTCGGGTCTGCTTCTGTGCATGCCGAGAAACAGGCGATTGCCTGCTCGTGGTTGTAATTCAACATATGGCCGAATCCTTCGACGAACATTTTCCGTGCTTCTTCATTGGCACACGTCACGTTCATTGCGAACGCATAATTATCTTCTTCTCCGAAATCATATCCCTCTGGTGCTAAACTCATGTTTCACGGGATGAAGTGACGAATATAACTACCACTACTACGTACTATACCTAAGAAGAATAAATTGCACTAGAAATGAGTGAATTTACTCTTCATCATCGGGAAGAGCATTCTCACCCATCAGACGGTCTAAGTCCTCAAGCGCCTCTTCGGACGGCTCTGTGAGTTCCTTGGATCTCAGATGTTCGGGGACTCTCTCATCAGCATCTTCGACGAATTTTGGCCTTCCCGAGAGGATTCTATAGGCCAGGAAGATTGCAACCATGCTGAGGACTATCAGTGCGATGTCTGCTGCCGCGCCCTCGCCTAGAATCGTGACCATATTCCCCTGGTGGGCATCGACCGAATAATTACTTTGGTTAGGGGGACATTTCAGGGAGCATTCTGACAGCAGCATTCGGCGGCCCTTCGGAAAGTGGTTTTGCTATGTGCCTCCTGTGGCTGGGAGGTGGCTCAGCCCATAGGCCTGCGTTTCTAAGGGGCTTGGATATCCATGATCTCTTGCGTTTCTTCTCACATTTTGAGCATCGAAGCATGGATCTCTTACCCTCGCTTTTCATAGCGGAACCACAGCATTTGGGCCGGTTTTTGATAATGGGGACTGGATCGATCAAACAAACCCTCTCGAGATGTATTGAATCATCAGGTGAACGGAGGCCAACCCAACGTATGATGTCCCCGACTTGCATTGAACGAACCTCTGCATTTACAGGCCCTCCTTCCTTGAATGCCAGTATAGTCTCGTTTTTTCCCCCCGACATCGCCGTCAAAGAGACATGCCCGCCCGTACCGATAACGGGCTCACTGGTCACAGTTCCAACGAACATATCGTCGAGATGGTCGTCGCTGCATTGATTCGTCTTGTGTGTCCCGTATTCGATACTCTCCTCAATAAAATCAGAGGCTTGCAGGTCATTGTGTGCGTCGATCACTGAAGACTGACTGAGGCCTCTGATGCCATACAGGACCGGGCAAGGTGTCCTTGGGGCGATTAAGCACCTTCCAGTGGTAGGGTCCCTGTTGGCAAATGTACCGGGATGTTTGGCAGATATCGATCCGATGAGTTCTGCATCGACAGTCCTTGGGCTGCCTATGCGATCCGGATATCTCCAAGCAACGAGTTCCCATGTAAATTCAGAGGCTGGCCATGCTATGGCTGCCGATGCACCGATTGCGCCGTGAGGCCTATCGCTACGGGTAATTACTCGATAATCGGATGCTTCGATGGATGATAATCTGTCATCGAGAGACACGTGACCCCTGACTGTTTCCCAGTACCATGATGCAGGGGCGTCTCCTAACCCAACAACGATAGCTGGTCTTGATGCATTTCCAATTTCTGAATTATCTGGCTCTGGTATCCAATGCTGAAGGGTTTCGTAGAGTGTCCCGATATCCAGGGGGTTGATTGAGATCAGGAGGCACAATGCGGCATTACCCCTAGTTCTCCGTTCAGCGAAGGGCCACAACCTAACGAGCCTCCTCTCCATCTCTTCTGCAGAATCAATGTTGCGTGTGAGCAGCCTGGATAGCTCATTCAAGTCGTATGTCGTACAACCGCCTTCCGGGTGGTCGGTATCATCCAGCCCTATTCTCGCTATGACTCGTTCCGAATCGGACATCAAGAGCGCTCCTTGTCATCGATTGCTACGATTGAAACAGAGCCCCTCAAAAGGCCCCACTCGGCTTTCATCATACCCCATCCGTAAGCCAGATGTGCCGCTGGTATGGTGATGCAAGATGCGAATACAGTGCTTACAGACCTATGAGGAGAGGTTCCCAGAGAGGCACCGAGTATGCATACCAAGAAGTAGAGCGACATTGCGCCCATGGAGAAGTGAAACGATGCTCTAGAGAGGTCCCATTCGCCTTCAAGCGTGAACCAAAGATCCCACTGTGCCCCGCCACTGACTGCTCCATATACCAGAGCTAGGGCAGCAATAGCAGCGAATAATGGAAACATCTGGACGGCCCTGTGGGTGGGAGATCTTAACGAGGGCTCCCTATCTATTGCAAGTCTGCGCACATAGCCGTAATTTCGAATCTGTCTCATCATGGGGATGATGGCCGGGCGACGTCGATGGGGCATGGTGCATGAGGGGTCCAGGAATAGACGGTGGCCAGCACTTACTATCTTCGAGTCGAGCAAGACATCCTCAGCGCCAATGGCGCCTTCATCGAAACCTCCGACTTCCCTGAGTACTTCTGTTCTATATGCGACATTCACGCCAGGGTTGTGCATAACTTCGACAAGCTCGGCATCTGGTCTTGCACCGTACCTGGTTCCAGCAGTCATGACGCGCGCTCCAAATGCTACATCTGTGCATTTAGAGAGCCAGGGGTCTTCTTCAGGTGCAAAATTCGTACCGCCCACGCCTGCTACATGTTCCCTGTCGAACCATCTAATCAAACTCTTGACCCAACCAGATGGAGGTATGACATCATCATCAGTGAATAGCGTGTAGGGAGTTTGCACCATGGATAGGCCGTTGTTACATGCATCTGCCCTAGTACGGCTGGAGTCATCGATTCGTTCTACCCCCAGTTCCAAACACAAGTCGGATGTTTCGAAATTGCTACTTGAGTCAATGACTATTATGTCATAGGTTCCGTCCGAATCCCGTAGAAGGTGCTCGAGCACTACTCTAAGTTCATGCGGATTATTGATAGTTGGAATCAGGACCGTCGCTAGGGAACCGCCCTCTTCATCGTGATGCACGGTCATCGGATTCGGGCATCCTCTATACGCGTTGAGGGTAGTTGAGTAACATGAAGGAGCCTATCGGCCTGATAGTCGACCACTTTTCGGAGGCTGTAGGCGTACATCCCGAGATGATGCGGATCTTCATGACCATGGCGGGCGCTCTCTTCCTAGCGATTGAATTTCACAGCAACAAATCGGAGGGGCGCTCCGTCTATGCTGCGGTCGGATGGTTGCTATCTGGGATCTCTGTATATCTCTTGGCGGAGCACTATGTAGAGATTGAAGATCCCGTCCTTGTGCTCATGACTTCAATTTGCCTCCCTGCAAGTGTTGTTCTTGCGTATGTTGAGATGAATGGTTCTCGATTGGATCCGACTCTCGTTTGGCTGAGGGGCGCAGTTGCTTGGAGTGTCATTCCATACTATGTCGTATACGCCATACCAGCACTCAACATGGGCTTCGTAGAGATGACTGGTTCAATCACGGTCTGGTGGCTAAAGGCCTCTGGGGCTGGTTCATACTCATTGGGTCCGATGATGGTTGATTTGGCTCAAGGCGGTCATATACTAACTTCGGACTGGGGCGGCAGCAGGGCCATTCTAACTGAACCTCTTGGGGAAGGTGGTTTCTACCTCCCCATGCTGAATTCGAGTGGACAGCCGGTTAGCATCGGGTTCATACTTTCTTGCTCAGCGTTACAATCGATGATTGTCTTCGTCGGAGCGATAGTTGCGTTGTCTGGCGTTAGTTGGAAGAGAAAGGCGCGTGGCCTCTTCATCGCAGTCCCAACCATATTCATTCTCAATGCTTTCAGGAACGCAGGGATAGTATGGTTGCATGTGAATTACCAAGATTGGAGATGGCTGGGGATGGATATCTTCGAATTCGCGCACAGCTATGCTGCAAAGGTGGCCAGCCTAGGAGCCATGTTCTTGATGGCATTGGCACTCTTTGGGCTTCTTCCGGAACTCCACGCTCACGTGATGAGGATTCTCGAGTTGCCTCTGAGAAAGAAGGATTCACCTGGATCGTAGTCTCTCGTATATCTTGCCGGAGAGAGGCATGTCGTGCTCCCATGCGAATTCTTTCATGACTCTGAGAGCCTCTCGCTCGAGGTCTGAGTCGCCGACGAAATCTGTGACTTCCAGCAACCCTTCCCTAGTATTCGCTTTGAATGCTGCAATGGGCTCTTCTTTGTGGAAAACAAGGTATGCTGATCCGTATCCGAATCGGCTACGGAGGATGGTCGAGAAATAGTGTATCAGAGCGTCGCTTGGGGGTATCACCAAATCTCGGGTCTTGACCGCGTTGCTTCCGCTTTCCAAGAGTTCTAATCTGCCCCAACAAACGTCTTGCATATCATCCACGAGGAAGCCTCTGGTGAGCATGCCTTCTTCCTCGAGCCCCCTCATAACATCGGATATCTCCTCTGCGGAGAATGCTGATCCTGCAAGCCTCTCAGTTTGCTTCAAAGTCAGTATGGGGAAGTTCTCCACGAGGTCTTCGATATATTTCCGCTTGACGTCCCAGAGGTCGACATTCTTCAGAGGCTGGACGGTCCTGAATCCACCCCTGTAATCCTGGACGATGTGCCCTGATCGAACTAGGGGCGATATTATCTTCCTGAACTCGGATCGTTTCAGGGCATGGCGTTCCATGAAGAGTTCCGCATCGTGGTGTTCGTCGAAGAATTGTATCACGTCCATATCCTCTTCGGGAGGCTCCGAGTTTCGTATTGTGAGGAGTCGCTGGAAGTGCCCGTATCTCGCCCATATCAGGTGATGCCTCAGATTTGTGCCTTGATGGAGCTGATGCGCGGAGGCCATCGACTGTAGATCGACGCGATACATTTCGCACCTTCCCCTGAGGGCGAAGTCATCCCTCAGCTCAGTGATGTTCTCAAGTGCTATGGTCTCATTCTCCCATCTCGTCTTTTGATGCATGTTCTGATGGTGGAATAGGGCCCTGTAAGCATCTGACCTTGGTCTCGGCTGGACCACACCCCCGCGGAGATAACGCTCTCCGTCGCCCATCGAAGAGAATCCGAGATCAGCGAGGACCGATTGGATATTCTCGTCACAGTCATGGACAGGTACCCCGTTGAAGGCGTGGAGTACCGAGATGTCGACAAGTCGGTCTCGATAGTTATCGAGCATTTCGCCGAATGCATCTTTGAATTCCTCGAGATAGCTAAGAGGCACATGGACGTCTTTTATTTCCAAGTAGTCATTGACCACGAACATCAGTATCCGACCGACTGGATCCACGCCCTTGAAAACGGGGTTGTACCATCCCTGCCTGAGTACTAGGCGTACTTCCTGGATGAATCGGCTACAGAAAGGATCGGACTGAGAGAGTATTCTCATCGATCTGTCTTCATGCATGGGTGCTAGGAGCCTCTCCGCATCTTTTGGAGAGGCGTAATAATCAGTAGGATCAGGCTGGAGTGCGACGACCTTGGACACCCTGCCGCTCGACTCCAGTACCCTAAGAGCCTCTGCGAGTTCCTCTACAGGCCTGCTGACGTAGAATCTGAGTATCTGCGGCTTTATCGGACCGATTCTCTCAATCAAGAGATGTATGGAATCTTCGAAGCTCATCGGCTCAACAGCGCCGTGGACCTTCTCGATGTACGATACTGATCGCTTCCTATTGGGCACCTTCTCGTATCTCTTTACTGTGGCGAGTTGCCTTTCGAGATTCGATAGTGCACTCTTGACTGTTCTCTGAACATGCTGGTTCTCCTTTCCGGAAGGGTACATCTTCAGGAGTTTCGTCCTTGTTATGCCTGTCTCCGGGATCTTTTCCAAGAGTTCCAGCTCCATGGGGCCGAGCCAGGGCTCTGCTCTGAGTCCAAGAAGCAGGGGTATCTGGTTACGATGCGTGTATCCAACCCGATTGTGAAGTAGTCGTCCGTTTACGATGTCTCTGTCGTGCTTTATGTCGATCCAATCCCTGAATCGGTAGTCCTTGACCCTGTAGAGGAGCTCGTCCCTCCTCTGAACAAAGACTAGATCGCGTATGGCGTCCAGAGGTTCGAGCCTGCGCTCGAATGATTTGTTGTATATCAGCGTCTGAAGGGTCCTGTAGTCTACGACATTGAGTTTGCCTCCAGTTATTCTGTACTCGTCCAATCTGAGAATATACTCCCCCTCGTCAGTTTGGGTGAAGAAGCCGATGGCGACTAGATTCCTCATCTCAAGTTCCTGAAGCGCCGCGTCTACCTGTGCCTTGGGGAATGGCAGCCTGTCTGAGATTGCATCGAGGGTCCTTGGGCCCTCTGAACCCAGCATATCCAGAAGTTTGAGACGTAAGCAGTCTACTGCATCAGAGAGTTCTGTCTTCAACCACTTATCTGGCGTACCGCCGGTGAAATCCGATGCTATCTCGAAAGACAAGCCTCCCGTGTATAATTCTCGTAAATCGTCCATTTCTGAGGCGCCTGAAACGGAGAGAACCCCCAAAGTGCCGTGGACTCCTGCCATCCTCTGGGAGAACCACTTTCCGTCTATCTGGTTGTTACCTGTTGATCGTATCTTGGTTATCCTACCTTGCTCGGCTAGTTCGTGGACCCATGATCGGATGGTATCTAAACTGATTCCGGAGAGTTTCTCGCTGTATAGGGGGTGGGTCAGCTCTCTTTCCAGACCCCCGCCTATGTCCATCAGCCTGAGGAGGCCCTCTGCATCAGAAGGGACTTCCACCTTAGACTGGTAATACGTGTCGAGGGACTCGCTATCGAGTTCAGTTGCCAGCGACCTTGCCCCTAGAAGGCGACGGAGAATCTCGGGGTCGACGTCCTTGATCAGATAGGCTCGTGTCCTCAGGGAAAGGAGATCTTCGAATGCGGACATGAAGAGAGTTAGGCCGAGTGGTGACGGTATTTTCACACGACGGTGTACTATGCTGAGTGATTCTGAACCTCTTCCAGACATGAGGTCTTTCAACTCATCAAGTTCTAGATCATGACGAGTGATTTCCCTCATCGCCTCCCTTATCAGCACCGAGTCCTCTGCCTGCTTGTGCTGAGTCAGCAACTGCTCAGCACGCTGTTGGAATTGTTTCGGGCTGATCTCGTCCGCTCCAATCCTCCTGGGATTCAGCATGCTCCTCGACGAAACCTCGCGGAAACGCTTCGCGAATAGCTGTGTATCGAGAAGATACTTCCTGAGCACCTCATCTGCTGTATCAGAGGAGAAGAGGTCTGTTATCGAGGAGACTTCCAAATCATGGCTTAGCTTGATCATGAATCCATTCTCATCGAATGAAACCTCATGAACAAGAATGCCCTCGCGGTCAGCCATTCCCGCGAACATGTAGCCCAGTGCGAGATTGAATCCCCTCCCTCGACACGTGGTGACTACGTATGTGGGGAGAGGGCCTTGGATTTCTTCGATCAGAATAGTTCGCCTGGAGGGGACCTGAAATGTGGTGGCTGCGTGTTCATCCAAGAACTGTGCCAGAGCTCCCGCCACTAGTTTGCCCAGGCCGTAGTTCTCGCGAAGGAACTCTGGCAGGTCGCCGGAAACCTTCTGCACATCGGAGACATTCGAGAGGAGTTCGAGAACCTCTTGAGAGAGTTCGATTGACCTGCTGTTGGCTTCTCCAGTCCACGATGGTATAGTCGGCCTATATCCTGTAGCAGAGGTCACGTTGACACGTGTCCCTATTATGCTCGATACGCGATATGTGGAGCCACCTAGGAGGAAGACATCGCCCCTCCTCAAGCTAGAAACGAACGAGCTTGAAAGCTGCCCGACCATCGTGCCGTCCGAGGAGAAGACGAGATAGTTATTGTCAGGGGCTATTGTTCCGATGTTCGTATAGTAAATCATCTGAGCATAGCCTCTCTTTCCAATGGTATTCTCTTCCCAGTCTATCCATATTCGACGCTCTTCCCCCAGTAAGTCCAGTACCTCGATATAATCGTCGTACGGGAGATTCCTGTATGGCCAAGAAGATGTCACAAGTTCGTAGGCGTCATCGATGTCCCACTCTGAAACGATCGTGAGGCCTATCATGAATTGAGCCAGGACATCTAGTGCGTTCTCAGGAAATTTCAGCAGGTCCATGGATCCGCGTAGAATCCCTGTCTGAAGCGCGGTTATCTCGAGGAGATCGTGAGAGGATGTTGGGAGGAACCTGGCTCTGGGTACGCCGCCCACCTGGTGTCCGGCTCTACCGACGCGTTGAAGTGCTGTTGCGATGGACCCGGGGGATCCGACTTGCACAACGCAGTCTACAGACCCTATATCGATACCCATTTCCAGGCTCGAGGAAGACACAACTGCACGAAGATGTCCGTTCTTGAGTCTCTGTTCGACATCTAGACGAATCGATTTGTCCATTGACCCGTGATGTCCTTCGACCCCTTGGAGCCCTGCAAGTCTCAGCTTCTGAACGACCGTCTCTGTCATGCTACGAGTATTGACGAATACGAGTGTCGTGGTATGCGCCTCCACCATATTCTTGATGACGTCGACATTGTAGTCTAGCAATTCTTTCACTGGAACAGATGAGAATCTGGGGGTGGGGAGAAGTATATCGAGATCGAGTCGTCTTGCGCCGGATATCTTCGCTATCTTGATCGTCTGTGGTTCAGATTCCGTCTCTCTGGCATCAGACGCAACTAGGAACTCGGCAACCTTGCTCAACGGCTCCATTGTTGCGGATATGCCTATTCTCTGAACGGGGCTTTGGATAACTCTGTCCAGCAGTGCGAGGCTTAGTGCGAGGTGTGTGCCTCTCTTCGATGGAACGAGGGAGTGCATCTCATCCACTATCATCCACTTCAAGCCGGACAATATTGGGCGGAATCTCTTGGATGCGAGGCCCAGAGCAAGAGACTCCGGCGTAGTGATTAGGATGTGGGGCGGACTTCTGAGGATCTTGTCCCTTTCTTTCTGGGAAGTGTCCCCTGTTCTGAGGCCTACTCTGATTTCCTTAGCCCTCTTCGGAAGGTATGATTCCCTGATTTCATTCAGTGGGCCTATGAGGTTCTTCTGGATGTCATTTGCAAGAGCCTTGATCGGAGATATGTAGACACATGAAACGCCATCCTCGAGTGTTCCGTTCATAGATCTCCTGACAAGATCGTCGATTATCGTAAGAAATGCCGTGAGGGTCTTCCCGCTGCCTGTTGGCGAACAGAGTAGGAGATGGTGCCCCCCCATTATCTGAGGTATGGCCATCTTCTGGGGTTCAGTGAAATCGGGGAAGCGATCCTTGAACCACTCTCTGACGGGCTGGCACAGGCTCTCCAAGAGCTCTTCACTCTCTGAGGATTCAGACACGTACTCTAATCTAGGCATTTACGAATGGCACCTATCCAACCTCAGCGAAACCGGTCGATACATGAATACTTCGTTCCCGAGTATTCCTCAGATGGTCATGATATGCTCTGTTAAACGTCAAGGAACGGGTTTGATTCATATCAGTCGCAACGGAGCGAGACGCATGGCCAGAGACGATTCGGGGCGGATGGAGAGGCTTTCCTCCATCATGCGGAGAAGAGGCATCGTGGCCCCTGCCTTCGAAACATATGGCGGAGTCGCAGGACTTGTTGACTATGGCCCGCTGGGCGCGTCTATTCGAAGAAGGGTGATAGATGCATGGATTGAGTACTGGTCTTCATCGGGAGACATACTCGAGATTGAATCGCCTACCATAACTCCGGAAGAGGTTCTTGTGGCGAGCGGTCACGTTGGCGAGTTCAATGATCTGATGACAACTTGCAAATCTTGCGAATCCGTATTTCGGGCTGATCACCTATTGGAAGGTTCCGTGGACGAGATAGACGGCCTATCCGCTGACCAGATTTCTTCATCACTGGAAAAGGAAGGCATTAGTTGTCCGGGATGCGGGGGAGACGACTGGTCCGAATGCGTCCCGATGAATCTGATGTTCAAAACTTCGGTAGGCGCCATGAGCAGGGGCAGAACTGCGTACTTGAGGCCTGAGACGGCTCAAGGAATGTTCATGCAGTACCCCATGCTGTATCGTCACTTTCGGCAGAAGCTTCCTTTCGGAGGGATTCAGACAGGTAAGGGCTACAGAAACGAAATCAGCCCTCGTCAGGGCATGATAAGACTTAGAGAATTCACGATGGCCGAATTGGAATACTTCTTCGACCCGGAAGAGGCGCCGATAGGAAAAGACGGTGATTGGTCGACGATTATTCAGATGATTCCCAGTTCAACAGGTCGGATGGAGCAAATGTCCGTTTCGGAGGCCCTCGATAAAGGGCTGATACTTCACCCCACAGTGGCTTGGTTCATTGCACGGACTCTCGAATTGGTGGTCTCACTAGGAGTTGATTCTTCTCGATTGAGATTCAGACAACACGGACAGGACGAGATGGCTCATTACGCGTCCGACTGCTGGGACTGTGAATTGCATGGCGAACATGGATGGATAGAGTGTGTTGGCATAGCCAATCGCACATGTCACGATTTGGAACAACATGCGATACACACAGGGAAAAGCGATTTCAGGGCCTGGAGGGCTTTCAAAGAGTCGAAGACCGTGAAGATAGACAAATGGTTCCCGGTTCAATCATCAATAGGTCCTGCATTCAAGGGTCTTGCTTCAGCAGTCAGCGAAGCCATAGGGGGCCTTGATGAGATTCCAGAATCTTTGCCATTCACAGTCACTTTGAATGACGGTACGGAAATATCCGTCGAAGAAGGCATGGCAGAGCGTAGGACGGAAGATCGCGTTGTAACCGGTGAATGGTTCACGCCTCACGTTGTAGAGCCAGCATTCGGTATAGACCGGATAATATGGCATATCCTCGATCATGCGTATGAGGAGAGTGAGAAGGAGGGAGATCGATATTCCGTCCTAAGGCTTCCACAGAGGACCGCTCCATTCGATGCAGTAGTCCTGCCGCTCTTTGACAAGGATGGGATGGGAGAGATGGCGAAGACTATCGCAGGGATTCTTTCTAAGGCACGCGGTTTGAAGATACAGTATGATAATTCGAAGTCGATCGGAAGAAGATACGCCAGGGCAGACGAGGCGGGCATACCCTGGGCCATTACTGTGGACCACCAGTCGCTGGAAGATGACTCAGTGACCCTCAGAAGAAGGGATGACGGTAAGCAAGTAAGATGCAGCAAGGATGATCTACAATCCATGCTGCTCAGTCATGGGTCGGATATGGTCTTCTGATTAGGAGTGTTCATCACCCTTCTAGTAAGGTGGCGCATCGTGGCGAGCGAGCAGGACTGGAGTGAGGGTCACCGCCCAGCCACTACCGAGGATATGGTTGGCAACTCTGAAGCCATAGGGAAAATCCGTGCATGGTTGAATAAATGGTCTAACGGTCAAACCCCGGATAAGAGGGGGATGCTGCTGATCGGGCCCCCTGGAACTGGGAAAACCACAATCGCAAGGGCTGCTGCATCAGATCATGGATGGTCTGTCATAGAAATGAATGCATCCGAGGAACGGAATGCTGCTGCAATTCGAAGAGCTGCTACGATAGGCTCTCAGAATACGTCCTTGAAGGCCTTCGGAGGTTCGGAGGAATCAGGTAGAACTTTGATTCTTCTAGACGAGGTTGATCACCTGAGTGGGGGGTTCGCAGTAGAGAACGAGGGGAGGATAATCAGATCGATGGAATCGGAAGATCGGTCGAAGAAGATATCTGGAGACAGGGGCGGAAAGGGGGAGGTCATGCATCTCCTCAAGACCACGAAACATCCTGTGCTGATGACCTGCAATGATGAGATGCGTCTTTGGGGGAGGACATCATGGCGCGCGAACAGGGACAGGATGTACCGTCTTGCGGAATCCGTTCGATTCAAGAGAGTTGACCCCTCATCCATGATGCGTATATCTCGAAGAGTTCTTTCTGCTGAGGGCATAGATATCGATCCAGAGGCTCTGCAGATATTGATTGACGGAAACCCCGGGGATCTACGTGCTTTGCTAAAGGATCTACAGGCTTGTACCAAAATATCGAAGGATTCGCATGTGGATGTACAAACTGTCCGGAGGATATCTTCCACGTCGAGAAGAGACGTCGGCTTGGATGTGTTCCAATCCCTCACTGACGCCTACACAGCAGGGTCAGGATCAGAAGTCTATCAGGCATTGAGGACTTCGGACAAAGAGCCTAGAGAGTGTCTCGCATGGATATCATGGAACAATCAGTCGATACTGGAAGAGGAGTTGAAGCATATCTCGGCGGGTATGGTCATGGGGGACAGGGCTCTTGCGACTACGTACCTTAGTACAGCGCACAGAGGATACTACTGGTCCATGGCCCTTGCAGCACAGAGCGTAGCAGCTGCAGGTGCGAGAGCATCTCGCCCTCGACTGTATTATCCGGATTTCCTCAGAAGGGGGTCCGAGAGTTGGAGGAAGAGCGATATTGCCGCACAGCTAGCAGAAGCATTCCACACGAGTGAAGCATCTTCGAGAGAGGATCTGCTGCCTCTGATGCTAGCAGCAATGGAGGATAGAACGGGCTTCGAGGACTCTTCGATAGATTTGAGCATGAGGTTGGGGTTGGCCGTAGAGGATCATCTGGCGCTTAACGGGGTCCGCCCTAGTAGCAAGGAGGGGAAGAGGATGGCCAAGGCGTATGATGATCGAATGAATAGTGACTCTCTGATTCCAGATATGCCTCTTGAAGAAGATGAGCAGCCGGTTGAAACCGTATCTGATCAGCCGTCTCTTATGGACTTCTAACTCAATTGCTCTTCGACCATAGCCGGGGATTGAACAGGATGAGGACGGTGAGAATCTCAAGTCTGCCTAACCACATGAGTATCGAGGAGCCGATTAAACCGAATTCCGACATTGAGGCGTAAGTATAGGTTGGGCCGTAAGCCCCCATAGCAGGTCCAGTGTTTCCAAGCATGGAGAATATTACCGATACGGCAGATTCCAAATCTATGCTTGGTTCTGCAAAGGATATCGCTAATATGGACACGACACAGAGCAGAATCCATGCACAAATCATGCCAAGTGCAAGGCTGACTCTGCGTTCATCCACAACCTCGCCATTCACCCTTATGGGGACCACGCGCTTGGGTTGGACAATCGTCATAATTTCCCGACGTGCTATTTTGAGAAGCATCGTCACTCGCATCACTTTGAGTCCTCCGCTGGTAGATCCGGCTGTGGCTCCAACAATCATCAGAATTAGCAAAATCAGCTTCGGGAACAATTGCCATGAGCCCCAATCCGCAGTGCTGTATCCCGTACTGGTGATGATGCTAGTCAATGTGAATATCGTATCTCGGAGAGATTCGCTGAGAGGTGTTTTTTCCCATAACACCATGAATGATGATGCCAATAATACAGATAAGACCCAAATAATTGCATAATAGACCATCTCCTCATCTTTTAGCTCAGAAAATTGAGCCTTTACCGCGACGAGGTAGATCGCAGCGAAATTGAGTCCTGAAACTAGCATGAAGAATACCAGTATCGATTCGAGAGCTAGAGAATCATACCCCCCTATCCCTCCATCGGTGGGAGTCATGCCCCCTGTGGCGATAGTGGTCATAGAGATATTCACCGAATCGAAGAAAGATAGGTCTGTGAGATAATTCAGCAGAACGAGTTCAATCAAGGTCATTGCAACGAAGACCGCCCATAGGATTCTCGCTGTCGATTGGAACGTTATGCCAGTCGGTGATACGGTGGGCCCGGTTAATTCGGCTCTTGCCAGGGACTTTCCTCCACCGACTGTTCGTGAGAATATCAGTAAACCCAGCATTATGACGCCCATCCCCCCGAGCCACTGGGTAGTCGACCTGTAAAGCAGAATCATCTTGGGGAGGCTTGCGAGGCAATCAGGCGTGGATTCGTCACATAGAGGGCTCGAAGAAGATTCGATGACCGTAGCACCGGTGGTTGTGAAACCAGCCATAGATTCGAAGAACGAGTAGATGAATCCTTGAAGGACTTCTGAAAACGAGGTATCCGATCCAGGGCCTGCAAATATTCCGCCAAGCCAGTAGGGGAGTGTGCCGATTAAGACAATGGCCAGCCAACCCAGTCCGACGGATGCGAATGCCTCTCTATCGCGGATTCTTTCCTCGATTTCCTCCTGATCCACTCTACAGAGAAGTGTGCCCAGCACCAAGGCTATCAAAGCAGGGGCTGCGAATGAATAGATTGGGACATGCCACGGGGATTCCGGACTCATAAAAGCAAGCGCTAATGCCGCTATGATGAATGGGACGGATATTATTCTGAGTGTCTGCCCGACCACATATCGGACTACGTCATAGTGCATGAGCCATCACCCGTTTATCTCATCTGCAAGAGAGAGATGCTCTTGTTTGAGGATCATAGCAACAGTATCTCCTTGCACAATCATCGTATCAGCAGTGGTAATTATGCTTTGTACACCTTCTTCTCCTTCTCTGAATATGAGCGGCATCGTTCCCTTGAGCCTGTTGCTGGCATTCTCAACAGTTGAGTCGACAAAGGGATGTTCCTCCACAATATGGAATAAGACAATGACGATATCATTGAGAGATGTCGGGACACTGAAGTCCCCGAGATCTCCGAAATGTATCGCTCTTAGGATGGAAGTGATCGTGATTTGCCTCTGACTTACTGGCCGAGTAAGTCCGATTCTCTTCACAGCCTCTATCAGCGCCATATCTTTGAGGAGGAGCCCTGATCTTGGGATTCCCTTGTCTGAGGCTTGCATTGCCATAGCGATGTTTCTGTTATCGTCATCCATACTTGCTATAGCCACATCGAATCCTTCTATGTCTATCTCCTTGAGGAGTTCTTCGTCTTGAGGGTCTCCATGTATCACATCGAGCCTCTTGCTGGATCCTACTTTCGATCCAACCAGTTGATTTGCGAGATCTAAGTCTGGCTCTATGACGACAACATCCGCTCCTTCCGAGAGATAATGAGATGCGACTTCGGAGCCGAATGCAGTGGCTCCGAATACAAGCGTCCGAGGGTTTTCTGGGATGGGGTCCAGAGGTATTCCAAGTGCGGAAGACACCACTCTGAATTGATCAAGACTGGTTATAGCAAACGCAACTCTGTCGTTGAGCACTATCTCCTGGTCTAGGACATCGAGTTTCGCAGCATGACCATTTGTCTGCACTGCGACGATCGGAGGGAGCGATGAGAATGTGTCTCTGATCTCTTTCACGGTACTGCCAATCAGGGGGCTACCCTCTCCTGCTTCCGCGACGAGGATGTATGCGCCTTCGTGGACGGGGAGCGCCTCTTCGAATGCTGGAGCGACCAAACCGCTTGCAAGTCTGCTTACTATTTCCTCTCCAGCGCAAACAATGTGGTCTGCTTTAGACCACTTCGGGAGCGGGCCAGCGCCATACTCGGGATCCAAAAGTTTCCGATCCGATATCCTGGCGACTGTTCTTATTCTTCGGTTTGACGATTTATTCTCCTCGCTGAATACTCGCTTGGCAAATGCACATGATAGCAAGTTGAGTTCATCCGATTTTGTGCACATTATCACGATCTCTGCGTCTGTTATGCCTGCCTTAACCAGTGTTCTTCTGGAAAGAACGGATCCGCTGATAACAAGGCAATCTATGGACTGTGATTCGTTTATCGCATCCAGATCGTTGTCTATCAGGACGATGTCCCGACCTTCGTGCCTGAGTGCAGAAGCCACTCCGCGGCCGACCTCGCCAGCCCCTCCGATGATTATTCTCATCTATTCTGAGCGCAATACGAGTCCGATATAACCGTCACCATAAGAGAAAATGTATTTTTTAGCCTCTTTTCTTACTTCAGTGGCCCTTTTATGCATAAAATTATTCGAATATGGCCTAAGACTCCTTTTTACTGATAGCATCTCTTCTTATTGCTCTCCTGTATTCCTTTCTGGAAGGTTCAGAGAGTGTCTCAAGGGCCCATCTTGGAGCATTGTTGAAGGCGAAGTAGAAAGCTGGAGGAGTTGCTAAGACAATCGCTAACGGCTGAAATACGGATAGCACCACAGATGCAATCATCATTGCACGTAATACGGAAGATGCGATGGTGGCTGCGACTCTTCGTCCGAATAGGAGCCTTACGCCCTGCCAACCCGATATTGTCGCTGAACCGAGGGCGCATGTGGCGCTAACGATCGCACCCATGATTATCGAAAATACTCCAAATCCTGTAGAGCCGTCCCATGTCGCAGGGTCAAATATTCTGACTATGATATAGGCTGCCTGCATCGAGCCCAACCCGAGTCCGAAAGTCCATCCGTAAGGCATACTGCTAGAAGTCTTGACTGTTCTTGGACGGCCGACCACCACAAGGACCAGCATTGACTGAGATGCGCCGATTAGGAGTAATGCGGGCGCTATTGCGTCCCATGAGCGCCCCAAAACTATCTCTGCTAGGACCATTCTGTCCACAGCTACTGCAAACAACATGCCGATCACTATGCCGTATAGGAGGTGTCTGGCTGCTCCGGTTAGATCGTACAGTCCCGATATTCGAGACAGTCCGGCTCTCCATCCGAGATATATCCCTAACAGGGCTATCGCGAACGCGATTTGCATCTCAACGATGCCGATCAGCGGGGTGGCCATACCTGTCGGTCGGCATCGAGGGTTTAGATGGGACGGCACGAGGAACGTTGAAACGGGCCTTCACAGGGTTACTGCCATGGCACTGGAGGGGCTAAAGCGGCGGATCCTCGGTTCTGTTGGTCTTCTGAGGGGCAAGAAGACCCTTGATGAAGAGGCTGTGAGGGAGTTTACACGCTCACTGAGAAGGTCTCTACTGGAGGCTGATTTCAATGTCAGACAAACCAAGGACCTGACAGAAAGGATCCAAAGAAGGCTCATGGAAGATGAGCCGCGGCCCGGATTGAAGCTTGAGACCCATGCGATGAATATGGTGTATTCTGAGCTTGTCAGAATTCTAGGGCCTGCACGTGAAATCAGACCACATAATCAGACTGTTCTCATGGTGGGCCTATATGGCCAGGGAAAGACCACAACCACTGCTAAAGTTGCAGAGTGGTGGCGTAGAAGGCACGGCGTCAAAGTCGCAGTCATAGAGGCTGATGTCCACAGACCTGGTGCCCTCGCTCAACTTTCACAGTTACTCGATGGCAGTGGAATAGAGGTATATGGCGAAAAAGATGGGACCGATGCAGCCTCGATTGTCAAGAATGGACTTCGGAAAGTTGGAACTGCAGATGTTGTAATCATAGACACAGCCGGACGAGACAGTCTAGATAATGATCTCAAAGAAGAGCTTCTTGACATTGCGGAAATCGCCCAAGCCACCGAGAGGTTCCTCGTAATAGATGCGCAAGTCGGTCAATCAGCCGGACCGATAGCAGAGACGTTTCACGAACTCGTAGGAGTTACAGGGACGATTGTGACGAAGCTCGATGGGACAGCCAGAGGCGGTGGTGCTCTGAGCGCTGTTTCGATCACGAATGCTCCCATAGTATTCGTCGGAGAAGGTGAAAGAGTATCAGATCTTGAGCGCTTCGAGTCTGATCGCTTCATCTCGAGATTGCTTGGAATGGGCGACATAAAGGGGCTCATTGATCTTGCTCCGGAGGATTTGGATGAGCAAGAGGCGATGCGCCTCACACAGCGATTAATGTCGGGACGCTTCACCTTGAATGATATGTATCAGCAAATGGAAATGATGAGTAAAATTGGTACGCTTGATAGGATCCTCTCTCATCTTCCTGATGGGATGTTTGGGATGGGTTCAATGTCTTCTGCTCAAAAGAGGGCTATGCAGGGCAATCTTGAACGATACAGGATAATGATGGATTCGATGACTCAAGATGAGAAAAACGATCCCAATCTACTCAAATCTGAGAGGATACGTCGAATTGCAAAAGGCTCCGGATCTTCTGAGAAGGAAGTTAAAGGCCTCCTTGCACAATGGAATAAAAGTAAGAAGATGATGCGTGGGATGAAGGGCAATCGTCAATTCAGAAGACAGATGCAGTCCATGATGGACGTGGACGACATAGAGTTGGGATGAGTCATGCGGAGATTCGCAATCATTGGCTCAAGGGCCCCCCCGTCATCTACTTTCCATCTCGATGATTTGCCAGGATCCGGGAGGATTGATGTTTTATGCAGAAACATAGGGTCTTGTCTCCTCCTATCGCATGGAATCAGAGAAGATGTTGAGGTTATTGTTCACCTCCTAGGTAGCCCGGGTAAGCCAAGAAGGATTAGGTTCACAGGTTCCGAGATCACCGGTCTCAGGGCTGATGAAAGGTCGATCGCTGGCAAAATAAGGAAAGTCATTGTTGAGCCACTACCGCCTATCGGGACGTGGAAGCAGGTCTCTCAGGGCATGGCGCACTCCGGAGGCGATCTACGCACAACGGTCGAGGAATGGAGGAGGATGGCTGTGGGTATATGTGTGCTCGATGTGAATGGTGATTCTTTGGACTGCATACACGAAAATCAGGGGGATATCGGTTTCATAGTAGGGGACGACAGGGCCATAGACGGCATAGATGATCTTGGCGATGTGGCCATGGTGTCTCTTGGCAAAGAATGGCTACTCGGGTCTGCTTGCATATCTATCGTGCATCACTGGCTAGACAGCCATGCAGGAAAGCCTTCTTGATCGGAGGTATTCGCTTGTTCGAGGATGGAGTCCGAAACAGATAGAGGATGCAGTTGAGGCCACACAGGCATTGCCGTGATCGAACAACCGCCACCCTCAATGGTGGCTGTATCGGAGCCTTCATCGCCCTCATTTATGATCGTGGCAGCACCTACCTCCACGAATTGCCCCTCGACCGTATTCGATATCCGAGTTGGTGCAGTGTACCATCTAGCCCCATGAGGGCCAGTCCTGTAGATTCCATTCCAATTCGAGGGGACATTGACATTGAGCATCATGTTGCCATGCAGAAACTGCGAGAGGGGGAGGTCCTTGTCCGGCCCTGATGGTTTGGATTTCGCCCCCTCTGGCCGCATGAATGACGGCGGGGGTGTTTTGATTATGTTGGTGGCCTTCTCGATGATCTTCATCGTCGCATCTACTGCTCCTCCGAATTCAGATTCGTTGTAATCTGCGAGACTTGTAGAAATTGAAGGAAGGCCATACATCGAGGCTTCTCTCGCAGCTGATACCGTTCCCGAGTGTAGGACGTCCACAGATAAATTCGGCCCGAGATTGATTCCAGACACACATAGAGAGGGCTTGATGCCCATTCGATGTTGATCGATGGCGCCTTCGACTGCCACTATTACAGCATCACAGGGCGTTCCCTCGACGGACATTACCACCAGAGGAACATCTTGATTGATTCTGATTGAACGCTCGATATCGGAGTGTATCTCGATTCTCATTGGCTTCCTTAGTGTGAGTCTCATCCCCGAAGCTGATTGCTCTCCGCGTGGGGCGACCACGAGAACAGGGAATCTCTCCGAGTGCAGTTTGGAGATCAGTGCAAATAGACCGGGGGCCTCCACGCCATCGTCATTTGTCACAAGTATCGAAGGTCGGCCCATACATCGTGGCATTGGACGTCTCTTATTCAACTCGTGCTCTTGGCTCAATTCTCGATTCAAGCCAGAATGTGAGTATGATAGCGCCTACTATCATCATAATCCCGCCCAAAACAGTCCAAAAGCCTACTTCGATGGTTCCGAGGACAAGTAATCCAATGACTGATCCGAGTATCGGTTCGAATAGAAGCCCGACTGAGATTATTATGGGTGGGAGCCATCTTAATGCTGCATTGAGGCCCGTGTGCCCGAGAAGTCCGGCTCCGAAAGCGAGAGCCACTACAGTGAGGAAATACTCGCTTCCAATCCATCCAAGAGGGTGGGCGTCGATCGTAGAGGCAGTAGATTCGACAGATGCAGACAGCCCTGTTAGAATAATAGCAGATACAGTGGTTACTGGGAAAGCGTAGATGAAAAGGGGGATCTTAGAGCCCGATCTCAGAATCCTACCTATGGCCAAGTAGGCCGCACCAGCCACTGCTCCAAGAAAGGCTGCAGCATCGCCGGCGTATGTGACGGAACCTGAATCTGAAGCGTCTAGTAAAGCCAAACCTGCACCCATGAATCCCAAAGATGCACCACAGATGAGCAAGGGGTCAGCCTTCCTCTCTATGACGAACATAGCTGAAACAATTACGATGGGGTGGCTAGTGACAAAGAGGAGGCTGTGTGCCAAGGATGTGTGATCGAGAGACCATGTCCATGCTGCGAAATGAATGGCAAGAGCGAATCCGGAAAGTAAGATCATCGAGATATTCCGAAGCTCGTAAATCTCATTCTCAGCCCGTCTGAGTTGTACCATGAAACCTGGCAATAAGACAATTGATGTCGCCCAGAGCCTCCATGATGCACGCAGCACAGGAGGGGTATCCATGGATGCGAGCAGGGGCCCGCCGCTACTCACTCCGAAAAGCGCGATCGCAAGTATAGCCCATGCCATCGCGGGTGGTCGTTCGTATGTCACGTGCCCCTACCTCATGAGGAATGTCGGGCTCCATCCGTATCAATGATCACGCGTAATCCTGTAGCGGCCCATGGCCTCCATCCATTGGATCTCTCCGCCGGCCTCTAGATTCATCTCCGTATCAAGCGGCAGTATGAGAGTCTCATACGTCTTGTTATCCATGGCATTGACCTCGTTGCCCTGGACGAATGTTATGACTGCGCTTCCTTTCTCAATCACGGGAACCTGTATGTTGTCAGTGACAGTACCCACGTGGCTTCGCTTTTGACCAGTGAAGATGTCCTCTAGTTCGAGTCTCGCCTTGGCGCTTCCGTGTTTGCCGGGCTTCGACTTAGATATGCTGAGTATCTTGTATGCGTCATTCTCTATAGCGACGTATCGCCCCACTTTGAGGGTTCGGATCTCAACTCTAGTTGTGCCTGGCATGGTTCCACCTATGTTCATGTATCCTATTCTTCGCCTTATCATGGTTTACTTCGAAGTGGAGTCACAGAGGTGTTGTGCCGACCCCCGGAGTCTGATGACCCCGGGGGCGGTTACATCTCGGCATTCACTCTTCTATTCGCCTTCCAGCGACCAGTGCAGCTCCGACAAGCGCAAGTGCAGCGAGGGCCGTTGGGAATCCTGGCACGGCTGCGCCGAATCCTAGATCTTCCTCAGCGGGAGCCTCGTCGATGTTGATGTCGACATTGGGGTCAAGCGCGTCGCAGATTCCATCGCCGTCGTAATCTGGTGGCGTGTCGCCGTCATCGAGCGTATCGGTTCCACAGTCGTTCTCATTGGCATCTGAGAACCCGTCGCCGTCGTCGTCGGAGTCGGCGTTGTCGCCAGTTCCGTCGCCATCGGTGTCGAGCCACTCGTTCTCATCCGCAGGGAAGGCGTCGACATCGTCGTTGTAAGAGTCGCCGTCGTCGTCGGCATCAGCATTGTCGCCGACGCCGTCGCCATCCATATCGACTGTCTCAGAGGCGTCGAATGGGAAGGCGTCCAACTCATCAGCGACGCCGTCGTTGTCGTTGTCGCTATCGGCGTTGTCGCCGATCCCGTCGCCGTCGACGTCACCCCACTCCGACGGGTCGTAATCAAACACGTCGAGAGCATTGGAATATCCGTCACCGTCGATGTCGGAATCGGTGTTGTCGCCGATCCCGTCGCCGTCGAAGTCAGTTGTCTCGGACGGGTCTAGAGGGAACGCATCGTTCGAGTCGTCGACACCGTCGCCGTCGTCGTCGTTGTCCTGGACATCGCCGATCCCGTCGCCGTCTGTGTCGACTGCCTCTGTGCTGTCATTGGGGAAGTTGTCAGACTCATCGAGGACACCGTCGTCGTCGTCGTCGGGATCTATGTTGTCCCCGAATCCGTCGCCGTCGGAGTCTACCGATTCGCTGTCATCCAGAGGGAAGGCATCCAAATCGTCAGCGACGCCGTCGCCGTCGTCGTCGGTATCGGCGTTGTCGCCGATTCCGTCGCCATCAGAGTCGATCCACTCGGAAGCGTCCGTTGGGAAGGCGTCAGCGCCATCGAGATATCCGTCGCCGTCGTCGTCGTTGTCTGCGTTATCTCCAATCATGTCACCATCGAGATCGGATGACTCGTATGGGTCGTTCGGGAATGCATCGCTTCCATCCTCTACGCCGTCGTTGTCATCGTCTGGATCTACTGGGTCACAGGTCAGATCTCCGTCGAAGTCAGCGGGGAAGTCCGTCGAGTCCATTGGATCCGTGCCGCAGTTTACCTCGTCAACGTCGCTCCAATCGTCATTGTCGTCGTTGGAGTCGATGTCGTAGACCGATGGGTCGCAGGCCAATCCGTCGAAGTCCACGCCGGCTCCGCCTACTCCGACCATCTCGTCGTATGCGCCATCGCCGTCGTTATCGAGACCGACGCATGGGTCGAACTGCATGAGATCGTCTCCATCGAGTATGCCATCGTTATCGTCATCGGTATCCATCTGGTTGGATACTCCATTCATCGGCAGTTGCAGGTTGTCGATCCAAGCCTGGTTTGTGCCGCCTTGGCCGCTTGTACCGGACCTGAAGGTGAAGGTCAGATCGTGCATACCTGCTCCTACGAAGTCCCATGACATGCTGCCTGAGTCCTCACCGCACCACACGTCGTTAGCGCACTGCGAACCTAGCGATGATGCCGGGATTCTCACTCCATCGGCCCATACCTCAAGTCCGTCGAAGTACGGGCTGACCGAGGTTCTGAGGAAGGCGCTGACCTGCCAGTCCCATGTGGCCGTTCCGCCCAGGGTCTCGAACTGAACCATGATGCTCGTGGTTCCGTATGCATTCGAGTTCTGTCCGGAGTCTAGCGAGTAGCTTCCCGCGATCGAGTTGGACGAGGATACTGTCCATGGGCCGTACAGGGTCGAGTTCGTGCAGGTCACCGATGGGTGAACGGGCGCTGATGCGCCGCCTATGCTGCACGAGTAGGACGTCCATGTGCCCTCGGTTGGCAGTGAGCCTGACTCGAAGTCCATCAGCGAGTACGGTGCCGGAGTCAGGTAGAAGTCTGCTGTGCCGTCACCATCTGTATCCGTCGACATTGTGTTGTCGAGCGGCCATATGTCCTCGAGATCGCTTACTCCGTCGCCGTCGTCGTCGATGTCCGCGTTGTCGCCGATTCCATCGCCATCGAAGTCATCCGTCTCCGAAGGATCGTTCGGGAAGGCATCGCTAGCGTCGTCTGTGCCATCGTTGTCGTCGTCTGTGTCGGCATTGTCGCCTATTCCGTCGCCGTCAGCGTCGATACTCTCGCTGCCGTCGAGCGGGAACTCGTCGTTG
>CETI01241901.1_pt1 | contig 28615 bp, 14 predicted proteins | sample 361441 | NCBI WGS metagenome assembly CETI01 (sample SAMEA2622478, study PRJEB7988) | marine metagenome | biome: marine biome (ENVO:00000447); feature: deep chlorophyll maximum layer (ENVO:xxxxxxxx); material: "saline water (ENVO:00002010), including plankton (ENVO:xxxxxxxx)" | depth 90 m | reverse complement strand
AATTCTAATTAGGAGAAAACCTATGGCTCAAGAACCAATCTGGCCAGGTAGTGGTTCTGCAGTAAGTGGAACAACACCATTTGGTTTCTATGATGAGGATACGGTATTTCAATCTGATGCACCTAAATTTGCTAAGTGGTGTGCAAAAAGAATGGGATATCCTATAACAGCAATAGAACTACAAGACACACAATTTTATGCCTGTTTTGAGGAAAGTATTACTGAATATTCATCTCATGTAAATCAATTCAATATAAAAGACAATTTATTAAGTTTAAAAGGACAATCAACAAGTTCTAATTTAACTCATAAAAGAATTACTCATACTATGGGTGAACAAATATTTTTATCAGAAACTTATGGAAGTGAAGCTCATGTTGGTGGAACTGTACCTGTATATAAAGATAAGATAAAAGTTCAAAGTGGTTCACAAGATTATAATTTAAATACCTTAATTGCAGATCCAAGTGGAAGTGGTGCAATTGAAATTAAAAAAGTATTTTATGAGGCAGCACCAGCTGTATCAAGATACTTTGATCCATACGCTGGTACAGGAAATACAACTAATAATTTATTAGATGGATTTGGATTTGGTGGTGCTTCACCAGCAATTACATTTGTATTACAACCAGTATATGCGGACGTTTTAAAAACACAGGCAATTGAATTTAATGACCAAATAAGAAAATCTGGTTATTCATTTGAATTAAAAAATAATAGTTTAAGATTATTTCCACCACCAGCAGCAACTGGTTCAATTTGGATAGAATACAGTAAAGTTACTGAAAAAGAAAATGTATTAAGAACAAGATATAGTGGTTCGGTTGATACAATTTCTGATATTAGTAATGCTCCATTTGATAATATGGTTTATAAACAGATTAATGATGTTGGTAAACAATGGGTTAGAAAATATGGATTAGCTTTATCAAAGGAATTATTGGGTATGGTTAGGAGTAAATATGGAACTATTCCAATTCCTAATTCAGATGTAACTTTAGATGGAGATACATTGAGGGCAGAGGCAACTGCTGAAAAGGAAACACTAATAGAACAATTGAGAGAAATGTTAGACCAAACAAGTAACAAGGCATTATTGGAAGCAGATAGAGAGTCAAGTGATTCATTACAAGAAAAGATGAAGAAAGTTCCAATGCCTATATTCATAGGATAAGAAAATGGCAAGTAGATTTTGGCCAGTAAGAGATGCAGAATTAGCCAAGAGGTTCAATGATGAGTTAGTTGGAAATCTTAAAGATGGAAAGTGTGGAATCATTGGCCAAGAGGTAATTTTATATAGAGTATCAGTATATGATACATCAACTAATATGTATGGTGAGGCAGACAAAGGTAAGGTATATGAGGCAGGTGTAAAGTTATCTTGTATTATAGAAGCCGATGATATCAATTGGAATAATGATGAGTTTGGTGCAGATACTAGACAAGAAGCACAATTTCATTTCCAAAGAGATATGTTGATTGATGTAAATTTTAGACCAGATATCGGTGATATTGTAAGTTGGAATAATGGTTATTTTGAAATCAATGGAACAAATGAAAATCAATTAGTTGGTGGAGATTATAATAAAAATTGGACAATAAGTTGTACTGCATTCTTAACAAGAGTAAGTAATTTAAATATTGAAGAAACAAGGGCATTTTAATGGCAAATAAACCAATATCAAGAAAGGCTAGAGTAGAATCTCACGCATTATCGGTACGGCCAGATTTTAATAGAGGTAATCAGTTACGGAGAGATAATGATACACAGGCAAATATATCTGTAAGTATTCAGGATGTAGATGCTGCTATTATGTATTACTTTAATGAAGTAATACGGCCAAATGTAAATGAAAATAAAGAAGTTGTAAAAGTACCAGTTATGTATGCATCACCTGAAAGATGGGTAAGTATACAAAAGCGTGGTTTTATGAGAGATAAAAGACAACAATTAGTTGTTCCTGCAATTATATTTAGAAGAACTGGTATTGCAAAAAATGACCAAGTTCCAATATCTAAAATAGATGCAAATACTCCACAAAATTTTGTAACCTTTGAACAAAAATATACAAGTCAAAATAGATATGACCAATTTTCTAAACAAATTGGAATAACACCATCAAGAGAATTGTATAATGTAGTTGTTCCTGATTATATAACATTGAGTTATGAATTTACTATTTGGACATCATTGATTGAACAAATGAATAAAATTGTAGAAAGGGTAAATTATACAAATGGTTCTTATTGGGGAGAACCTGGTAAGATGAGATTTAAGTCTCAAATAGATTCATTTAGTGATGCGAGTGAAATGGACGCTGGAGAGAGATTGGTAAAAACTAATTTTTCTGTTACTATGTATGGTTATATAATACCGAAAGAATTTAATAGAATGGTAAATACTAAAAAACAACTTACACCTAAGAAGTTAATTTTTAGTATGGATGTGGATAAGAGTTCAGCTGAATTTTTACCAAAAGATGAAGATGGAAATGTAGTTGAAGGTGGAACTTTACCCTCACCAGTAACAGAAGTTTATGGTATAAAAACATCAAAGAGTTTTACATTACAGGCTGGAAATAGTATTGTTATCTCAAATAGTGGAGTTTCATTTAATGGTAGTGAAACATTAACACAAACAATATCCACTATACAACCTATATTACCAACTTCAAATGTTCAGTTTGCATCATTGGTAACTAATACTTTAGGGGTAGGAAGTGGTACATTTAGTCCACTTAATTATACTGGTAATTTAAATATAACAGGCTCTGTTAATGTCACACAAGATATAACGGTTAGTGGTGATGTAAATATAACTGGTATATTAACTGCAAAAGAATATCATACTCAATTTGTATCCTCATCTGTTATATTTCAAAGTGGTAGTACAAAATTTGGCGATACCTTAGATGACACACATCAGTTTACTGGTAGTTATTCTGTTACAGGTTCTTGGACATTAAATAATACTGAAATAGTTGGGGTATCAAATGATACAAGTTTAACTGATTCAAGTCAAACAGAATTGGTTACAGAACATGCTGTAAAGGTGTTTGCTGCTAGTGCTACTGGTAGTGTGGCAAATGAACAAACATATTTAAGAAAGAATTTTTATAAATTAACTAATTCTATAACAGTTCCATCTACCGCAAGTTTTAATGCAGTAACTGCTTCTGCACCAAGTCCATTGAGTGCTACAAATGAAAATGATTTTATATTTTTTATCAATGGTCAATATATGGAACATGATGCACTTACAATTCAACAGGCAGGAGCAAATTTACTATTGAAGGTAGCTACTGGATCAATCGGATATAATTTAGAAACAGATGATGAGATAGTAGCGTTAGGTAAATTTAACTCATAATGAAGGGTTTAAAATTATCTCATCCACTAATTCTAAGTGGTTCAGATGGTGTAAGTGCATGGCCAAAATATTTAGATAATAGTGCAAATGTAACAGCTTCAGTATTTACCGACCAAAATATCACAACTACTGGTAGTGTTAGATTTAATGATACACAAATTACAGGAAGTATCAATGTTGGTAGTAATAAATTTTTACTACAACCATCAGGCTCTGGTGTAGAATTAATACCATCTGGTAATTTAGATATAGTTGGAACTTTTGGTGTTAGGGGAAATATAACTGTACCTACAACAATGAGTATTGAAGGTAATTTGACATATAAAGAGTTACAAACTACTAAGACAAGTTCTTCAATAGTATATCCAAGTGGAAGTCATAAGTTTGGTGATAGTATGGATGATAATCATAGGACAACAGGAAGTCTTTTGATGAATAGTAATGCCTTTACTTTTAATGATACAACAATTACTGGTTTTAGAAATGATAAATTTGCATCTGGTAGTAGTCAAACCAATCCCGTAACGGAATATGCAGCTAGAAAAATAATACAATCCTGGGAAGATAATCAAACATATCTAAGAAAAAAATCAACAAAAATAGGAACTTATATATCAAATAACAGTGCTAGTTTTACCGCAACTACAGCATCAGCACCATCCGAACAAAATGCCTTGTATACTTATTTAACTAAAACACAAAAAGATGATTTTATGTTTTTTAGAAATGGCATGATAATGGAATATGATGCTTTAGATATTCAACAATCTGGTTCTATATTTTTACTGAAAATAGACCATGATAGTTTAGGTTATGGATTCACTAATACAGATGAAATAATTGCCTGGGGCAAATTTAATTCCTAAATACCACTTTTCTTTTACCATTTCTTTATATTTATTATTATGAGAAAAAGACATTGGAAAAATAGAAAAAATAGGCCTTGTCCTGATTGTGGTAAAATATTAACTTATACAAGAAAGGACACTTTTGATAGGGCTATGGGAAATAATTCTGTTTGTAAATCCTGTGCTCAATTGGATAGACAAGTAACATTGGAAACCATTGAAAAAATGAAACAACCTAAATCAACTCAACATAAAAGAGAGATTTCAAAATCAATCACTAATTGGTGGGTAGATAAAAAAGAGAAACAGTATGGCTTTGATTCAAAGTAAACAATTTAATCCTAAATTTACAGGTTCTTTTGTAATATCTGGTTCAAAACCAAGTGATGGTTCATATAGAGCAAATTTAGAAGTTATTGGTGGATTGAAAAGTGATGATGTGGTATTAAATGAAGTGACCGCCAGTGGTGATATAAATGTTGGTGGAGACTTAAATGTTAGTCAATACATCAAACATAAAGATGATTCTAACACTTATCTTAATTTTACAGATGATAGACTTAGATTTAATATTGGTGGAATATCATACATAGATTTAAATGATTCAACTGCTGCTCCACATGATATTACATTCAATGATGGTGGTAATAATGTAGATTTAACCATCAAAGGTACTTCTAATAATCCTTTATTCAAAACTGATGCTTCTGCAGGTAGAATAGGAACTAATGGTATAGGTACACCATTAGCTGGTTTACATCTTGGTGATACCTTATTAGTAAATTCACACATAACTGCCAGTGCAAATATAAGTTCAAGTGCAACTATAACAGCACTCCAATATGGTGGGAATGTAAGTGGTTCAGCTACTTCCACAGGTTCGTTTGGAAAAATTAAATTAAATGATGATACTCACTTAAATGCTGGTACATTTGCAATTAGTGGTTCATCTGTTTCTACTGCATCATTTGGTATGGTCAAAATACATGCCATTGAGGGTGCTAGTCCTATTACATTCAATGATACAATTATAGAAAATAAAAATTTAGAAGTTGTAGGTCAAATAACTGCAAGTTCACATATAAGTGCTAGTGGTAATTTATCTGTAACTGGTAATGTAGATTTTGATGGAAATTTAGATGTAGATGGAATTAGTAATTTAGACAACACCGATATTGATGGTACATTAACAGTAAATGGAACAAACACCACAATCACCTCACCAATAATAAGTATGGTTGGTGCAGTTACTGCTTCTTCACATATAAGTGCTAGTGGTAATTTAAATATTGGTGGTAATATTGTTACCGTAGGTAATATTACTACACAAGGTAATATAGTAGCAAAAACTTTTATAGTGAGTTCAAGTGTATCACATTTTACTCAATCATTTTCAAGTGGTTCAACAATCTTCGGTGATGATAGTGGCGACACTCATGAGGTGACAGGTTCACTATTAGTAACTGGAAGTTTGAATGTCCAAAAGGGAAGAATTTTTGAACAAGGTACAAGTGTCATAGACCATGCAACGGCTATGGCAATAGTATTCGGAGGATAATATGGCAAATACTTTTAAAAATGCAGCAGTAGCAATCGGAACAAGTGCTACAACTCTTTACACTGCTCCAGCATCAACAACTGGAATTATTCATGCAATCTATATTAGTAATGTGGATGGAACTAATGATGCTTCTGTAGATATTACTGTAACGGATACAAGTGCTAGTGCTACTTTTCATATAATGAAAACAGTTTTAGTTCCAGCAGATTCAACTTTGGTAATTGAAAAACCAATTAATTTAGAACCTACAGATGTATTGAAAGTAAAGGCTTCTGCCGCTGGAGATTTAGAAGCATTTGTAAGTGTGTTGGAAATGACTTAATATGAAGTATTACGGAAAAGATATACAGAAACATGACACAGTAATTACTGGTTCAACATTAACTGTTGATTTGGGTGCAAGTAGTGGTTCAACCGCTATCACAACAAATAATATTACTGTTGGGTATCCTACCGCTAATAGGTGGAAAGATAATTTAGTTGGTTCTTATTTAAATTTTTATGACCACAATACTAATGTTTCAGAAATGTTGAGATTTATGGCAGGAGTGTTGAGTCATTCTTTAGATACTGCAGCACCTACCGCAAATACAAAAACATGGAATAATATAAGTACAAATTATAGTGGTCAAAGTACTACAACTAAAAGTGCTTTATTTAGTAATGGAGTCTTGGGTAATTCAAGTTACAGATTATCTCAACATTGGACATCATCTGCTTATGTTCAAATGAATGAAACACAATCTTTTATAGAAGCAGAAAATTATTTTATAGCTAAGGGATTTATGAATAGTAATGAAAGGGGAACATTTGGTAATCATACTGGTATAAATCCATTTAATAGTAGTTATTGTGCAAATATACCAAATACTGTTTTACAATCTGGACAATTTAGTGGTTTGACATTTACCAACACATCACAGGCTGGTGGTTCTACCACTGTATCTTCAAGTGTAGATTCACAAAAATTTGGCTTAGGTTCATTAACTAATGGTGGTGCTACATCATATACAGTAAGAGTTATAGCATCACAATCATTTAGTGATACACAAACAGATACTACACCAGATGCGAATTCTACTTATCATACAAAATCATTTGTAGATTATACTCAAACTTCTTTTGGTACTACTGGTGATGGATTAACTTTAGCTAAATTAATTACTGGACAACCAGCGGTTATTCCATCTGCTTTTCAAGATGGTAAATTTGTAAATGTTGATGCACCAATAACTGGTAGAAAGAGACATGCTGGTTCTACCAATAATACATCTATAAGTTCAAGTGGATATTATCAAATGCATGATACAAAAGTTGGTTTGAAGTCAGGTTCGCAATCAGATGCTGATATGGTTTATAAAAATGCTTCTAATAGTAATAATGTATTTTTTATGCCAAGTCCATATCAGAATGCTTATACATCACAAGGTGCTATGTCATCAAATATTTTAAGTGGAAGTCCAACAGCCACCATATCAAATGCTACATTGACCGAAACAGGATTTACTGCAACATCAAGAAGTTTGAGTGGTGCTCCTTATTTATTAACTGCTACTTATGCATTTGCATATTCCGCGGAATCAACTAATCATTTCAATCCTGTATATGGTAGATATACTACACCATTACAAAATTCAATATCAACTAATGGTTGGAATAGTATTGGTAGTTCTAATTTATCTAATACTTCTGTAACGGTTAGTACAAGTGGAGTTCAAACTAATAGTGGGACAGCTGGAGTTAGGTCAAGTGATAAGGCTACACAAAGAACAAATGGAACAATACCACATATTACAGATGGAACATTTTTATCATCTTCTTATAGTTTTTCATTAAGTAGTAATTATGAGAATGTAGGTCAAAATAGAACTTCAAATAATAGTTTAAATTATAGTTTGGCATTGAGAACTACTTCAAGAAATTATAGTGGTGGTAGTCAAACAAGTACAAGTGCTACACAAACATTTTACAATGCTGCAAAATTTAAACAACATAGTAATAGTGGTAGTTTAGCTATTTATAGTAGAGCTCAAGGATATGATAATGGTTCATTAACAGGAACAAGTGAAGCGTTCTTGGGTGAAGATCACAGAATAAAAATAAACAATAATGTTACAGCTTTTAATGGTGATGCATTTACTACAAATACATTCCAAACAAATGATGAGGGTGATGCTGTATTGGGAAATTATGATTTACAAGTTAAACCAGGTTACTTAGTGGATCCAGGTGGAAGTTATGGGTATTGGTTTGCTAGTAATTTTGGTAGTGGAACTTACAAATATTATATAAGAAGATTTCAAACAAGTGGTGTTAAAGGTTCAATGACTGTTAATTGTGGAAAGTCATTAAATGCTTGGGCATCAACAAGTGATGGTGTTTCATTAGTAGTGATATTAAAAAGTGGAACAAGTGCTGGTTCAAACACATCTATAACAAATTGTAGATTGTATGATCCAACACAAACCGTTAGTAACTTGATAGAAAGTGGTATTACTACTGATAATCATAAAAATCCATTTAGTTCTGCAGTGGATTTATATGGTAATACTGGTGGTTCAAGTAGTGGAACAACATTTACTTTACCAATGAGAAACGCTGATGGTATGTTTTTGGATAATAGTGATAATGGAATTTATGTGGTGATTAGATACAAAGGGGATCCATCACCAGTAACAAGTATAAGTATTTCAACTTCATAAGAGAGAGACTATGGGATTTATAGATAATGCATTAAAAGCTTTAAGATTATTAGGTGGTCGTAGATACACTAACGATAGTTTAAACACTGCTCAAGAGGCATTTGCTAGAACTATTGATATTGGTAGTGCAGATGTATTTTCACAAGATAATTTAATACCAACAAGTTCATTACCATTTAGTGGTAGTACATCACAACAGGCTAATTACCAAGTAAATGGTAAAAACATTATGAAATATTGGTTTAGACAAAGATTAACTAAATCAAATACCTCTACTGAAACTTGGTTTTTTATGTCACCAATCGGTGCAGCAAATGGTGTTACACCACAGTTGATACAAACTGGTCAACAGAATAATTTCATATCACCAAAGTATTCTGTATCATCATTGGCAAACGCTAATACAGAAGATGGTACTCCTGGTTATGGTGTAAAAGTTTTTAAATCCACTTCAACAAATAGTGGTTCATTTGGTAATAGTGAAGTAGTTTCCACAAATGATTATCAGTTTGATTATAAAACAGGTGTGGTACAATTTGACCAAAATGCACCAAGTTCAAATCAGATAATTTATATGACTGCTTATCAATATGTCGGTGAAACATTGGCAACTGGTATTACAATAGGTGGTGATGCTACATTAAATAATATATTACCTAATGCAGATGATACCTATGATATTGGTGCGGTTGGTAATGAATTTAATGATTTATTTATAGATGGTACTGCTAATATAGATACACTTTCATTAACAGATGATTTTACTTATGGTGGAGTCACATTTAATGAAGATAGTTCTATGTTGAGTATCACAGGTTCAAAATTTAGATTAAAATCTACAAGTGGTACTGATTTATTCACATTGTATAATAATAGTGATGAATTAACATTTCAAGTAGATGATAAAGTAGTAGTGTTGGGTGCAAGGTCATCAACACCAACTGCAGTGGCGGGTGGATTATTTTATTCAGGTTCAGACCAATGGTTTTTGGGATATGATCAAAATACACCACCACAATAATGGTAAAAATAAAAAGTTTAATATTTATTAGTAACATGACTGTAAGTCAATTGGAGAAATAAAATGGCAAATTGGAGAAAAGTAATAGTTTCGGGAAGTAAGGCCGAACTAAACGACATATCATCATCTGGTGATTTCGTGATGTCCAAAGATGGGGCAGCAGTGAAATTCGGAAATGATAATGAAGTTACCTTAACCCATGTACATGATAATGGATTATTGTTATCGGATGCGAGTGGTATAGGAACTACAAAACTTAATTTTGGTGATAGTGGTACATTTGTACAACAATCAGCTGATGGAATTTTAAATGTACAGGCTGATACTAGAGTTGATATCACTGGTAATGTCAGTATGTCCGCTAACTTAAATGTTGTGGGTAATATACATGCTGTTGGTGATATAAAATTTGAAGGTGGTTCTTCTGGTACAATCACTATGGGTTCAGGTGCAGATGATAATGTTGTATTTTCAGCTGATGTTAATTCTCACATTATACCAAACACAGACGCTACTTTTGACTTAGGTTCAACTGCACAAGGATGGAATGATTTACATTTAGGTAGTGGTGGTGTTATCAACTTAGATGGTGGTGATGTTACACTAACACATTCTGCAGGTAAAGTTACTTTAGGTGGTGATGGTGCAGTAGAAGTTGATTTTGCTAATCATGAAATGACAAATGTAGATATTAATAGTGGGGCTATTGATGGTACAATAGTAGGTGCTGCCACACCTGCTGCTGGTACTTTTACTGCTATAGTAGGTACTTCTTTAGACATGAACGGAAATGTTGATATTGATAATGCTACAACTGCAATAGATTCTTCAGGTACTATATCCATTGATGGTGGTGGTAATGTTAACTTAGATACCACAAGTGGAGTTGTTAGTGTTGGAACATCCACAAGTGGAATTGCAGTTAGTATAGGTCATGCTACATCAGAAGTTTCAATCGGTGATAACTTAAATGTTGCTGGTAATGCTACTATCGCAGGTAATTTAGATGTTAATGGAACACTTACTACCATTGATACAACTAACTTACAAATTACAGACGCATTTGTTCAGTTGGCAAAAGGTTCAACATCACAAACAAATGCTGGTATAATTGCAAATACCACAGCAGACGCTTCTGGTTCAGCTTTCTATTATGACGGAACAACCAATTATAATAGATGGGCATTAACGGGACCAGGTGATACTGGACACAATCAAACAGATGTTATTGCACCAAGACAATATGTTGTTTCGGTTTCCGCATCTGCCGCACCACCAACTGGAACACCAGGTGATTTTGGTGGTAGTGCTGGTAATTCAAGAGTTGGTATGATGTATGTTCAGACATCAGATGATGCAGGTACAAAATCGGTTGATGGAGATATTTGGATTTATTCATAAAAATTAAAGAGGTTACATTATGGCTATAAAGGCTAAAAAAACTAATGTTATTGTTGAGGAGATGGCAAAATTAACTCAACAGGAAGTAGCATTTTTATTTGAGTTAATAAAAAACTCAATGATACCTGGCAAACATATTCACATTGCTATGCAAATTGTGGATAAGTTAAAAAGTCAGTATAAACTTTGGGAAAAGACGGACCTGGTAATTACTAAGGAACAGAAAATCCAAGAAGCGTTGAAAGACCAAGTTAAAAAGGCACAACAAGAAACTGTTAAAAGAGTAAAACAGACGGATGGTGAGATTTGGATAAAAGACGAAGAAAATTAACTTTATTGGCCTAATGTTTGGCGACATTAGGAAGTGGGCTCGAAAGAGTAACCAACCATAGGGAGAATAACTAAATGCCAAATTGGAAAAAAGTCATTGTTTCAGGCAGTGACGCTAGGATAAATTCATTATTTACAGCAGGCCATGTAACCGCTAGTGGGAATGTTAGCGGTTCTTCTGCATCTACGGCATCCTTTGGTAGAGTTCAGGCAAGTGTTATAGGTGGTAATAGTCCTTTAAAAATAGAAGCAGATAATTTCAATGTATCATCAGATGGTACAGTAAGTGGTTCATCAACCTCAACTGGTTCTTTTGGACACATGGAATCTACACAGGCTATAATTGGTGGTAGACAAGCTGTACCCAACTTAATAATAAAAAATAATTATGGTAATATTAATACTTCTTTTGGTAGTGGTGATACTTATCAATTATCATTATATGGTAATGGTGGAAGTAGTGGAAACTTTGAAGTAAAATATGGTGTTGGAACAACCTACAATCATTGGATGAAGATAATGGGTAATGGTGGTAATGATGGTACTTTAGACATTCATGCTGGTAGTGATAGTAATGGTTTAGGAAAAGTTTCTATAATGAGAACTGGTGTAAGTGGTTCATCAATCTCAACTGGTTCATTTGGAATTGCTAGAGTAGATGGTCATGATTTAAAACCAAGTGGTGTTGCTAGAGATCAAGTTTTAAAGTGGAATGGAAATCAATTTGTGGCAGCCAATTATGATGATACTTTTGTATTTACAATAGCAGATTTTGATATGAATTTTTCTTCTTCACCACAATTGATTGGTTCTGGAATTTGGAAAGCAATTAATGCTCTTACTTTTACTGCTACTTATAATAATGGACCACCAGATGGTTGGAATGGTAGTGCTGAAGGTGCACCAAAAATTCAAGCTTTTGTTGCTAGTTCCGCGAGTGGTTCTGATATGTTTCCATTAAGTTCAAGTTTTGCTAGTGGAACAAATAATATTGCTATAGCTTATCCACCAAATACTGGTAATGATATAAGATTTAGATTATACGCTTCAGCGGGAAGTGATACTAGTAATAGTTATACAGACCAAAGAATATATTTTAGAAATTATTTTGTTTATAGTGATTCAGCTAAAAATAATGGTTTTACTCATAATGATATTGCAAATTTAGCTTCAGCAAATGCTATAATATCTAATGATACATCAAGGACAATTACACAATCAATTGGTGCTAATAATTACTTAGTTTTTGCTCATAGAACTGCAGATACTAATGTGGCACAAGTAAGATGTGGTACTGGTAATAATGTATTAACAGTAGCTATGGATAGAACAGATGCCACAACCATAACACCATTAAAAGAAACTGTGAGTCATACAAATACCGCTGGTAAAGTAGAAAATTTTTATGTGTATGCGAGTAAATTACAAAATATAGATGCACATTCAACAACATTTACCACAGTAACATCTACACAAAAGAAAAATTATATTTTTTGGGGTACTGAAAGTTCTTGGGTGAATAATGAAGGTAATGTTGAGGCATTGACAAATAAAAATTCAAGTCTTGATGATGGTTCTATAACTGGAAATACACTTTCAGTAGGTAGTTTTACAAGTAAGTATGTTATAATTGCTATACCTGCTAGATATGGTGATAATGATACAAATTATCAATTTAAAGATAATTCAACAAATTTACCTTTCAGTTTCAACCAACAATCAGATGTAACTATTACAAATGCTGTAGGATTTCAAGAAGATTATAGTGTGTATAGGTCTACAAATTTATTAACCATGAATAACGCTATAGTTTTGATAGCCACGGTATAGGAGTAAGGAATGGGTGTAAAAGTAACAGGACAATTTGAACCAGCAGGTGCTTTTTCAATAGTAGATGGAAAAGATGTCTCTGGTCATATTACTGGTAGTAATATTAGTGGTTCTGCAACTGGAACTGGTTCATTTGGTAAATTATTAGGTGATGGTAGTAGTTTAACTGGTATAGCAGGTTATACAGTAGCAAATAGTTCTAATAATAGAATTTTGACTTCCGTAGATTCAATTAATGCAAATGCTGAAGCCAATTTAACATTTGATGGTTCAACATTAGGAGTTACTGGAGATTTAAATATAGGTAGTGGAGATTTCTTTGTTGATGACAGCACAGGCCATATTGGTTTTGGAACGACAAGTCCAAATATAAGTAGTATTACTGGTAGAGCCATGACATTAAATGCACCAGCTGGTGGATATGCTATATTTGAGTTTGCTGAGAACGGAGCAAGACAAGGTAATATAAATCACTACGGTGATGACTTGACAATATACAATAATGTTAATGGTAAATTAGAATTAGGAACTAATAATTCAATACGATTATCAATAGCTGCTGGTGGTGATGTTACATTAACTCATGATTTAGCTGCTGCAAATTTAAGTGTTGCTGGAAACATAACCCATACAGATAATGCCACTACTAAGATAGCATTTGATACTAATGAAGTTCAAATGTTTTCTAATAATAACGAAAGACTAAAGGTTGCTGATGGTGTGGTGAATGTTATTGCTATGTTAAGTGGTAGTGGTGAGGCAGAGTTTAGACAAAATTTATTAGTGGATGGTAATATAACTGGTAGTAGTAACTTAAAAATAGCTGGAAACATAAGTGGTTCTTCAACTTCAACTGGTTCATTTGCTCATGTTCATATACCAGATGGTACTTCTGGACTTGGCATTGGAAATGATAGTGATTTATTATTATATCATAATGGAAATCATAGTTACATAAAAGATAATGGAACAGGAAACCTATATGTTCAAGGTGGTACTCAAACATTTCAAAATGCGGCCGCTAATAAAACAATGATGGTATTAAATGCTGCTAATTCAGTAGATTTACATTATAATAATAGTAAGAAATTTGAAACTACAAATACTGGTGTAAGTGTAACTGGTGGAATGGTAGTATCAGGTGATTCTATTTTTCAAGGTTCATTAACTGCTAAAGAATTAATAGTTAGTTCCTCTGTTTTAAATGTTACACAAAGTTTTTCAAGTGGTTCAACCATATTTGGTAATTCAACGGATGATACTCATTTATTTACTGGTTCTGTAAATATAACTGGTAGTGCAACTGCTACTTCATTTATAGGTGATGGTTCACAATTAACAGGTTTAACACCAGCATCTATTACTACATATAATAGTGCAGCTGATAATAGAATTATAACCTCGGTAAATTCAACAACCGTACAAGGTGAATCAAATTTAACATTTGATGGTTCAACATTGGTAGTTAATGGTGCTATTGATTTGAGTGGTGATATAGATGTAGACGGTACATTAGAGGCCGATGCAATTACCGTCAATGGATCAACATTATCAAGTGTTATTCAAGGAACTACTGTTAATTTGGCATCAAAAGTCACTATAAATAATGATACTACTTCTAATCTTGCTTGGCCAGTTGTATTTCATATAAGAACTGGTGGAATAGGTACTGAAAATGCACTTGGAGATGATACTGGAGTACTTACATATACACCAGGATTTCAAACATTAACAGTTCCAAAAATAGCTGCAAATCTAACAGGTGCTGTTACTGCTGATAATAATTTTACCGTAACTGGTCAAACTGGTTCATTTTCAAACACACTTGAAGTAAAGAAATATAGAACTGTTACTAATAGTACATCAAATTTCGGTGATATTGCTAATTTTGCAAATGGTGCTGATGCCATCGCATCAATAGAATCTTGGAATGCTCACAATGCTTCAAACGCTGTAGCGAGATTATCATTAAAAAGTAGTCGTTCTAATAATGATACTCATTATCACATAGCGAGAGGTAGTTATAGGTCATACACATCCAATGGTAATCCAGCTCTTGAACTTGTAGTAGGAACTGCACTTGGGTATAATATTACACATGGTACATCTCCAAGATTAACTATGGATACAAGTGGTAATATTGATATACATCAAAATTTAGAAGTATTGGGAAACATAAGTGGTTCATCAACCTCAACAGGTTCGTTTGGAAAACTATTAGGTGATGGTAGTAGTTTAACTGGATTATCAAGTTTTACTGTAGCAAATAGTTCTAATAATAGAATTTTGACTTCCGTAGATTCTTCAAATGGTAATGCTGAAGCAAATTTAACATTTGATGGTTCTACATTAGGAGTTACTGGTGCGATAACTTCAACCACAACTGGTTCATTTAGTAGAGTAGAAATAGGTGGTGGTGGTAGTAAAGCTGGTTGGGATACAAAACTTTGGTTAAAGGGAACAACAAGTGCCGCTACAACACTACATATAGAAAGTACTAATATTAGTGCAGTATCTGCACTTAGATTTGAAACTAACGGTAATGATTGGTATTGGGCTGCTGGTGGTTCTTCACAAGGATATTATCCAAATAAAATGTATCTTTATAATGAATCAACTGGAATTGCCCCAATAACTTTTACAAATGATGGTAAAGTAGGTATAGGAAATAACAATAGAAGTCCATCATATCAGTTAGATAATAATGGTACATTTAGAACTGCTGGTAAGGCATATTTTGAAAATTTTGTTTCAATAACTCCAAATTGGGGTAGATTTGGTGTTGGTATGGATGGATTTAATGATCCACAATACACAATACATGCAAAAATACCTAATGGTGTAGGTGGTAATACTGTCAGTAGTGCTAATCTAATGAATAACAATACTATGGGTATAGTTGTAGAAAATGCTAACAATGCTGCAAATACTGGTATGAAACTTGGATTTAGAAGTACTGGAACTTATACTGGTGATACTTTTATATGGCATGAAAATACTGGAACTGATGGTCAAGGTAGAATGGCATTTTGGACAGAAACAGGTGGTACTGCTTATGAGAGAATGAGAATTGATCATAATGGTAATATCGGCATCGGCACCTCATCACCAAATACACCACTTCATACATATCAAGCAACAGCTGGTAGTAAAGTTGCAGTATTTCAAACTGCTGCAAGTGGTCATACACAAGGTATTACAATTGGTAGTGGTACTAATGGTAGTAATGGGAAAGGACTTCATGTAGGTTATGGTCAGGGAATTAATAGCGGATACCTTGATGCTTACGATTGGGATGGTGGTGCTTATCAAAAACTTAAAATAAATGACTATTTTACTTTTAATGCACAATCTGGATTTGGTATTAACCAAGCAACTCCAGCTTATAAATTAGATGTAACTGGAGATGGTAGATTTACTACTAATTTACTAGTAAACGGAAACATAAGTGGTTCATCATCTTCAACTGGTTCGTTTAGTAGTTTAAGAGTTGATAGTTTTGATTTTGTAGGTACACATGCAAATCAAGATAGTACAATTGTTCTTGGAAATGGTGCTGGTGCTAATTTAGCTGCCACAGCTACTTATGATAGTAATAATGGTATTATAATTGGAACTAATGCCGCTGCTACCTTACAAAGAACTCATGGTTCTATTATAATAGGGTATGGTCCATTAAGTGAATATAGTGGTGGTACTGGTACATTTAATCGTAGTGTTGTAATTGGATATGAGGCAGGTAAAAAAGTTTCCAATGGTAGTGATAATGTATATATAGGTAGTCTTGTAGCTTCTGTTGGAACTGCAGCCGTACTTCGTAATGTAGCTATTGGTTCAGAAGCTTTACAAAAGGCCGCCTCATCATATAATACTGCTGTAGGTATGAGTGCAGGTAAGAATGCTACTGGAGATGGTGGTACATATTTTGGTGCTTTTTCAGGTAATGCTGGTGGAGGTGCTAGAAATACCTCAATTGGATATAGTGCGGGAACTAATATTAGTAGTAATACTTCTAATGAATCTGTATTTGTTGGTTATATGGCTGGACAATATGATTCAGCAGGTTCAAATTTAACACATACTGCACATTCTGTAATCTTAGGTCATGATGCACGACCAGTTGCTAATCAAAATAATCAAATTTTAGTAGGTGCGGATGTAGTTGGAACAGGAGCTAATCACACCGTAATAGGTAATTCATCTCAAACTCAAGTTACATTTGGTGGAAATGCTTTAATAAGTGGTTCTGTTGCTTCAACTGGTTCGTTTGGAAGAATTGAAACCGCTGGAAACCTTGTACCTAAAGTGCATAACACATCAAACTTAGGTTCAGAATCAAATAGATGGGCTAACATATATTCTGCTGACCTTCAATTAAGTAATATGGATAATGATATAGGAAATGAAATTGATGGCACAAAAGGTTCCTGGACCATACAGGAAGGTAGCGATGACTTATATTTATTGAATAGAAAGAATGGAAAAAAATACAAGTTTAAACTTGAGGAGATAACTTAATGGCAATTCACGCAGCGGGTGGAGTTACAGGTTCCGCCACTTCAACTGGATCCTTTGGTAATATTGATATTACTGGTGATGCGATAATTCACGGCACACTTACTGCTCGTGAGATGGCGATTAGTTCATCTGTTACTAATGTTACTACTTTAGCTATAAGTGGTTCTTCAAAATTTGGTGATAGTATTGATGATAAACATCAAATGACTGGTTCTTTGTTGGTAACTGGTTCAATGGGTATAAATCAAACATCTCCAGCAGCTCTAATTCATGTAAAGGCAAAAACAACTTCTGATGATGCAGGAATAACCTGGTCATCAGCACATCCTTATAATTGGTCAATAGGTTTAGACGCTGGAGCTGGTCATTATTTTAAAATAACAAATTCAGATACACCAGGTGGTGGAACTGATTATATGAGTTTTGGTGGTCAAAGTGTTACTTTCCCAAGTGGAGTAACTCAAATTAATATGTTGGCCGACAATATTTATATCGGTAATGCAATTAGACATTATGGCGAGGCAGATGTTTCAATAGAAATGACATCAAATCAAATAGAATTTCAAGCTGATGATCAATCTATGATACTTACCCCAAATCATTTAAGTGGTTCATCTACCAATCCTAAAGGTTTTAGTGGTTCATTTAATCATGTAATTGTTGCTAATAAAATAACAGGTTCAGCAATTTCAACTGGTTCGTTTGGTAAATTATTGGGTGATGGTAGTAGTTTAACTGGTATATCAACATCACCATTTCCATTCACAGGTTCTGCTAATATTAGTGGAAGTTTAAATGTAAAACATCAAGGTAGAGAATTATTTAACATACAAGATAATTTCAATAGTGCAAATAGTGGTTCAGACCAAATATTATTTTCTATAAATAATATTGCAGGTGCACCAGTTTTACAAGCAGAAGCTTCAAGAAGTAGAGTATTAATAGGTGGTGTAAGTGGTTTAGAAACATTCTTCAAACCAAACGGTGATTATGTAGTACAAAGTAGTAGTCCTACTTCTGCATCTTTTGAAGATATAGTTTTAAATGGTACTAATATACATAGTGTATTTGTCAATGAGGGTGATATTGTGGGATTTCCATTTACAGCTTCACATGCTGGTGGTCCTGCTAAGGCTGGTATTCAAGGACCAGTAGAAATTTCAGGTAGTATACTCATTGAAACTGATTCAGCCAATAGTGGTTCAAGTTTATTTAGAGTAAAGGGTAATCATGGTAATTTATTAGAAGCAATTGATGATAAAAACATTGGATTATTTAGAGTTCCAAACCTTATTGGTTTTGATGCATTACATATTGATAAGAATTCCAATATTACATTTGATAATGGTGTAAATCCACAAGTAATAAGTGGTTCACTATATTCAACTGGTTCATTTGGTAGAGTGGTAGCCACTAAATTAGTAGGTGATGGTAGTGGAATTACAGGACTTACTTCAGCAGCTATTTCTACATATAATAGTGCCGCAGATAATAGAATTATAACTTCCGTTAACTCTACAACGGTACAAGGTGAATCAAATTTAACCTTTGATGGAACAACATTAGGTGTAACTGGAAATATACAAGCTACTAAAATAGGTTTAGGTCACTCTAATACATCAAATAGTGCAGCTGCCACTATATTAAATAAACAGTTAGAATTTTTACAATCAAGTGGCAATGATGGAAATACTGGTATTATTTTTAGTGAAGCAAGTCTTGGTGATAATTCATTTACTATCCAACACAATGGTGCACCAGCTGGAAGATTAAATTCATTAAAATTTAAGGTATATGGTGGAAGTACAGCCATGGAGTTATTTAGAGATAAAGCCTTAGTAATTAGTGGTAATATAACTGGTAGTAATTATAGTGGTTCAGCAACCTCAACTGGTTCGTTTGGCATGGTAGATGGTAGTGGTGGAGTAACAAGTGTATTCGGACCAGAAGTTGGAGTAAACTTATCGGCTGCAAATGTTGGAACAGGATTATCAGGTGGTAACACTAGTAATACTGGTCTTGTCCAAATATACGGTTCAGCTAATGCACAATTAAGACTCCAAGTTGCGGGTACATATCAAGGTGGAATGTACTATAATAGTAGTACAGCAATTGCAACATTTTTTAACGGTGCTATAGAACCAAATACTGGTGTTGGTGGTTTTAACTGGAGATCTGGTGGTGGTGCCACAGATTCAGGCGGTACGGAGTATATGAGATTGTGGGGTGGTAGACTTGGTATCATGAATAGTCATCCACCAAAAACCTTAACCGTTGGTGGTGATATAAGTGGTAGTGGTGCTCTTGAGATTGTAGGAAATATAACAGGTAGTGGAAATTTCAAAATAGCTGGAAACATAAGTGGTTCATCAACTTCAACTGGTTCATTTGGTAGAATAGAATCTACAAATGCAGAATTTACTCATGGAAATGGTTTAACATTAACAAATAGCTCACAATTAAATTACATAAAGTTTAAGGATTCAACCGATAGAGCTCATTTAGGATTTTCTCATGGTTCTAATGATGAATTTAATATTTGGATGCAAGAAAACGGTGCTATGAGATTTGCTACAAACAATACTCAAAGGATGGCAATAACTGCAACTGGCAATGTCGGCATCGGACACTCATCAGCACCAAACAATAGTGCAAAATTAGGAGTTGCTGGAAACATTAATGTAGGAAACGGACAAGCCTCATCAATAGTATATTTTGAAAATTCTGGTACAGATATGTACATTGAGGGAAATGCTAATAAATTAAATATCGGTAGTGTAGGTAATACACAAGCTGTAACATTTCCAGCAGGTGGTGGTATGCAAATGGATGCTGGAAATGTTAGTGGTTCAGCAACATCAACTGGTTCGTTTGGTAGGGTAACAGTTCCAACTGCTAAAAATGGTGTCAATATAGGTGCGATTCCTTCAAATTGGACATCTGAATTAAATATATTAGGTACACAATCCACAACTGGTATTAAAATTCAAGCACCATCAAGTGGAAATGCGCAAATAAAAATGTATTCTAATGCTGGTGGTTCAAATAATGATTTTTGGTTCATACAAGCTACTAATGGTGGAACATTTGATATAGTAAATTACGGACCTGGTAGTTTTACCAATATGGTTTCAATTGCTGCGAATACAGGTAATACGACAATTAAGGGTAATCTAGAAGTTCAAGGAAGCTTGACTGCTAAAGAATTGATAGTATCATCTTCTGTAACCAACATGGTTATTGCTGAAAAAAGTGGTTCAACAATATTTGGTGATGATATAGCTGATAAACATCAATTTACAGGTTCTTTAAATACAAGTGGTTCTGCTAATGTATTAGGTCACTTACAATTGGGTGGAAATACAGAACCAACAGGTTTAACTGGTGAATATTTTTATAATTTACTTTCTTTAAAAAATGCATCTAATGCAGGAATGACATTTGAAAGACTCGGTAGTTCTCCAAAGAAAATACAAATTGGATTACATTCAAGTGGAGATTTTAGAATTGTTGATACACAAGGGACAGATGCAATAAGATTTGCTATAAAAGATGGTGGCAATGTCGGCATCGGAACAGATAATCCTTCATCAACATTGCATGTTCTTGGTTCATCTTCAAGTGGAGTATCAACACCATTTAAGATTGTAGGGGGAACGAGTACATCAGCAGGTGGACTTAAATTTGGAGCATATAATGGTTCATTTGGTGGTATATGGAGTGGAGAGATTGCTACTCCTGCAACTAGCAATTATGCTTTAGTTGCTAATTCTACAAGAACAGCATTAAATGCTGTTACGGATATTGCATTTTATATTGGTGATTCTGGTAATAATTTTTATATGAATAGTAGTGGTATTGGCATTGGAAATACAAATCCAAGTACAAAACTTCAGGTAACGGGTACAGTAACCGCTACCGCTTTTGCAGGTGATGGTAGTAGTTTAACTAATTTACCTGCTTCACCAGCATTTCCATTTACAGGTTCCGCGGGTTTAAGTGGTAGTATAGCTATCAAAGATTTAACTGCTGCTACTGGTTCTACCATGTTATCTGTACAAGGTTCAGAAGGTACATTATTCAGCGTAGTTAATAGTATGACAGGTTCAATATTCTCAGCCAATACCGTTGCTGGTATTCCTGTAATAGAAGCTTTCAGTAATGGGGATGTTCATATAGGTCCTTCAGGTTCTTCATTTGCAAAATTATATTATAATGGTCATTTACAATCATCTGGTAGTAGTGGTGGTGGTGGTGGAAGTGGAACTGGATTTCCATTTACAGGTTCTGCTGGATTGAGTGGTAGTTTAGAAGTAAAACATTTAACAGTAGCAACTGGTTCAACATTGTTATCCGTACTAGGTTCAGAAGGAAATTTATTTAGTGTAGTGAATAGTATGACAGGAAGTATATTTAGTGCAAATACAACTGCTGGAATTCCTGTAATAGAAGCTTTTAGTGATGGTGATGTTACATTTGGACCATTAACTTCTAAAATAAGTGGTTCATCAACCTCAACGGGTTCGTTTGGTGATTTAATTGTCGCTGGTAATACAATAACACTTGGTTCACAAGCGGATTCATTTATTTTCTTAGATGGTAGTGGTGGAAACACATACTTTCATTATAATCACAATGATATAATTGATGTTTATACTGGCGGCGACATCGCTATGAGAATAAAAGATGATGATGTGGAGTTTAATGGTGGTATTAATGTTGACAATGATATAATATCTACGGGTGCTAATAAAGTCATAAGTGGTTCATCAACTTCAACTGGTTCGTTTGGTAATGTAAAAGCACTATCAGAATATAGTATGGAAGTTGCTGAATACATTACTCATTTTGAGGATGCAGATACTCACATTCGTTTTCAAAATAACAATCTTGATTTAACCGCAGGTGGTAATATGGTTAGATTAAATACTACAGGTTTAGGCATCGGGACCACATCTCCTTCAAATAAATTAACCGTAGAAGATGTTATTGGAATTAAAAGAAGTGGTGTTGCAGCTATAACTACCTTACAGATGACAGGTGCTGGATTGACTGTAAATGGAGCAAGTGGTTATCATGCTTTAATTATACAAGGAAATGGAACAGAATTTGTTAGAGTTAAAAGTGATGGCAAAGTCGGCATCGGAACTGCAACTCCGATGGCTATGTTAGATATTCGTGGAGTAAATTCTATAGGTCCATCTAATGGAAACGGTGGAAATCATACAGTACAAATTAATGATGAAACTACTGGTGGTGGTGCAGGTGTAGGTGGTGGAATAGGATTTGGTGGAATATTCCATGCAACAAATAATACTTATAATACTATATTTTCAGAAATTAGAGGAATTAAAGAAAATGCTACTTCAAATAATTATGCAAGTGCTCTAACACTTCATACACGCGCTAATGGTGGTAATATTACTGAAAGATTGCGTATAGACAGTAATGGTAAAGTCGGCATCGGGACTAATAACCCATCTCAAAAACTTCATCTTCATGGTGGCCATATGTATATGCAAACTGGTTATGGAATAACTTGGAATAATGGTGATGCAAGTATTAATGCTAGAAGTGGTTATAATATTGCATTCAATACATATAATGGTTCAAATAATACTGAAAAAATGGTCATACAGGGTAATGGTAATGTCGGCATCGGAGTCGCAAGTCCTGTAGATAAACTTCATGTTATTGGTAATATAAGAGCAACTGGTGATATAATTGCACAGAATTACATTGTAAGTTCATCAGTAACTCACATGACACAATCATTTAGTAGTGGTTCAACTATCTTTGGTGATACTTTAACCGATACACATAAATTTACTGGTTCATTAGATATTGTGATGAGTGGTTCAGATGCATTAACCATTGAGGGTAATACAGGACCATTATTTTCAGTTAGTGATGATGCAAGTGGTTCATTATTTACCGTAACAGATACCGCTGGCGTTCCTGCATTTGATATTGATAATCAATATAATATCACAATGGGTAATCCAGCAGAACCATTACTGATTACAAAGGATAGTAGTGGAAATACAATAATAAGTGGTTCATCAACCTCAACTGCTAAGTTTGGTCAGTTTACAGAGGCCTCATCAATAGCATTTAAGACTAATGTTGAAACATTACAAAATCCATTGGATAAGATTTCACAATTAAGGGGTGTTACTTATAATTTAAAATCAAATAATGAACCAAGTATTGGTATGATTGCTGAAGAGGTCAATGAGGTATTCCCAGAGTTGGTGGATAGAGATGATAGTGGCAACCCACAAGCAATGTCTTATACAAGAATGACAGCAGTATTGTTGGAAGCTGTTAAGGAATTAACAGAAGAAGTGAAAGAACTTAAAAAATCTAATATTTATAATAAATACAAGGATAAAGAATAATGGCAGATTATATCATATCAGGTTCCGCGGTATCAACAGGTTCGTTTGGACATGGATATTTTAACAGTAAAGTCGGCATCGGAGAAACAAGTCCTGATGAATTATTACATATTAAATCAGCCGTAGATGCTAAACCAGTAATAAAATTGGAAAACTCAGGAAATAATTCAAATAGTCCACAATTAGTATTTTTTAATAGTAGTACTGCAAACGATAATGATATTACAGGAACTATAAGACTTAAATTAAATAATGATGCCTCCGAGGAAACAGAGTATGCGACAATTTATGGTAGGGCTATAGATGTTTCAAATGGTACGGAGGATGGAGAATTACATTTTAGAACGATAAATGGTGGTAATTTAAATACTACAATGCTTTTACAATCAGGTAATGTCGGCATCGGGACCACAAACCCTGGTGCTAAACTTCACATTAACGGTGGAGCTTGGAATACTTCATTAATAATACAATCAAATGCAGGTTCAGGTGGAATAAAATTTTTAGATAGTGATAATAATTTTGACGGAGCTGTTTATGCCGTCAGTAGTATGATAGGTTTCTTAGATCCAGGTGGTGACTGGATGTTAAAGGCTGTTAATGATAGTCATATAAGTTTTCATACAAACGGTGCAACTGAGCACATGAGAATTACAAGTACAGGCAATGTCGGCATCGGAACAAATAATCCTGATGGAACACTTCATGTTCATACTGCAACTGCAGGTTCTATTACTGCTAATACTACTTATGATGATTTAGTTATAGAAAATAGCACACATGCTGGTATATCAATTTTAACACCCAATAATGCACATGGTGGTATTTTATTTGGTGATCCACAAGATGATGATATTGGAAATATAAAGTACGATCACTCTACAAATAAATTAATGTTTACTGCTGCTGCGACTTCAAATCCTGGTTTTTCAATGACTAGTAATACTGTAGAATTTGGGGCTGATATATTAAAGGTGAGTGGTTCATTAACCTCAACTGGTTCGTTTGGAAGAATTTATGCAGGTGGAAATATAGTATTTAATGGTGCTTCAAACAAAATATACACATATCATTTAAATAATGCTAACTATATTGATGCTAAAAACTTTCAAGCTAATACCTCATCAGACATAAATTTTCAAAATGCCGTAGGTCCTGCTAATATAGTTTCTGTTGGAAATGTTGTAAGGTTAAAATCAAAAGGTTCTACTCCGTTAGTTGCTAGTGGAAGTTTTATTGGCATAGGAATAGCGACACCTACTCACACACTCCACTCAATTTCTACTGATAATAAAGGATTCTTTTTCTATAAAAATCTTGGAAATAACGCCGATACATTAAACGAGTTTAGTTCGTATTACTCTCTGTCTATTTTAAACAGAAATGCTGGTTCATATCTTAATTTTGGTGGTGATGCTAATAGAACAGATATACAAGCTACAGATGGAGCTGGTTCAGCTACAGCAAAAATATTAGCTTTAAATCCATTTGGTGGCAATGTCGGCATCGGAGTTACAAATCCAGATGATTATAATGAATATGGACATAGGTTGGTTGTTAAAGATTCTGTAAATGCTGGTATTTCAATAATTTCAGATACAAATGGTGATGGTAGTTTATATTTTGGTGATGGAACTGGAGCAGCTACTTATAGAGGTTGGTTGGGATATAATCATGCTAACGATTCAATGTCAGTTGGTACTGCAGCTGCTGAAAGAATTAGAATTACTAATGGAGGCAATGTCGGCATCGGTGGTACAACTCCAGGTGCAAAATTAGAAGTTTATGGTGATGGTGCTGCACTAAATCAAATAAGATTAAGGCATAATGGTTCAGGAACTAATGGAGTGTTAGACCTTAGTGCTACTTCCACAGCTGCAAATATAATAGCAAATTACTCAAGCACAGCGATTCCACTAAGATTTTTTACAGGTGCCGCAGAAAAGATGCAAATATCTGCTACAGGAAAAGTTGGCATCGGGGAAACCAGTCCAGACAAAGAGCTTCATTTAAAAGCAAGTGAACCAACCTTTAGAATTGAACAAACAGCAGAGGCTAATAAATATTTTGATATGCAAGTTAATACAGGTGGTGGAACAAGTAGATTAAAATTTAGTTCTGAAGCACAATCCAATACACTTGTTATTAGTAATAATGCGAGGGTGGGTATAAATCAAGTCTCAGCAGCAGAAGCCTTAGATGTGGTTGGTAATAGTTTAATATCAGGAAACTTAACTGTAGGTGGTAATTTAACTGCAAAACAATTAATAGTAAGTTCTTCTGTAACCAATATGACAGTTGCTCAAGCAAGTGGTAGTACAAAATTTGGTGATACTGTTTCTCTTGATACACACCAATTTAGTGGTTCACTAAAAGTTACTGGTTCAATAACATTAAATGGAAGTGCTGTAACCTCTGGTGGTGGTGGTGGTTCAAGTGTTTGGTCAGAAGCTTCAAGTGAGGCATATTATACTGGAAGAGTGGGTATTGGTACAAATAATCCAGATAATTCCAGAAGATTACATATTCGTAATACGGATGATACTCGTGGAATATTAATTGAAAATACAAGTGCTACAAGTTATTCTGAATTACATTTGAAGGCCAATAGAGAATATAGAATAGGTACAGGTGGTTCTAGTGCAGCTGCTGCAGCAGTAGATAGATTTTATATATATGATGCTACAGCTGCAGCTCATAGATTTACAATAATGAGTTCAGGCAATGTCGGCATCGGAAGTACAACTCCAGGTTATCCTTTAGATGTTAATGGTGTAATTGCTTCAACAGCTGCAGTTGGTGTATTTAGATTAGTTGGTACATCAAGTGGAAGAGTTTATGACATAAAATCAAATGCTGGTCGTTTTGAAATTAGAGATGTGGATAATGGTCAAGATAGGTTAATTGTTGGTACAAATGGAAATGTCGGGATAGGTGATGGTTTATTAACACCAGCTGGAAAATTAGATGTTAGAGGAACTGTTACAGCTAGTATGTTCCATGCAAATGCAAGTGCTGATGCTGGTTCACCTGAATATTCATTTGGAACTGATCCAGATACAGGTATGTATTGGGGTGGTGCAAATGTTCTTGCATTCTCAACTGCTGGAACGGTAAGGTTTACATTAAATTCTTCAGCATTATCATCACAGGTAACTGGTGGTGCTAGAATGGTGCCTGCGAACGGAAGTGCAGCTGCTGCTACATTTACATTTAATGATGATCCAGATACAGGTATGTATAGGGCAGGTGCAAATGATATTGGATTTACAACTGGTGGAACTGAAAGATTTAGAATAGATAGTAGTGGTAATTTAATAATACGAGCTAATGATAAACATTTATATGGATTGACAAGTGGTAATGCCACAATACAGCTAATCGGTGTCAGAGGTGACAATTATGTTGAAATAGGTCATAGTGGTTATGGTGTAGTAACTGGTACTGGTAATTGGGCATTAGATGGTTCTGATAATATGACTGTTAATGCAAATGCATATTTTGCTCAATATCTATATCATAGTGGAGATACCGACACATATATGCAATTTTTAGATGATAGGTTGTTATTATACGCTGGTGGTGATGAAATACTTGATTACGAAGAAGGAGCAAGTAGTATATTACAGATAGCAAATGGTGGGGAAGCTGATATAAGTATCGGTGGTGGTAATATGTTTATCGGTGGTTCACAAGGAAGTTACGATGCTAAAGTCGGTATCGGAAATTCAAGTCCTGGTTCTACATTAGATGTTACTGGTGAAGTAAGAGGTCAAAAATACGCATTTAACGATGATACAAACACACATATAGATACATTTGCCGCAGACCAAATAGGATTTACATTGGGTGGAAATAGTGCAGTAAGATGGGCATTTGTTGCTGGTGCAGTAACACAACAATTTATGTATGGAGCATCTGCTACTTATCCAAGCTATACATTCCAAAGTGACCAAGATACTGGAATGTTTAATGCCACCTCAAATACTATTGGATTTTCAACAGGTGGTAGTGAAAAAATGCGTATTGATGCTTCAGGTAATGTCGGCATCGGAAATTCAAGTCCTGATGTAAAACTTCATGTTAATGGTATAATTCGTTCTTATGGTGGAAGTGGTGGTGTTCATATTTATGGTGCTGGTATGTTTTATTTAGAAAATTCTAATCGTATCCAATGGGGAAATACTGTTAGGATTGAATCAAATGGACAAGGTACAGTAAGAGTCTATGGTCATACAGATGCTACTAAAGGAGAAGTACAATATGGTAATGGTGGGGCTTATATTGCTGCAAATGGAGCTAATCTCGGTGTGGGTACAAGAACTGCGAGTACAACTTTAGCTGTTAATGGTTCATTTTCCGCAACATCTAAATCATTTTTAATTGACCATCCAACCAAAGAAGGTAAAAAACTACAATATGGTTCATTGGAGGGACCTGAAAATGGTGTTTATGTAAGAGGTAAATTTCAAGGTGGAAAATACCAAGATAATATTATTGATTTACCAGATTATTGGGTTGGATTAGTTGATGAGGATACCATAACAATTAATTTAACACCAGTTGGTAAATTCCAACAACTTTATGTAGAAGATATAAAAGATAATCAAATATTTATCAAATCCGCCGATGA
>CETI01020019.1_pt1 | contig 28796 bp, 9 predicted proteins | sample 361441 | NCBI WGS metagenome assembly CETI01 (sample SAMEA2622478, study PRJEB7988) | marine metagenome | biome: marine biome (ENVO:00000447); feature: deep chlorophyll maximum layer (ENVO:xxxxxxxx); material: "saline water (ENVO:00002010), including plankton (ENVO:xxxxxxxx)" | depth 90 m | reverse complement strand
AATTCATTTTGTGCTCTATCAGCAGTTGGTGGATGGATACTTTTTCTATTTGCTGCTAACTTACTATAAGTATCTTTCTTATCTTTTGGCATATTAGGTAATTTTGACTTTTTACCTCTTCTCAACAAATGTTGAGTTTTCCTCATTGCATCTGCTGCAGTCTGATTTTCAATTTTAGGATAAAATCTAATATTCCTAATTACTTTTTTTGAATTAGCAATATTTTTTGGGGTAAGTGCTGATTTAGCAAGTTTAGCAACCGCAAGAAATGCATCTGCTTTTCCTTCAGATATATTGAATTGGAATTGTTTAAATGTTTTCATATCTGATTAAACGGATATTGTTTTAACTTATCACCAACAGTTCTAAGATCTATTGGGAGATGAAATTTTACTAATTTGCCAGATCCACTAGGATCTATAATGAATTTAGTTGCTGGATTTACAGAGTTTCTCATGAATAATGGAAATCCCTATCCTTTTTCTTATCCTTTAACTTATCACCTCGTTGTTTCTTTTCACCTGTTTCACCATAACCATCTGGATGTGGACCTGGTTTTGCTGATCCTATATTATCAGGACTTCTTCCACTCTTATCAGTATAATGTAATCTAGCGGATTTACCAGCTTTCTTTGTAATAACTGACTCTTGACCGTACTTAGCACCAAGTTGTCTCATCCTTTTGCCAAATTCTCTTTTTGACATTCCAGCAGGACGTGTTGTTGCATAAGAAACTTCACGAGCAGAAGTTCCATCCTCATACTTATATTTTCCAGTTGTTTTTCTATAACCAATTCTGTGCTTTTTCAAATCTTTTTCAAGACTTCTTCTCTTTTTACGATTTTCGTTTTCATCATCACCACGATCAGGTGATAAATGACCTGTATCATGAGTCTCAGACTTACCAAGATATCTTGATAAACCTCCCTCACATAAAACTAAAAATTCTTGAAAAGATATCATTATGCTAAAGCAAGTGCTCTGAAGTCTTTAAGTCTAACTGGTACACACTCATTAGTGGATGACATTACAATTTTAATTTTAAATCCACTAAATTGTTCCAAATCATTAACAGTGAATTGATATTCAGAAAAGTCATTCTGCCCACTCTTTTTAACTTGAGCATCGGCACTACCATTATTCATTCCATGATCAATAACCCTATCACCATAACCATCACCATTGGTATCTATTAAATTAGAATATCCAGGGAATGGTCTATAAACTTGAGATGTTTCACTAGAATCAGCACTATACAACCTATAATAAACTCTAAAGTCTGCTTCTGGTTGTACATTAGCAGCAACAAGAACCCTTATTGAACTTGCAGGTTGTTGTAAATTAACTTTTTTAGTAACAAATATTGAACCATGTGGATCACCAATTAATTGAGTAGATCTAGTATCAGTTACATGATCATCAATAGGAGAATTAACTTTATTTCTACCTAAGATAAATGTAGCATTTTGAGCATCCAATACTGGTGATAAATTAGGATCATTAGAATTCATATCAACTTTAAGAGTAAGAGATGCATTTCTTGGAAGAGAATCTAATCTTTCTACCTCATTAACTAAAGAAGCTGCCATTCTAGGTGTTGGGAAGAATGTGGTTTCATTTAAAATAGTTGGTTCAAATCCCTGATCTAAGAATGATACTTCATTTCCATTAGCACTTGTACCACTTATAGTTCTAAATGCTGCACTAGCAAGAGTTCCTTTACCAGGAGTAATTACATTAAACTGAGGAGAAGCACTACTAAATTGATGGTTTTGAGAGATTCCAACCCAATCTCCACCCACAGCTTTTTCACTTATAAAGTTTAATTGATTCTTACCTGATGCTCTATTACCAGTTCCTCTATCAAGTTCTAAGTAATAATTATCAATATTTGATAAATTTGTTAGAGTTTGATTAGTTGAAACAGTATGTATCTTATTAATCTTTGTTAATGGCATACCATTAACTTCATATGGTTGAATACTAGAACCAGAAGAATGCGAAATAGCAGTTGTACCTTCAAGTCCTCTTCCACTTAATGCTAACTTATTAACACCAACAACATATGATACAACCTCACCATTTAATAAAGCTTCACCTCTATCAGTTGTTATTCCAGCCATATATGTAAATGGTGTTGTTGAAGCAACATTTACCTCAACATCAGTAGCAGAGATATCATTTGTAGTTGCGGTTTTAATGCTATCTGGTTCAACTGTTTCAATTTTAATGCTATTATTAGCACCATGATGCCCATGATTATATTGAATAACTTCAATAACATTTCCTGAATAAATGTCATCAGTAACTACAGAATCAGAAGAAACCGTTATACCTGTAAGAGTTGTTCTTGTATCATTAGCAGCTCCATAATGAATAATTTGATCACCAGTAACGAACTTTTCTCCTTGAACATCAGTTAGATAAAGTGTATCAATTTCATCCTTAATATCAGTTACTGTAAATCTAGCACCAGCACCATTAGTAACATCACTACTATTTTCAACATCAATTGTTAATATTTCACCAACCCTATAACCACTTCCACCTCCACCAGCAGCACCTATACTATTAATAGTAATCGCACCACCACTAGCAATGGTTACACTTAAAGTTGCTCCAGTTCCATTACCATCAACTGATTTAACAGGAACTGATCCCCAAGCACCACCAGTATTGTAACCAGAACCATTAGATGAAACTTTAATTCCTAATAAAGGTCCACCTATATCGTCAATAACACCAGTAATACTATTATCTTCAGTATCAGCAACAAGACCTGTACTTATTTTTCTACCAACAGGTAATAAAGCACGTTCTACAGATGTAACATTATTACTTAAACCAAACTTAAGTTTTCTAGGAAGTGTTCTGATGGGATTACTCATCAAAGGCATTACATTACTACCTGTACCACCACCATTAGATTGAATGGAACTATTGTAGAATGTTACAGTTCCAGATGGAACAAATGCTGCTTTTCTAAGAGTAAATTTAAGATCTTGATACTGACTAGGTGTCCAAATTGTACCGTTTTGTGATTTGAATAAACTACCACCAATGTACTGCTTAGTCACAACACCAAACTGAGAATCATCAGTTGTTGCTGGTAATCCTACAGGTGGAGTAACATTCTTTTGACCCATAGTAGCAACCCACATCTCATATTCATCAGATCCTGGTGATAAGAATACAATAGCATATTCTTTACCAGATTCTAAGTAAACTGGTGATGGGAATTTAATAGTAGTTGCTATAGAAGCATCATCTGAAGTAGTAATATCATTAGGATTCAATGCTACTTGAGCATATCCTTGTACAAGGAAACTTGTAGGTGTTCCTAATTCAACTTCCCTAAGTTCAACAAATACTTTAGCATTTGGATCTTTCTTATAGAAATATACATCAAATGATGTTAAGAATGCTCCAGTTTCATCGACAGTAAATGATTGTGCTAGAGGATCTCTATAAGGTGCTTCTTGTCTTACAGTACTTGAAGTTTGATTTACATTTACAGTAGTAGTAACTTCATTAGGTTTCTGTGCTGGTTCGGGAGGATTTCTAACTCCAACAGTACCTGTGACTTGAGTTAAAATAGTACCAGTTCCACTATAAGTACCACTAGCATCACTAGCAAGGGCAGTACTTCCTACAGGAACAAATGCTCCTGTAGTATTCGCAGTAAGTCTAAATGTTTTCTTTCCAGTGTAGAATAATACTGAAGGTTGAGGTGTTTGATTAGGATCTCTGAAGAAGAATGCTCCTAAAACATCTCCCCAATTATCTGACATGAGATCCATGTTGGTTACTGTTGCTTCAGTACCAGATGTTTCTCCGATTAATTTTGCACCCTTAACAACATATCCCCAATAACTTTCATTATTCGCTAATTCACTAATATCACAATTAAATAATACAGATGTTGATGAATAAGCATTAGAAGGTGATGGTCTTGAACGATCAAATGGGTCTACGGAATAAGTTTCAACTGTAACTGCAGGATGACCTAATCCAGCAGCAAATTCTGGTCTACTAATATCTCCAAATTTATGATTTGGTGCTTGTGCTTTAACCAAACCTATTTGAGTAGTACCATTCATAACTTTTACATCTTCACCAACTGTAAATCCATTACCAGATCCAGCAGTGGTTGAAATTTCAACTAATTTAGGGAATATATCAGGTACTCCACTATCAAGTTTATGAATATGTTTTGTATATGGTTTTAAACCATTAGCAGCGAAATAAACATTTCTAGATCTCATAAATGGATCTGTTTCACCACTAATCTTAACACTTTCAACATAATCAAATTCTTGATTATTACCAGTCATCTGATTAGTAAAACTGGTTTCTACTGTTTGTGTTGTAGTAGTTGTAGTTGTAGTTGTAGTATCAGTATGATTACCATCAAAATCATCTTGATCTGCTTCAATTTCAGTTTCAGTTACATCTACTGAATTAGTAACATCTGTAGTGTCAGAAACAACATTAGATATTGTATTCCAAGTATTACCAGTAGACTCTGTTCTATGATTATCAACATATATTGTCCTAGTCCAATTATCTGAAGGGGGATCTAACTGAATACCACCAACATAAACTATGACATTAAATGGATTGATATTCTCAACACCTGATGCTTGTGGTTGTACAATCCAATCAACTTCATTATAATCTAATGTTAATAGATCACCAGTTTTTTTACAATTTGGATCTAAAAGACTCAAATTGGATGTCATATCAGCAGTATTTGCATCAATTCCTGGATTAAGTGCTAATACTGCTCTTAATGACCAAAAATCAACAGCACTGATTAATTCTTTGTTGACTACATCAACATCACATCTAGATCCATCCTCAATACTAAAGTCAATAAAATCTCTATTTTTAAAATCATTAACAACAAATCCACTCTTAAATCTGTCTATACCATCTGCATCTTTAACCTGAAGTGATTTAGTATCAAGTTCTAATGCAGTAAGTGATGTCATTACTTCGAGATTTGAAATCCTCTTTTCAAGTTTTCCAATATCTCTCATAGTAAATCTTCTATTATCATATAACTTAATCTTAGGTCCTTTAATAGGATCATAAAGATATGGTGGATATGTTATCTGAGCAACTTCCATTGAATCAGAAACTTCTGTTGGTGGTGCTGGTTTGTCATCAGAAACACCTTTAATAAGTTTAACTTCTTCAAACTTATTAATAACAAGCTTATCAACTCTAGGTAGATAATAACTATAACCCAAAATGCTACTTTCATCTGGAGTTACAATATACCTAGTTGTTGTTTCAAGTATTCTACTATTATATGAGAATGGTGATGAAGTAGTTGCATCAGTAGGTTCAAACTTTTTAACTCTTGGTCTAAAATCAAGAATATCTTGACCTCTATTACCAGCTACTATTGGAATATCATGGGTATATCTATCTTTTGTATATGAATTAACAGTATAGAAATCTCCAGCAGTATTTAAAGCAGACTCATAGTAATCAAATATTATAAGTAATCTCTTAGAAGGTGAAGCAGAATTTGCGGTCCTTACAATTCTAGAATAATCAAGGAATTGCTTTCTATGCCCTTTATCTAAGGTATAATTATTAGTTCTATTAACATAATTACCATCATTCAAACTTTGTAGATTAGCAGTAATTTGAGATTCTTTGAAAGTAACACTTTCACCTTTAATAAAACTATTACCATTTAAAGGTACATATTCAACTGTTGTATCAGAAACTCTATTAACAACTTGTGCTATCGCTCTACTCTCAGAACCAACGATCTTTTCGCCAATAAATGTATTCGTATCAAGACCTAATCCAGAAACAAAAACTAAACCATCTAAAGTTGGTTTATTAATATCTTTAGATTCATATACAGCATGAATCTTAACGGCATCAGGAACATTTAATGATATTTCCTTATCTTCAACTCTTAGTCCATAGGCACTACTAATTCCAAGATTTGTAGATCCATTAGATACACTAATAGTTTTTGTTACTTCAACTTGAGAACTTCTAATATAATTTTTAACTTTACTAGAAAGTCCAAGTTTCTTCAATGTAGTGTTAACAACTACATTACTATCTGTTGCCTTTGATAAACTTCTAAAGGTTATAACACTACCATTACCAGTAATATTAACCTGATCGGATGTTAGAGGTTCTGTAGTACCATCTGAATAATGAATTGAATATCTTTCAGCATCAAATGGTTCAAAGAATGCTGTTGTAATTCCTAAAGCAGCACCAGCACCAGAATTCTCCATAACAATTGAAGTCTTAAGTTGTAGACTATTACCTGCTACAGTTTGATCTGAAACTTGACGAGATATTACTAAACTTGAATTAGAAAGGTCTACTGAAGATACATTTCTTTTTGGTAATCGAGTAAATAATCCAGAACGATTATAATTAATTACTTTTGGAGATTTAACAGTAAAAAGAGAAGAAACTGTAGTACCATTTGCTGGTAGACCACCATAATTAACATTAGCAACTGTAGCAACATCATCAAGTGTTAAAGTTGCTCCATCTGCTGAAATAGCATTAACCCTATTATAAACAGGATCACCTTGATTATCTACTTTATATCCAACTATAGAATCAACTTTTAATCCTACAGCACCTGCAAATCTTCTATTCGGACAAGTCGCTGACGCATCACTAGAAGAACCAGTAATATTTAATTGATCTGTTATAGAAAAATTAGGTAAAACTCTATCATATAAAATTGCATCAGCAGTAAAATCTTTAGCACCACTACCAAAACCACCTATAGTTTTTGCCTGAAAAACTGATTTTAGATCATCAATAGTATATTGTGTAACCTTTGAAACTGATGCTGTAGATGTATTTACCCCAACATTACTTGTTTTCTCATTAAATACTAATTTTTCACCAGAAATAAATGCACCAGATGTATCACTGATGTTTATATTACCAGCACTTGGATGACCAGCAACATATCCTTCAGCACCACTACTTGTTCCTCTAACTTTAGAACCAAGTGGAGCTAGAGTATTTTGCTGATATGTTAATCCACCAGCACCATTTCCAATCTCTAATTGAGTATATGTTTGTAAATCATACAAATATAGATCCCATTCTGTCTCATCTCCTTCATAACTAGCATCAGATAATCCATAAGAATATACACGAGCTTCACCAATTTTAGTACCACTACCAGCAGTTGGAACACCAGTTCCTTTTCTTTGACTATAAAGTTCTACAGTATTGGCAACATTACTTGTATTAGCACCAAGATTAATATAAGGAGTTCCATGTGGGTTATTAATTTTTAATAAACTACCCATTCTAAAAGGAACAGATCCAGCTTGTATAGTTTTAGTATCTCTTGGTTTATCTACATCCAATACAGTAGTTCCAGTTAAAGGAACTTGAAATCCTTTAACATATGCTGTACCTGGTGATAATTCTATACATGCTAAATCATCATTAGGTGTATTAAGTTCATCAGTTTTTTCTCCCTCAACATACTTACCATTAGATCCTATCTCATCATTTAATGAGTTTTGAACACTAACATTAAAGGGATTTACAGCATAATTACCAGACTCATCATATGTTCTTCCAGCAATCCAATCTCTAATAATATTATATTGAGATTTATTTTGTATTTTCTTTAACTCACCATTCTTTACACGTAATACTTCTACAAAATTAGTATCATCAAAATCATCAAGTGCTTTTTTAGATAATTTTACACCAATTTTAAATCTATCAGCACCTGGAGCAGCAAAATTAGTAAAACCTTTTGCGTTATCATTTAAAGTAGAATCATCATTTGAATTAACTAATTCTTCAAGTATTTCCCATCCAACTCTATATGATGGTCTAGTTGAATATGGCTCAAGTATAACTACAGATTTTGGTGTATCAACGAATGCACCTCTTAAGAAATATACTCCAGAATCTACCCCAACAGAAGAACCAGTTGTCGAAGCATTTTCACTATTTAATGTTAATATAGTATCTCCAGAAACTAATGTAGTGTTTCCATAGGTAACATTTTGATCAAGTACTAATATTTCTCCATTAGGGAAATGTGTACTTTCTCCAGTACTATCAGATTCTGTATATTTTACAAAAATTGTAATATCATCAACATTTTCTTCTGGTGGTAAAATATAATTTACAATTTTACCTACAATTTGAGAATTTTGTCCTCTTACTCGTGTACCTTCACCAGCAACTAAAGCATCAAGATATATGCTAACATCAATTCCTAGATGATCACCATTTACCTTACATGAAAAATATGTACTATCATACGTAACAGATCCAGGTATAACCATAGATCCTTCTTTGAATATATGATTACCAAAAGATTCAACTTGATTCTGTAATATTGATTGAAGACCTGTTAATTCTCTTGCTTGAACTGGATATCCAGGTTTAAACAAAACCTTGTAGTAATTCTTCGCCTTATCAAAATCATCGTAATAAGGACTTATATTTAAATTAGTCTTTTGTGGCATTTTACTTTAGAATTCCAGGATGATTTTAACGTCTTCTTTTTGTCGAGTATTTCGAGCAATCAGAGGTCTATTGTCAACATAAACCATTTCCCCTGATCCTTTATTTATCTCAGCTTTAGATAACCCACTTGTAAAAGCAGAACCTAAGTTAATTTGCTTAGTTCCAGATGGATTTGTGGTTATTCCAGTATAACTATTATTGATATAACCCTTAAATCCAGAAGATTTACCCTCAACTACGGGTCCATCGGATTTAAAGTCCCAAAACTTACCTTGAGTTGAAATACCAACATAATCTGTATGGTTTTGAGAACCTTTAAAATTTAAAGATCTATCTCTAAAAAATTTCAAAACTTTAGTTTCCTTATCAAAGGAAGCAACATATGCTCTTGCTATGTTTCCAGCAGTATCAATTTTCTGCTCTATAACTTCACCAACTTCTGGAGTACCATCAACCTTCTTAGTAACATCATTACTATTTGGTTCATCATTAAAAATCATAGCATCTAATGATGAAAATTCAGGACCTTGAAACACAGTAGCAACTGTACCACCAGTTCCACCAACTGTTGGATTCTTAATAATACCAACTTGGGCAAATTTAGTATCAGTTGGGAAATCCTTAGTAGAATCATCAAATCTAGCATAGATAAGAACTTTATCTGTTCCCAATTCAGTGTAAATATCAAACCCATGTCCCTTACTTGGAGGAACAATAGGAATCAATTCTGCTAAATTTCCAGAAGCAGTACTATTAACTGGACCTAAATCTACCAATCCATAGGTATATCCTTGCCCACCAGCACTAACTGTTACATCAGATATTACACCCTGATTAACGTCAACCCTAGCTTTAGCACCATATCCATCACCAACAATATCAACTTCTTGACCTGAAAGTGTTTGATACGAGGATCCACCATTTTTAATATAAACATGCTTAATTTGATTATCATTAATCTCAGAATCACCATTCTCCCTTACCGCCCTTATCTGAGGATCAGTACTTGTTGACCAATTATTTGGAACAGTAATATATTCTGTAGAATCAAATTTTATAATATCACCTGGAGAAACACTATAAAGATATTTCCATAGATAACCATCACCAGATCCACCAGCTTTTGATGGCTCTAAATCAGTAAATGTTGGTTCATCCTGTGAAACATTACCTTTTTCATTATCTCCATTAGAACCATTGTCAATACAAACATAAACTTTATAATCTGAGTTCATTACATAGTACTCAGCATCATATAGCCTATTAGCACTCTTTAATGGACTTGGATTAGAACTACTATAATCATCTCTATAGATCTCATATCTAGTACCCGCTTTCCAATCAACTCTCTTTATAACACGACGAATATTGGCAGAAGTTATCTTCTTACCAAACATCATTGTATCCCCTATATGAGAATTATTTGAAAAACTATCAAGAGGTTGTGGTGGGTTGGTGTTCCAATTTTCCGACCTACCATACCCTACAACAGTACTTTCCGTAAGTTTTGTTGGATTTGGTAAACCAATAAAAACGTAGTAATTATTACTATCAATAGAATCTACGAAATTACTAGCATTAAGAATCCTAAATTGGTCGGTGACAATTGCTGGCATTTCTTAACTACACTTTTTTTCTTTATTTATAGACATAATTATACTTGTAATCTAATAGCACCTGTATTCCTTAATCCTTTGAGGGATCCTAGAGAATAATTTCTCCTTTGAATAACTGGGAAAGTAGATAATCCAGAGTCAATAGTTAATCCAGTAACACCAATTGAGATTGGATTTGTTGATCTAACTGTATCTGGTCCATACAATCTTCCCCATGAAATTGTTCCTAGAGAAGTTGTTATTCCAATATTTGTTTGATTATACTGTCCAGTGGAAGCTAATCCAACATGATTAGTTGTACTTAATATGTTACAAGTAATCTCACCTGTTTTATCCGCAGTAGTAATACTGTGAACTTTGTATATATTATCCAAGAATGTTGTACCAATACCAACTACTGAAGTATCGTGACTATCAACAGAGGTAACACCTTCACCTATCTTAGTATCTTTAATAGAAATTGGATATCCAATTCTTAAATCACCTGCCTGATTTCCATCAATAGTCTTAAAGAAGAACTTAATAGCAAGTGGATGTCCACCACTTCCAACAGCAGTTCCAATACCTGTGATTATTCCAGTAAATCCTTGAGCAAACTTAAATAATTCAATTTTTTCTGTCTCATAATTAGGACTTTCAATAATAACATTTGGTACTCTTCCTGTATAGAATCCAACATTAGTAACAGTTGCTGATGTAACAGAACCATTTACAATTGTTGTTGTTGCTGTAGCAGTAGTTCCTATTCCAACACCAATCGTTGGTGGAGCTGATATCTTAATAGTAGGAGCAACTGTATAACCTGATCCACCATCAGTGATAGTTATTGAACTAACCTGTGATGTAGCAGCACCAATAACAACTTCTGCTGCTGCTGGTCTTTTCTCACCCCCTACTGGCATCATTAATGCGTCAATAGCATCAACTGTAATACCATATCTTTCAGAACTAGGAATACGAAGTGGTCCTTCCTCATAGAAGAAGAATTCAGCATCATCTACAAATATTCCATCCTGTAATCCGAGACCAATACCAGAAGTTTCATCAACGTCTGAAATGATTTTCGCAGTTGGATATACACAAGGTTCAATAGATTCTCTTGCTTTAGAAACTAAAGATCCTTGAATAACCTTATCAACCTTTTGCTTAGTCCAACTAACTGGTTTATCATCATCTTCATTAATACCTAGACCAGAATATACATCAGTTTCAATCAAATCAGAGGTTAAAATTTCTTTTACAACTCTTTCTCTGTCTTGTGTAATTGAATCTGGTAATGATGGATGGCGATATATTCTTACATCATCACCTGGTTTGATAGTTTCTTGAATGTCAATAATTTCAACATCAATACCTCTTTGCCCAAGATAGAAGAATATATCAACTTTATCACCAGTATCTGGTGCTTCAGTAAACGTAAATGTAGTTCCACCTTCAAACTGATAAGCAGTTCCTGGTGTTTGTAGTACACCATTCACAAATATCAAAAGAACCGCATTTAAATTAATATCTGAAGATAATGGATCTGCTTCATCCTTTTCAAAACTCAATAACTGTCCATTGAAGAATAGAGGGAATCTTCTTCTAATTCCATTTTGCATTGATTTGATATCATCAATAAAATCAATTTCACCAAATTGCCATGCGGAGAAGAAATCGTTGAATATTTCAACAACTTCCAACTCAAAATCTCTTAATGGTTCTTCAACTTCTGCTGATGTAACCATTCCAATTGGAGTAAATCTATCACCAACTTTAAATGAATGTCCTGGTCTAGCAATATCAAATTTAGATATTTCAAATAATGTAGAAGATATTCCAACAGAAGTTTGTGCAGCACCTACTTGTAAGTTAAGTAGAAGATTAACTCCCGTATCTGTTGTTTTTCCAATACCCAATCTAGATACACCTTTAACTGGCATATTTTCATAAATTGGTTCTGGAGCTATAATCTCAGGATTAACATATCCAGTTCCACCACTTACAACAGTAAATTCTAAAGATCCACCAGTTCCATATGGAGATCTACCAACATTAATACTAAACTTAGTAGTACTTTCAACACCTTCAATACCTACAGGTCTATTATAAACAGGATCAGTTGTTCTTGGATAAGAATGATTTGTAGCATGACGATCCTTATTACATGTAAGTGTTAAAGAACCAGCAGCAATTTGAACAGTATTATTTGCTCCCATAATATTTGCTGCTATAGACCTCGCATAACTATGATCTGATGTGTTTGTTGAAGGTACGGAAGGTAAACATTGAACCTCAAACTTCTTAGGAGTTACATTTGAAACTGGTGTCCATGTATTAAACAATGGATCTCCTTTTCTTGGATAACTATGCTCACTTAAGAATCCATCTTTAGCACACTTGAATATCAATGAATTTTCAGCAATCTTAACATAATCACCATTACTAAATCCATGATTTACATTTGTAGTGACTGTTAATATTCCAACATTTGGATTATATACAGCATTAGTTGTATTTCTAACAGCAGCAGCAGTAAATCCATGAGCAGCAGAAGTCGTAACAGTCATGATTCCACATTGTGGGTCATAATCAACTGTATCTGCCGTGAAAGGACCTCCAACATCTGCGGTAATTCCTTCATACTGATAAGGAATACCAACATTACATGTAATAGTACCACCAGACTGATCTACAGCAGTAATTGCTAATGCTGTATTATATGCTGGATCAGTTGTGCGAGGATATGCGTGTTCTGTAGCATGATTATCAGCATCGCAAGTAAAGTTAAGTGCTTTAGGTGCGATAGTTACAGTATCACTAGTAGTGAAAGTATGTGCTCCTATGGTTAATACCAATACTCCAGTACTTGGGGTATATGCAGCATTAGTAACATCCTTTTTAGTGCTACCAATGGTAACGGCATTGCTTATAGAACTCTTGTATATGTGAGTACCAATAGAATTTACAAACCTATGTGTATTTTTAGCAATCTTAGCAGTTATAACTGCTCCAGTACCAGCACCACCGCCAGGACCTACACGGGTCATAAGTGTATTTTGAGTCGCTGCTGTTATTGGTAAGAAAACATCATATGCTGGATCAGTTGTTCTTGGATAAGTATGCTCACCATCATGATCATCTTTAGAGCAAGTAAATGTTAATGAATTTGTAGCAATTTTAAGAGATTTTGTTGCTTTAGTACCTTTAGCAGTTGAAGAATCAAATGTATGAGGGTAGAATCCACCAGATTTAACAGCATTTGGAGTAGCACCTTCAAATGTATGAACATCTGTATTAGTAGAAGGTACAGTAGATAATACTTGTAGTGTAATAGTAGTATCAGTTACTGACTGAATAGGAATAGCAGTATTATAGAATGGGTCATTAGAAGCTCTAGGATAAGACTTTGTACCACCGCTACCATAGTTACAACTGAATGATATTGATTCTGGATCCAATCTAACACTTTCACCTTGTTTTAAGGTATGAGTACCAATCTCCAACACCATTAATCCAGTAAATGGATCATATGTAGTTCCTGTTGTTGGTGTATATCCTACAATTGGACTTGTACCCACATTAACCTCAAAATGTGTTGAGGTTACATTAGATACTATTAACCACTTACCACTTACTGGATCTGTTGATCTTGGATATGAATGGGTAGTGGCATTATTATCCATACCACATTTAAATGTTATAGAATTATCAGCAAATCTAACTTGCTCATTATTAGTAAAGACTCTTGGAATAAACACTGCTTCGGGAAGAGCACTTACAAATGTATGAACATCTGTATTTGATGATGGGGTTGTGTCTAATACTTTTACGGAAATTGTTCCAGCAGCAATATCTACAGCAGTTATATTTAAGAAATTATCATAAGCAGGGTCAGGTCCACTACTAGGATTACCAGAACCAGATGCTCTTGGGTATGACTTTTGAGCAGCCGTACCAGTAGCACCACCAAATCCACAACTAAATGTTAATGAATTTGGTTTAATCTTAATTTTGTCATTGGTATCTAAACTATGAGTACCAATAGTTAATACCATAATACCTGTAGTAGGATCATATGTAGCATCACTAACATCAAAATGTGTACCAGCAGTAGCTGTTAATATACCAACTCTAGCATCATACTGAGCATCCTGAACAGTTATATCTACTGGACCTGCTATTCCATGTTCACCAAGGGTCATTAATAAATCACCACTATGTGAAGTATAATCAACAGCTGTTGGTGTCAATGATTGTCCCATGAATCCACCAGTGTATGCTGTAACTGAATCTGTATCAGATTTTACGAATTTATGATCATAAGCAATGTCTGTAACAGCAATAGAAACTGGTTCACGATAACCAGAACCATATGTTAATTCATTTTCATAACGCCAAACTTCACCACCCTTCAAGTAAATATGTGGAATACTATTAACACCAACATTAACTTGGAAACTTCTAGCAGAACTAACTCCAACTAATGGAAGTGATCTTTCATGATCTTGGAATATTGATGTAGTAACTCCAACATAGTTTAGAGACTGAACACAATCAGGACTTGCTCCAACAAAGGTGTGTGCGTCTGTATTGGTAGGTGTTATTCCAAATAATACATTAACCTTGAAAGTATCAGCAGTAACATCAGATATGTACATATATCTGTCATAAGCAGGATCAGTCTTTCTAGGATATGACTTTTCAGCAGCAGCACCAGAAGCACCACCAAATCCACAACTAAATGTAATTGATTCTTCTTTTAGTTTAACTGAATCACCATTTGAAAGTCCATGACCAACAATCTTTATCACCATATCACCTGTTGCTGGATCATATGTTGTACCAGTAATAGGTTGACCAATAGTGTATGTTGGGCAAGTAAAATGTAGACCCTCTAACTTAACAGTCTCTGGACTCTGTAAACCAAATCCATGAACCTCATTAGTAGTAACTGTTATTATTCCAATATTACGATCATAATGGGCAGTCTGAATACCACCACCTATTGGTCCAACTGATGTTCCAGTACCAGTAACACTAACTATAGATCCATTCTGTAATTTGGGGTATACTCTAGCACCTACAAGTGGAGCATAACCAACACCAGTAGTAGAACCCATAGAAACGATTATACCGCCTCTTGGAACCTGATTCTGGTTAATATCAAATTCGGATTGAATTAATTGTCCATTTTCAGAACTAATTCCAGTAAATGTTACACTAGAAATTCCAGAAGTAACATCTGCTTCGATTTCATAGTTATTACCTAAGTTATTAAGCGTTAATGGTGTCTGGAATACTCCATTAATAAACAGAATACCATTTCCTACACCAACACCAGAAGAAGTATTAGCACCACCAACAGTTAAACTATAAGTTCTTCCAATTCCAGTAAAGTTATCTGAAATATCATCAAATACCATATTGGTATCATAATTTGTTCTTAAGAAAGTTCTTCCACTAAACTCTGCTCTAACATAAGGCAAATTAGTTAAATTTCTTCTAGTTCTAGTATTACCTTTAGGTGGATCTAAGAACCATGCTGTACTATCAACTATATTGTAAGATCCTCTGTATACCTGAACATTAGCTCCAGAATTATGAGTTGTAGGTAAGATTCCAAGAGAACCTCTCTTAACCTTAACTACTGGAATAGTTCCATTCCAAGAATTAATTGTACCACCTACAGATTCAGCAAGTCCAACTTCTTCAACTTTCATATATTCATCATCAATCTTCAATACATCTCTTGGTTGTACTGAACTAATACCACTTAAAGCAAATTGAGATAATCCAATACCAATAGTAGTTGGGAGTGTATGACTAATTGAAGTATAAGTAACTGGTTGTTGAATAATACCATCAAGACCAATAACAGTTTTGCTTATCTTTTTACCCATTTCAAGTTTATGGGCGTTACCACCACCAACATCTGTTACTTCTATTGGTAATCCAGTAGCAATATAATCCTTTCTACTGAATAATTGGAAAGTATCTGGTGTTAATGCTTTAACATATACCTCTGAAGGCATTTCAGTAACCAATTGACCAAGATTATTTGTGGTTTGAGCGATACCACAAGGTGCTGCAGCAACACCAATAAATGTTGAATATGGATTATAATTTAATTTCTCATTTGTATTGAAGAAATGATCTGGTATAGTGAAGGTTGTTCCAGCACCAGCAGAAACAGTAAGTTGACTGCTATCTGGATTAAATGTCTTATAATAAATTGGAATACCTTCATGCTTAAGATCAAAATTAACTCTATTTCCTCTAGTTCCATTAAGACCATCATATGAGGATAATACCAATTCAGTACTTACGGGACCAAATTGTAAAAGAGGTGGTTCATTCTCAAAATCATTAACAGTTTGATATATCTCAGAATAAGCCTGAACCTCAACTGTTGAGGAAGAATATGCTGCATCTGGATAGAAATCGAATCTAACTGTATTGTTTATTGTATCTGTAACTGTACCAAATGTTCCTATACCACTTTGATCACCGATTGCAACATGAGGATACTGAACAGTTACAGCATCATTATTCACATCTTGAATAACGACTGCTTGATGTATAGCACTATTCTGCCCAGAAGTAACTTTTAATAAACACTTAGCTGAACTATCAACAGTGCCGTCAAGAGTGAAAACAGGTATTGAATTTCCATTATCTACCGCATTATAGTTTGACTCATATCTTACTGTTCTTTCAGATCCGTCTGGTTGTCCTGGAACTTTATACCTGTATGTTCCTATACCAGCAGTTGTAGTACCCAATCCAACAACATTGGCACTAACAAGTAATTTGGATGTTCTATCATTAATACAATCAAAGTAAATTGTACCAGAATCAAATCTAGCAGTTAATACACCAACTTTACTATTAGCACTAGAACTATATGTAACACCTAAAACGTCAGTATATGATTCTGTAATATAGGTGTCTGTACCATCAAAATTAACAATAACTTCATTATAATCTAACTCACCAGAAGCATCATCTTTAACCATAACATTAGCAAAGAATGCATTGAAATCTGTAGGTGAGAATTGTAAAATATTGGTTGTAGTTGTACCAGTAACAATGACAGTATTACCACTCATCGCTGTTTGAGCAGCAGCAACCTGTACATTTTTACCAATTAGATCTATAGATCCAATTTCATGTAAACCATCAGATATAGTATCAGTATTAAATGATGTTTTTAAAACTTTAATATCAAAATCCTTTTCAAATTTTTCAGATGGTGTAAATTCTAAAGTCTTTCTATTAAAATAATCAACATTAGTCTTAAATTCACCTAATTGATTATTTGAATAATCAGTGGATCTTTCTAAAATATAAGCATTATTAGTCGAAGTAAGAGTGATTAAATCAGTAAATTGTACATCAAAAGTATCAGCATCAACAACTTGTATATGATACTTTGTAAAGTTTGTATTAATTTCCTCTATTTCAGTATATTGATCCTGTCCTCCCTTACTTGAGAATCTTCCACTTATATCATCATGAATCAAAACCCTATTTGTTTTACATTTAGTAAAATCTGTTAACTTCTTATGTTTGAAATCAATAAACTTAGATTTATTATCTCTAGCATCATAATCTATAACATGATCAAAGTCATTAATAGTATCTACTCTCTTCTCACCAAATACATCAAGTATAATCACCGCCTTTGATGCTTCTGTGGATCCCAGACCCACCCGAACATCAACATTGGTCTCTAACAACGTATCGGCAAAATTCTTCAATCCAGAGGGGTGTATAACCCTGTTAAGAGGATCAACAAATGTTTCCCAAGTTTTAGAACTTCTAACAGAGTATGATAGATTCTGATAATAATCATTATTTGGTATTACTTGGAAGTCTTCATTTAACATTCCAATATTATTAATCCAACCTATTTCTTTTCTATTTGAGAAACTAACATCAAATTTAGCAGTATTTGCTGTAATTCCAGTAACACTAGCAGTAACACCACTATATTGTCCAGCAATTCTATCTCCAACTCTAAGATTATATAATCCAGTTGTTTTAATAAAATCTTCTCTAATTTCTATGACCTTAAGATCTTTCTTCTGGAAAGTACCTGTTTGATTCTCTTTAACCAATATTGGTTCATCTTGTAAGAACTTAGATCTTTTTTGAATAGGTGCGAATACTGGTAACTTATTCCTGTTTACAATATTAGCATAACCAGATTGATAAGTTTTAGCAATACCTGGATTAGTTGTTAAACCAACCAAATCAAATTTTAAAACATCTGGATTTGATGAAAGATAACTCGTAACTCTAAAATATTCATAATTATGATCTGAAGAATTCCAACCTTCACCATCAGTTGATATACCACTAGATGATGAAGATTGAGTACCAATACCAGTTTCTCCAAATAATTGTATACCTTCAACAAAAATTTCATCATTAACAGCAAATGGTGCTTCAGTATATCCATTAATAGGAGTTTCCATAACACAAGTAGCTTCAGTTCCATCAACAGTCATGGAATTAATTCCAATTCCATTGGAATTGTTAACAGCAATAACTCTATGTGTTACAGAATCTAGTCCATTAATAGGAGCAATAACTTCAACATCAGCAATACCTTGATTTGGAGCAATAGCTTCTAATGAAGTACTATCAACAACCTCATTAGATTCTGGATTGTATAGAATCAAATCAGGGGGACTTAAATAATCACGTCCAGTATCTACAACAGAAATTTGCTCAATATAGTCTAAATCATCAATCCTAACAACAGGTGAAATAAATGCTTCGGGTCTTAACGTAAAATCTGAAGAATATTCATACCCAATATCAACAATTCGTAAATTATTAATTCTACCAATAGATGTTGATAATGCTACAATATTAGCATTTGTTCCACTTACACTATTAATTGTAGTAAATTTAGGTAATTTCTTATAACTAGAACCCTCAGAAATTAATTTTATACTCTTTATAGGTCCAGATACAGAATCTGACTTACTAGAATATTCAATCGTATCACATTGATCTTCTTCATACCTCAATACTTCAGGAATTGCTCTAGGTGAGAATTTAAAGGTTTCATCAGTAGCATCAAATATCTTATAATCACCAGAATACTTACTGTCAGTAAATACTATCCGTGAATAATTGTTAACATCTTTATCAGCAGTACTAATATATCCACCCTTTTCTAAAGAATAATATAAAATTGCTGGCATTGCTGTTGAGAATCCTATTGATACAGCAGCACCAACAACAGGACTGGATAAGAATGTACCAATACCTATTGTACCCAATCCAACAACATTAAAGGCATTGCGATCCGTAGCAGTAAGAAATTCATTCTTAAATTCCTTATCATAGAAAAACTTAAGGTTATAATTTGCCAAATTGAATGAACTAACACCAAAAGTTAATTGTGAATTTTTAACTACAGATATTTCAGGATTAATCAATGAAATAGTATGCCCACTTCCACCAGAAGATAGATCAACCATTTTAGTTGGTGATGAGAAGGTATCAATATAGGTTTCTGATAAATTAAATTTATTTGAATCTACTAAATGTATGTAATAACAACCTGTGGTTAACCCAGAAACAACATCTCCATCACATCTATAGAAAATTTTATCACCATTTTTATATCCATGATCAGTAATTGATATAGTATTTTTAATTGTATCAACATCTGCTCCATCAAATCCAATAGGATTGATTAATATTTTCTGATATTGTTCATTATAATCTAAAACTAATGGGGCAGTAGATCCTAAACCAACTGTTGTATTTGGTATAACATCGATATTAACTATATCCCCATTCTGTAACCCATGAGTTGTAGTATTAGCAGCACCTATCTTTGTAGTTACTGTACTAACAATTCTATCAACATTACATGTTATTTGTTCAAAAGTTGTTTCTAATTTGTACTCATAATCATTAGATCCATTACTATAAAAGAATATTCCACCTTCTGTATTAGCAGCACCTACATTAGTAGCAAGACCGATAAAATCACTACCTTTATCAACTACATACAACTCTGATACAGATGTACCTTGATCTGGAAGATAGAATTGCTGTGAAGCATCAATCTCTCTACCTACAAGTAATGATTGAGCACCTGGTTTCTTACTGAATATAACTTTTTCTCCACCTTTAAGTGAATGTCCTGGTAAATAAATGTTTTGAGATGGAATATTAACTTGCTTTGTACTTTCACCAATCGCATAATTAACAACACTTCCACAAGTAGTACCAACACCAACCGCTAGATTAGCATTAAAAAATTCAACTAAATTTAAATCAGATTCAAATCTATTAGTTTTAACTGGTATACTGATACGATTATTTAATACATCTATCTTAGATCCATAAGTATGAGCAATACCACTGGTAGGTCTATTAACTCTTATGATAGATCCAACATCAAATAAATTTAATACCTTAAGATATTCATCACCTACTCTAAGTGATCCACCTATTGAAACAGTGTTTGGAATATAATTAACGTAAATATCTTCAACCGCACCATTTGAATTATTTTGAACTGACATTGTTTTTGCCAATCCAATAACATCTGTACTAACACCAACTTTAAATGAATTATTTAATTTGTATATTGATGTAGAAAGACCTGATATTAAAACAGTATCTTGATCATTAAGTTCAATTGATGGTAGACTATGTACCATCACCTCACTATTACTATTCCATACTAGAATAGCATCTTCAAAAGTAGTTAATTTAGTATTAATACTAGAAACACCAATACCAACTATTTCATCAACTTGCCCTCTAGCACCATTACCGTTTGTACCTTCATCATCAAATACAGTAAAGTCACCAACCTTATAACCATCACCACCATCCAATATCTGGAACGCATCAACAACACCTCTAGTTACTGATTCAACTACAGATTTTTGCTTAACTACTTCATTTGATTCTATAATAAAATCATTATCAGCATTAATATCATTAACCTTATATGGGAAAGTATTCCTAGAAAGATTACTACTACCAAAATCAAATGACTGATCTAAAACTGTATTTTCTTCAATATAAGGTAATCTATAGGATTCTCCTATAAAATATGGATATTGGGGAACACCATTCTGATCTACAGTAGCAAAATAAGCATAAACTCCATTCGGAAATTCTGGAGTCTTACAGAATCTTCCATTATGAATGTCTAGATCACCAGAACCATCAAAAATATTATCTTCTACAAAGAATTTTTCTTCATATTCATTAAGTGTTGGACGATCTTTATAATCATACTTCTGAACATAACTTGGAAGCAATCTCATAATTCCTGAGTTAATGTCAGAAGGATCGGTATAACCATATGGTCCATATATTGGAACACCATCATATGCCCAACCAATCAATGATGAGTGTGTACCAATACCAGCACCAGTCACACCACCAATATCCCCTAATTCTTCTGCTATAGTATTAGTATATGCATGAACACTAAACTGTAATAAGTCATCATTAAGTTTTTCAAGATGATTTTCATTCTGCCACTGATAATTATCAATAGATAATTTTCTTATACTAGCGTTTAATAAAGCATTCTTACCTTTAGGATCTACATAAACATTTGCATTTGTAGAATATCCAATACCTGGATTAATTACAACTATATCAGATAACTGTCCATCTTCATTGATAACAGGTTTTAATTTACATCCACTACCAGTAGCTCCACCATCAGTTATAGTAAGATCTGGTAAAGACCAATATTCCTTTCCTTTATTAAGAACTTGAACATCAATAATTTTACCACTTTCGATTATTGGTCTTACTTCAGCAGTTCTTCCGTTCTGTATAGTTATTTTTGGTGTAAAATAATGTCCAGAAACTTTACTACCATACTTACTACCACCATCATATAGATAAGAACCTATTATTTCACCTGTGACGATAGGAGTAAAGTTTATTTTACCTGAAATACTTGAAGCAAAAGAAACATTAACATTTACTTCAATATCTGGATACTTAAATACCTGATATCCAGTACCTGTTGATCCTAAACCAACATATTTCTTCCTTGTATAATCAATTTTTGAAGTACCACCAATTCCAGCATCTGATAATCTAAATGAATCATTATCAATCTTCAATACATGATAAAAATTAGCAGTAGTGCTTATACCTGTAGATACAGTTAAACCTTGAATTGCTTTAGGTTGTGTTGTACCTATACCAACCATTGTGGTATATTCTACTAAATCACCGTCCCTAAATCCATGATTCTTAAAGTTTACAGTATCAAAGGAAGTTGAAATTCCTGAAGGATGTACAGGTAATTTTCTATATTGGAAATCATAACCAGAATTTAAAACTCTAACAGATCTTAAAGTATTTTTGGAATCTAATCTGAACTTATGAATACCAGCAGCATTTGTTGCTGTAGAGAATCCTACAGTATTAATACCTGTGATACCAAACATGGCATCATGTGGTGTTTTAAACAAATATATTCTCTTTGGATTAATAACCCTAACGTAGTAAGGTGCTCCATTCACTAAAAATTCAGTAACAACATTACTTGCTTCTTTAAATTTGGTTATTCCAATCGAATCTTGTCCATTACTGTTATAATAAACTAATTGACCATCAACAAGATTATGATCTTTTTTGAAAGTTATAGTTTCTTCTTGTATATCCAAACCACCTGAGAAGAATAAATCACGACTATCAAACTCAATTTCTCTAAATCTAGGTCCAATAACTGGTTCTAATAAACATCCTTTACCATTACCACCAACAAGGCTTACTGACAAAACCTTATCAATATCAAAATCTTGTTCATCTACAAGTATTTCTTTAACAGATCCTCTAATAATTGGTTCTGCGTATGCTCTTTCACCACCATATTCTAATGGTGTTTCAATAGATAATTTTGGAGGATTAGCAACATCATAATCTTTTCCTGAATTATATACTTTTACACTCTCTAAAGGACCAAATGACATGGTCTCATTTGCTACACATGATCTAATTTGAGTACCATTAACCAACATACCAATATTATTAATTGGTTTCTGACCTTTAGTTGTAATACTTAGATCCTGTGATAATGGATACTTCCTTAAAATTCTATCCTCATAGAGCATTTTATTGAAATGATCTTTAAGAATAAAAGTATGTGTATGAGTATGACCAGCACCTACTGGTGGATCCATAGTTATACTACTAGCACTACCAATAGCACTTATTGAATTATATAAAGCAATACCCTTCTTATTTGAACCTTCAGCAACACTAATATAATAAGTTTCCCCATCAGATAAACCATCAATAGGAATTCCTATATCATCTAAATTATCCCTTGTTTGATAAACAACAGCATTGCCTGAAATAAATTTTGTTGGTTCTGGTAAATTTATTCGTGCATATTGAGAATCAAATCCAGAAATTGGATCTTGAAATGTTGGATAATCAAGTATATCACGGAAAGTTACACCTAAACCAACATTTTCAGCTATTATAGAAGTAAATCTCTGTAGATTAAGTTCATAACTTGGTAACGCATTAGAAGCAACATAACCATCCTTATCCCCATCAACGTAAACATTAAGTACATCAGAAATAACATTACTATTAGAAAGACCTATACCAATAGATGTTGTTTTTGCTTTATTTAAATTTCTTCTTAGGTCATAATCAGCAAGTGGGTTTGGTTCTCCACTAGACCAAGATAAGTTATCTACAGTAATACTATTAGTTACATAATCAATACTCTTAACTATAGCACCACCCATTGGTGTCATAGCAGTTCTTCTAAGGAAAGTAATGCTATCACCAATTTTTAAACTGGATTTATCAATGGTACTTAATAAAGTAAATGATGTTTGACCATTTGATGCTACATTCTCTATCTGATAACGAGAACTTGTATTATAAATCCAACTATTAGCAAATAATTCTTTATAGGATTCGCCTCTATTTAATATAACCTCACCAACATTCTTTACAGAAATCTCTTCTCGTTCACCAACTAATGAAATATCTTCACCTGGTACAAATTTAGAAAGAACTCCAGTAATTCTTAAATCACATCTCTTAGATAAATCACCACCTTCATATCCAAATACAGTTTCTGTTGTTCTTATATTTGAACCAGTTTCTATCGCACTAGTAATATTAGAACATCCAAAAAACTGATTTACACTCTTTGATGTATATTCAATGATATCATCACTATTTTCACTTAAAATAGATCCAGTTTCATCAAATCCAATAGTAGAATCTACAGATATAATAGAAGATCCAATTGAAATGGTTTCTAATGCTTTTGTTTTTGCCTGTATATTGAAACTACCTTCAATTAGATCTCTATCACTAAATCCAACAAATAAAGAAAGTTGATAGTATGTTTTACCTGCTCTTGTTAAAATCTCAACTTCAGATACTGATCCAGTGGTTCTATCATCAGTTGATTTGTATATAGTTTGACCAACCAAATTATATGGATTACCACTTATTGCTTCAGCAATAACAGTTTCTCTACGAATAAATTCAGCTGCTGATGGCTTAACTAAACGTTCTTCAAGATCTAATACCTTAGCCTCAACACCATATAATAATTTAAATAATATTCTTATAGATTCTTCAATACCCTTTGATTGGTAGAAAGATCTAGCATTCTTTACAAAATTACCAACATCAATACCAGAATAGAATGTCTCATCTTCTAAACCTGGTAAAAAAGTTTTCTTTATCTTCTTATAAAATTCCTGTAAAAATAGTACACTAAGATTAGTAATTACAGAATTAATATTATGATTAGACGCATTAGTATCATCAAATTTTAAAGTTTGCTTATTAACATCAAGCAATGATGAGGAAATGCCAACATTATATCCACTTATTCCACTAAATCCACGTATACATCCTGTAAAAGTTGTACTTGTCTTACCTGTATATGATATAATTTCATCATCAATCTTTAAAAGACCATATTCTTGAGGAAATCCCTTTGTTGAAGCAACAGTAATAGTTGTATCATCAGAAAGAATGTCTGTAGATAATGTAGTAGTTCCAGTAACAACTTCAGGAACTAAGTTATCTACCTTAAGATACCTATCAAGATTATCAATAAGATCAGTAGGACCTCCTTGAAATTCTTGTGATATGTAATATTGCTTTAAAAAATCCGTCGTTAATGGAAAATCAGCAACCACAAATTCGGGTAACTGACTTTCGACTATTTTATTAACTTGTACTCTTTTATCAAATTCTATACTCATTCTTTATTTCCTCTCGATTGCTCCATTGGAGTAACTTGAAGTATAGTAATCTCTTGAAAATACCACGCCTGAAACATCCTCTCCTGATGCGATTACGTCTTTAACCATATTTATCGAACTATTAGAAACATCAAAACTGAGGTAGAGATCCTTTAATCCAATTACATCATTAGATTCGGGGAACGCTTGTATCTCAATTAAGTTATTTGCTGCATTAGTTTGTGTTATATTAACAGTGTTGATGATAATCTCACCTTTCTTATAATCAACCGTACCAACATCCTTTGCTACAATCTTCATTTCATTCTTTGTATCCTTAGATACAATACACATAACACCCTTCTTACTGCCATCTAAATCGCCTGTAACAGTCTTATTTGGAATATCTGTGAAATATACCGTGTTAGGGTATCCAGAGATCTTAAACCCTGTAGACTTGATGTTATAACCCGCTTGACTAATGTAAAATCTATTACCAAAACACAGTTCATATTGAGCAAATGTATTGATAAGTACCTTCATATCTCTTCTAATCTTTACTTTTGTGATATTAGAAGTAATAGCATTATTAACCCTATCAATAAGTTGATTCATTTTACTAAATTTGAATCTACCACCAAACTTATTAATCTCCACATTGTTTGAATATGTAGTAAGATTATCAACTATATTGCTGCGTAATAAAGCACCGTCTGAGAATTGTGCGGTATTATAATAAACTGTTGTGTCAATTTCTACATATAGAACTTTAAGATCAACAATTTCAGAATTTATACCAGCAATAGCGTAATTCTTTAACTTACTTTTGATTTGCTGTTTATCAAAATCAGATACATAAGTACCATTTTTTGGTTTAATACTAATCTGAACTTTACCAAATTGTGGTGGATCTAACTCTTCACCACCAACAACAGCAACAGATTCTGTTGCAGGGTAAATTGACTGTATTATTGCCTCATAATCCCTTGGTGTAACTGCCCTATACTGTGCAGAATAGAGTCTAGGAGCCAAATACTTAATTGATGATATTTCTTCGTTCTCAGCACCATTTGAGGCACGATTAACAGTAGTTACGACTATACTATCATTTGGTAATGTAGAAATATATTGTTGTGAAGCAGTACTTAATCTACGATCAAATGTTCCTTGAAATTCAAATGTACCAACAGAACCTGATGCTCCACCAGCACCATTACCTTCAGGTCCATCAGATATAATGTACCTAGCAGTAACAATATTGCCTGTTGTTAATTTCTTACCAAAGAATCCATCACCAAAGAGAATTTCAATCTTTTCATCCTGAACCTCTTGTATTAAGAATATTTCAGAATTTTTGTTTAAATTGAGAATATTATCTATCTTTTTATATTCTCTACCCTCAGATACATCATTAACATCGTTTCTAACACTAACTCTAATGGTTGAAGAATCAATATTAGAATTATCTAAGATAAATCTCTGATCAACTTGAGTATCAATTATAAAACTTGTTTGTACTAATGTTCCTTGTTTAACTGGAATATTAGTAAAAGATGCGATTCTCTTACCAACATTATTAGTTACTACATTAGTAGTTATTGGAGATGATGTTGAGAATCTAAAATTTGTATTATTAGCATTTCCTACACAAACAAGACCAGGTTTAAGTCTAATTTGAGCAATATCATTATTACTATCCTGTATTTCTACATCAAATGATATATGTGCTTCTGCTGCTGTTCTAGATCTTGGTACATATCCTATGTTACGTGCTAATGATATAACATTCTCTCTTATAGTTGCTGAATCTAAAAACGATTCATTTGCTACTAAATTCGCATTAAAGGCATTAATATACGTATTATATGCTAAAGAATCAATTAAAACTGAAAAATTAGATCCTTCAAAGTCAAAATCAGTAAAATTTGAATTTGAAGCAAGGTAATCCTTCAATTGAGACTTAATTTGATCAAAATCTAGAGTGTTAAACTGCGTAACTGGCATTATTTTATCTGGTAGGTTCTAATAAAAAGGTGAAATTTTGTCTTGGTCTATCCAAACCAACAATATCAAAGAAAACTGTCACCTCAAAAGCATTACTATCTGGTCTACCTATGACATCTGTCTTGACATTGGCAACTCTTGGTTCATAATTATTGATAGAAATCTTAATTTGGTCTTCAATTACATAGGAAGTTAGTTTAGTATAGTTTTCAAACAACATTCCACGAATATCTGTACCAATTAATGGTTCAAAAAACCTTTCAGTCGGGATAGTTTCTACTAAATTTCTGACTGATCTAATGATTGCACGTTCATTTATCAAAACTGGCATATCACCAGTTATAGGATGTGGTTTAAAAGACAAACTAATGTCCTTAAATGCTCTAGATTTACGCTTAATCGCCATCGACAGGAGAATTTATAGTATTTCCTCCCTTTATTTATACCTATTTTTAAATTTTTCTTATCTGGGCATCGTATTATAAGAATTTTGCGGAAATTCTTCAATCCAACCATTTAATATGTACTTATTACCATGTAAAGGAGGGTTTCCACGGTGTGTATGTGTCCATCCTGCTGGAAATATAATAACTTTACCCATTTTGGGTTCAATTCTAAGACTTTGATATAAAAATTCAGTTTCTCCACCACCATAACCATCGTTTAGGTAGATAATAACGACCATTTTACGATAAGTATCAGGGGCACAAGCATCATGATGCCATGTATGATACCCCTGTGTAGGGCGAGTCTTCTGTAATTTAGAATATTTGTACTCAAATGGTGTATCTTTTAGTATTTCGTACTGTTCTGTGTAATGATGAAGACAACTCATTACAATATGATTCCAATCCTGTGCTAATGGTAATGTAGAGTTATAAACATTCTGTTCTTCATGTTGTAATAGATGTGTAAGGAACAGTTGTTCGTTCTTTACAGCACCTGTGCTGCGTGGTGTAACTAATCCAGCACCAGCAGCGGCCATACGCTCATAAAAATCGACAAATTTATCTCCATCAAGATTAGATTGAAATTCGGAGATAAAATTGCCGTGATCAGTAAAACTAGTTAATTCGGGTTGACTCAACGTCCTTGTCCTCTATATCTTTTACGAGCCGAGTTACGGCTGGTTGCCGAATACTTCGAGTGCTTTCCTCTTCCCTGTCGAGACTTTTTCGGTTTTGATTCGATAAAAGTATCACTATTCCATGCGACTGATTTAGCCATAATTAATCCTCAATAAATTCAGTTTTGATATTAGAAGGATTCGGTGAAGAACTATCAATATAATAATCCTGTGCCAAATCCTCTATAGTGTTAAAATACTCATCCTGTGAAAGGTTCTTATAAACCACCTCACCATCAATTAGAATATTATAACGAGTCATTAGATTACTCTAGTCTTCTCATGACCTACACGAACACGAGGATCACACCAGATCTC
>CETI01022355.1_pt1 | contig 29879 bp, 22 predicted proteins | sample 361441 | NCBI WGS metagenome assembly CETI01 (sample SAMEA2622478, study PRJEB7988) | marine metagenome | biome: marine biome (ENVO:00000447); feature: deep chlorophyll maximum layer (ENVO:xxxxxxxx); material: "saline water (ENVO:00002010), including plankton (ENVO:xxxxxxxx)" | depth 90 m | reverse complement strand
AAAGTTGCATGCCCTTCATAACCCATCGTCTTCTTTTTATTTGTGTGTTACTGATGTTCTCTGCGTCATGTGGATCAGGGGGCGATCTTGGCGATGAAGTATCATCGGTGACGACCAGTGGGTCTGATGCTGAAGCCAATGATGTTGCGTTGGATAGCGATAGTCCGTCAGCATCGATTAGAGACGCTTCCGAACCTGTTGCTGTAGCCAATGATGATGCGTCGGATAGCGATGATCCGTCAGCGTCATCTATCGAAGCGTCTGAGCCCGCCGAAGATTCCGGTCCGATCATCATTTCGCACAAGTTTGGTGAGACTGTGGTTCCTCGAGATCCGCAGCGTGTCGTTTCGCTGGGAGTCAGTGATCAGGATGACCTTCTCGCTCTGGGTATCATTCCGGTCGGTATTCTTGACTGGTTTGGCAACCAGCCATTTGCCGTGTGGCCATGGGCTCAGGACCTACTCGGTGATGCCGAACCACTCGTTATACCGAGCGTTGAACCCAGTCCCGAATTGATTGCTAGTCTGAATCCTGATTTAATCGTCGCAGTATCATCCGGATTGACTAAGAACCAGTACGACACGCTCAGCCAGTTAGCGCCCACCGTTGCCTCGCCAGCCGGATACGACGACTGGAGCGCACCTTGGCAGGTCCGCACCCGACTGATAGGCGAAATCTTTGACCGAACTGACGCGACCGACGCAATGATTGCACAGGTACAGGGTCGTTTCACTGAGATTCGAGCCGACAATCCGGAGTTCGATGGTGCGACTGCCGCTATCGCCTTCACTTTTAATAACCAACCGGGTGTGTACACCTCGGCCGACGTTCGGGCTCAGATCATGGAGTTGCTCGGGTTCATCACTCCACCAGCCTACGACGAGCTCGCATTAAATGGTTTTTACGTTTCGTTCAGCGAAGAGCGGATTGATCTTCTTGATACTGACGTTGTAATCTGGTTGACCTCCAATGCTACTGCGCTCGAGGCTGTCATTGAGTCGCCGATTCGTACTCGGTTGGGTGCTGTAACCGAGGGTCGCGAAGTTTTCCTCTCGGTAGAGGCTGGTGCTGCGCTTTCTTTTGCGAGCCCATTGAGCCTTAATTTTGTGCTCGACGAGATCGTTTCCGAGCTGAAGCTAGCCCTTGATGGTGACCCGACGACGGTCGTGCCGTCGGCGAAGGCGGTCGACGCCGTCGGCTGATCTTGACAGGCGCGATAGTCACTCCACCCCAAGCATTGCGGCCTTTTTATCTGAACTTAATAAGGCTCGGTTGGTAATCTTCAGGTGCTTGGTAGCCGAGAAGGTTCAGTGTGGTTGCTGCTATGTGGCTGAGTCCAGCATCAGTTGGTGGTGTTAGGCCGTATTCGTTCTTGTTTAAGGGATCGTAAATTACAAATGGGACTGGGGCAAGTGAGTGCGATGTAATCACAGCAGTTTCATTATCTACGGTTTCTGTGAACATTTGGTCAGCGTTCCCATGATCGGATGTGTAAATCAAAACGCCTCCAAGTTCGTCAATGACTTCCATTAGTTTCTTCATGCATTCATCAACGATTTCTAGAGCTTCCATAGCTGCTTCAATATTTCCGGTGTGCCCTACCATGTCCCCATTAGCGAAATTAATTCGGCCGAAACGATATTTCCCTGTCCGCATCAATCTAATCGTTGCATCAGTTATCTCTCGTGCTTTCATTGCTGGTGCCTGATCGAAAGGAACGTTGTCTGATGGTATCTCTTCATAGGTTTCTAATTCTTCATTGATATAACCGCTTCGATTCCCGTTCCAAAAGTATGTGACGTGCCCGAATTTCTGGGTTTCGCTCACAGCGAATGATGCAACATTCATTTCTGCCAGATATTCACCCATAGTCCGGTCAATTACTGGTGGGTCAACTAGATAATTATTCGGGACTTGTAAATCTCCGTCATACTGAAGCATTCCAGCGAAAAAAACATTGGGATGGTTACCTCGATCAAATGCTGTGAATTCTTCTTCAAATGCTTGTGATATTTCTATTGCCCGATCACCGCGAAAATTAAAGAAAACCACAGAATCTCCTTCCTGTATTTTCCCGATGGGTTCACCTTCAGCGTCAGTAATAACAAATGGTTCCAAATACTGGTCACCTAAATCTGTTTCACTGTACAAAGTTTCAATCGCCGTTTTAGCAGAATTGAATGTTCTACCTATCCCATGAACATGGCAGTCATACCCACGTTTGACCATACTCCAGTCAGCCTCATAACGGTCCATAGTGATTGTCATACGACCCCCGCCGGAAGCGATTCGAATATTCACATTTGAGGAATCATTCATTCTTTCAATGAATGATTCAGTTTTTCCTATGTATTCCAATGCTGACCGAGGAGGGGTATCACGGCCGTCAAGGAGAACATGAAGATAAATATTGTTTACTCCTTCAGCGATTGCTTGGCTGATCATTTGATGCAAGTGGTCTATGTGGCTGTGTACATTTCCATCTGAATGCAAACCAATGAAATGCATGGTTCTAGCACTCCCGTGTTTTATTGCTTCCTTCCATACATCTGAATCGTAAAGGTTTCTTGTATCCAGAGCTTGATTGACTAATTTCGCTCCTTGGGCAAAGATCCGTCCAGCACCTATAGCATTATGCCCGACTTCACTGTTCCCCATGTCATCATCGGTGGGCAGACCAACTGCGGTGCCATGAGCCGCTAAACTCGTTGAGAATTGTGATGATAGAAGCTTGTCAAGTGTTGGTGTTTTTGCTTGAGTAACAGCGTTACTTGCTGAATCTTCAGCAATGCCGACACCATCAGCTACAACAATAAGAACTGGACCCGAACGCCCAGCAAATGCGGGGTGTGGTTCCAATGAAAGCGTCATATAGCTATCCTAGATGAACTTATTATCGAAGACGTATTGTTCCAGTTCCAGCATGGGTCTCACCAATTACCATCGCTGTAACTCCACGTTCATTAAGTTCAGCGCATGCCTCACTAGACTTGTCCTTCTCTACCCCAAATATAAGGCCGCCAGATGTCTGCGCATCTGCTAACAACAACAAATCCGTTTCACTATATGAACCAGCGTCTATCTGGTCTCCAATCCATGCTAGATTACGTCGTGTTCCACCAGGTACAACCCCATCTTGCGCATAGAGTTTCGCTCCCGGAAGGAACTCAATGTTCGCAACATTTATCACAGCCTCAATGTCAGATGCCAAAACCATTTTCCCAAGGTGGCCGAGTAATCCGAATCCAGTAACATCGGTCGCTCCCGAAGCACCCACTGAAACTGCGACCTGTGAAGCAATGTCGTTGAGTTGTGTCATTGATGCAACAGCAGCGCTAATAATTTCTTTCCCTGCAATCCCTGCTTTAATAGCGGTCGTAATAACTCCGACTCCTAGCGGCTTCGTTAAAATAAGGTCCTGATCAGGTTTCAAACCTGCGTTAGTCAACATTTTGTCTGGATCAACCTCACCAGTTACTGCCATACCGTATTTCGGTTCAGGATCAGAGATAGTGTGACCACCGATGATCGCCATACCAGCCTGCTCCGCGATCTCTAAACCACCCGCTAGCACCTCAGACAATATGGACGATGGAAGCTCGTCATTGTTCCATCCAACTAAGTTTAAACCAAACAGCGGTTTACCCCCCATGGCGTATACATCAGACAGACTATTTACAGCAGCTATTTGACCCCACATTCGCGCGTCATTCACTAACGGTGTAATAAAATCAACGGTTGAAATCAGGGCGCGACCATTACCGAGGTCCCAGATGCCGGCATCGTCGCCCGTATCTAACCCCACTAAAACGTTCGGATTATCGCTTGTATTCAGAGCGCCCACAACGTGAGCTAATTCACCCGGATCGAGTTTGCAGCCTCAACCGGCTCCATGACTGAACTGTGTTAGCCAAACAGTTTCATCTTTACTCATGACGCTCCTTTCTCTCTACCTTAAGGCTAGTTGCCAATTAGGGACTACCTATGTGTTATATGCCTGTCTTTTAGTAAATGAGAAAATAAAGCGGTGTCGTGGGTTGAGAAATCTTAATACCTTGATAGGACTACATATGGCCTTCAATATCCCCAAATTCCTAACACCATTCATAGCAATACTGCTTCTCATTACTGCATCATGTGGTGCAAGTGATACAACGGAAGAGGAGACAAACCAAACTGAAACAACCCAGACTGAAGCAACCCCAGACCCGAATTTAACGCTTCCAGCTGAAGTAGTGTTCGCAGCACAAATTGCACAATCCTTACTAGGGGAGCCGCTAACTGAAACCGACCAGAATTGCCTCTTCACAGCTGCAACAGATAATGCAAAATTCGCAGAGGCTATCTCAGCTGTCCTTGATCAAAATGCTGCACTCACTCCCACATATTTCAAAAGCCTCATCACCAATGTCCGAGACTGTGTCGGACAACAACGAATGAGCGACGCTATCGCACTAGGGCTCTCGCTCAACGAACAAAACCCAGAACTCAGCGAATGCCTCAATGACACCTTCGTCAACGATCCTTCAGAGGACGCATTCCTCGGAATGGCCGCAATTACTGCCGGAATCGCAGTGCCACCAGACGTCGCATCACAAACGATAGAAACCCTAAACAACTGCGTATCAATTGATGTAATCGCAAATCAACTCGCCTTGCAGTACGAACAACTGCAGTCTTTCCAAAAAGCCGTTGATCAGGAATGCTTGGTCGAAGAACTTAATGCGTATCCCGATATCGAAAACTTTTGGGAAGCCGCTTTCGTCACCCAAAACGTGCAACAACTCGAAGGAATATCACAACTCGTTGAATTCTGTGAGGAACCGCTATTCGCTGACTTTTTGCAGGAAATTCCCGAAAGTTTTATTCCATGGTCAGGGCAACGAACGCTCGCAGCGGTATCTCCACTACTCAGAAATAACCTATATCTATCACCACCGCCAAACACACTTGATGCTGGCACACAATACGAAGCAGAGATAGTGACCAGCGATGGAGTTATGACATTCGAACTTTACGCTCAAAAGGCGCCTATGGCAGTAAATAACTTCGTGAGCCTATCACGCGATGGCTTTTACGATGGACTCACGTTCCACCGTGTCCTCGAAGGATTCATGGCACAAGGCGGAGATCCAACTGGTGTAGGAACCGGAAGCCCCGGATACCGATTCCAAGATGAAGTGGACTCAAACCTCGTATTCGATAGTCGTGGAATTCTTGCAATGGCGAACTCAGGCCCCGATACAAACGGAAGCCAGTTTTTTATCACCTTCGTTTCCACACCACACCTTGATGGAAACTACACGATATTTGGAAAACTCATTGAAGGAGATACCGTATTGTCCGCTATTAACCTGAGAGATCCAGCAAACCCAGACAATAAGGGACAAGAAATTTTAGAAATTCGTATCCAAGAAAAGTCATAAAGCTCCTGATTCAACCCGGACTTGTTCGAGTCGTGTCATCACTTAAAATCCCTGTATGAACGATTCTACGCTGGTCCTCTGTGGAGGATATTCCTCTCCTTGCAGAATGAAAATGTGGACAGTGAGATACGAAAACCCTTCCAACTAACAACTCCGAAGACTTTCATACTGTTCAACTACATTTTTAATCCTTGAATGATGTAATCTTCATTTGTGGCTGGATCAATACTCGGAAATCGTGTCCCAAGAACAGAAGATATACACCTCCTCACAGATGGCGGAACATACGTATACGACCTTGAATTAGAGAACGTTGCCTACGCCTATTTTGTTCGCTCAACCGCCGCACATGCCCGAATCACAGAAGTAAACATCGATGATGCACAAAACGCTCCTGGCGTTATCGGAGTTATCACAGCAGATGAACTTGGAATAGGTCAGATCAATCCAGGGCTCCAAATGGTGAGTGCTACCTTCGCACGAACTCCGCTCGCTACCGACACTGTCCGATATGTAGGAGACCCAATCGTCGTGATTGTCGCTGAAACATTCGAACAAGCAGTCGATGCAGCAGAACTTGTTTACATTGACTATGACTATCTCACCACAATCGTTGACCCAGAAGAGGCACTTGACGAAACCACTGATCCTATTTTCCCTGCACAAGGAAACAATGTTGCTTTCACGCTCGCTGATCCAGCAGAAGACGTGCTCGCAGACGCAACTTATGTTGTTCGAGGACGATATGTGAACCAACGAGTCGCTGGCGCTCCGCTAGAACCAAATTCCGCAGCGGCAATTTGTGGTGATGATGGTCGTCTAACCTTTTATTGTGCGACACAAATGCCGCATAGTTTAAAAGACAAGCTTGCTGATGCATTACAACGTGACGCAGAAACGATTCGAGTAATAGCCCCCGACGTAGGTGGAGGTTTCGGAGCAAAAGCAGGAATGTATGCTGAATTTCCCGTTCTTGCGAAGCTTGCAGAACGATTTAACAGACCAGTGACATGGACAGAAACTCGTAGCGAAGACATGCTTGCACTTGCTCACTCGAGAGCACAAGTTCAATACTGTGAAACAGGCTTTGACAACGATGGGAAACTCACTGGTATGCGAGTCCGACTTGTCGGTGATGCAGGAGCGTACCCGGGTATGGGAGCGCTACTCCCGACGTTGACGAAATTCATGGCAAACGGCACCTACAATCTTCCTAAGTTGCGTTTTGATATCGCTGTAGGCATCACTAATACAACGCCGACTGGAGCATATCGCGGAGCAGGAAGGCCTGAAGCGACAGCACTTTTTGAACGCGCCATAGATCAAGCAGCCTTAGAATTAGGCATGGATCCATTGGAGATCCGAAGAAAAAATTTCCTGAATCCTGACCAATTTCCTTTTGACACACTGACAGGATGGACTTATGACTCAGGCGACTACCTTCAACCTCTCGAAAAAGCAGCTGAAATCATTGATTATGACAATCTTCGTGAAGAACAGAAAAAGCGTCGAGAGGAAGGCGATAATACTGTCATCGGAATCGGAATTGCCTCTTATGTTGAAGTAACTAGTCCGGGTGGTGGATCCGAATACGCATCAGTTGAAATTCACAGCGATGGCTCAGCGACAATGAAAGCTGGAACATCAGCCCACGGTCAAGGTCACCAAACAAGTTTCGCGATGATCGTGTCAGAGTTTACCGGAATCCCAGTTGACAAGATCACACTTATTCAATCAGATACAGATATCGTTCCTCGGGGCGGGGGAACCGGAGGTTCACGTTCACTCCAGTTAGGCGGATCAGCGATCAAAACAGCAACAGAAGCCGTTGTTGATAAGGCACGATCCGTAGCAGCTCATCTCCTCGAAGCATCAACTGACGACATTGTTATCAATCCTGAAGAAGGAACAATCGGAGTTATCGGCGTCCCTGCCTCCTCTCTAAGTTGGGCAGATCTTGCAACAGCTGCAAATGAACAACTACCTGACGGTGTGCTTGATAACACGGACGGAATGCAGGGGCTCGGAGCACAACTAGACTTCAATCAAGAAAACCCAACGTTCCCATTTGGAACGCACATATCTGTCGTTGAAGTAGATCTCGATACCGGATTCGTTACCCTACTTCGACATATCGCAGTCGATGATGCAGGAACTGTCATCAACCCCTTAATATTTGAAGGCCAGCAACAAGGTGGAATTTCACAAGGAATATCGCAGGCACTGTACGAGGAAGTCCGCTACGACGAATACGGTAACCCACTCACAGGTAACTTTATGAACTATACGTTTCCATCAGCATCAGAAATGATCCAATTTGAAACACATCACACGGAAACCCCAACCCACCTAAACCCCCTCGGGGCTAAAGGAATAGGTGAAGCCTCAACGATAGGGTCAACACCTGCAGTGCAGAACGCAGTCATTGACGCTATTTCTCATCTGGGTGTCCGCCATCTTGACATGCCATGTACTCCTGAGAGGGTCTGGAACGCAATCAATGACGCGAAAAACGGAACCCTACAGGATCCATGGAGTGAACCCCCAGCTATCTTCAATCAACTCTCCAAGTAGTTCACATCAGGCTCGGGATCTCCGGCGAACCTCATGGAGATAAAAGCAAGAACAGCCATAGCGACAACCCCAACTGCAAAAGGAGTTAACGACTCATCAATTACCGCATTAAGTAATCCACCTATTGCAGCTCCGATCGACATTCGAATCGCAGATGTAAACGCCCCAGCAGTACCTGCTATATCTCCCATAGGGAACAGCGCCGCCGAGTTCAGATTCGGCATAATAAACATGAATGTTGATAGGACAATTGCTAAGAGAGGAATAAAGACCCAAAATCCTGGATTTCCACCCTCCACAATTGTGACAACAAGTAAAAGGCATGAGAAGAGAACAAGTGATGACGAAGAAAAGAGAAGCAGCTTTTTAATTCCGAGCACGACAACAAATTTGCCATTAAGTAAAGCCGTTATCCCAAACATGATCGCAACGACACCGAAGATAATAGGAAACTGATCTCCGCGATCAAGAATGTCGCTGATAATCCGTTCACTACTTGATAAGTACATAACGAAGACAGCTTGAAGAAAAATAGAAGCAGCGGTATACGAAGCTGTTAATCGTGTTCGCAACACCCGAACGTAGCCTCGCTTTGTTGACGACCAATCAAACTGGACTTTATATTCCGGCTTGAGCGTTTCTGGAAGCCGAAGGCTCCATAAACTCATTACAAGAGCCGCAATTGCGCAAAACCAAAAGATACTTTCCCACGGGAAAAGAGCTATGAGCCCAGCCCCAAATGTTGGAGCAAGAATAGGTACCAACACAAAAACAGCCATCACTTCAGACATTGCTTTAGCCATCTGGCTACCTTCGTAACAGTCTCGTATGACTGCTACGGCTACCACACGCGTTCCTGCTGCACCGACACCCCAAATGAATCTAAAAATCATGAGGGTCACAAAATTTGGTGCCAGAGCTGCACCTAGAGAACCGATAACGTAAATTGAAATGCCGGCATAGATTACTGGTTTTCTACCAAACCAATCTGACATAGGACCAAAGAACAGTTGGGCAATGGCTAAACCAATAAAGTACACGGTAATCAATTGGCCAGGAGATGAAGAATCTTCCGAAAGTCCGTATGCAACTCGTATATCATCAAAAGCTGGGAGGAGAATATCAATTCCTAAGGCCATTAAGGCCATCAGCGCAGCGATTAACGACAGAAGCTCTCTTCTGCCCAGTGTGAAATTGTGAGTGTTGCTATCAAGCATGAAAATTTCCCGACCTTGGGCATTCATGCAACCTTAGCGTCTTTCGTTAACGCTTCAGCAAAACGAATCGTTGATGATAAAGAAAAATAGGTCGTATGGTGCGTGATATTTAATTACGCACTGTCAGAAATATTTTCACTTTCGCTACTGTCAGGATCTTCTTTACTCAGTTTTCGTTTCTGCACCTTGATAATGAGCTGGCGACTCGCAATCGCTACAGCGATTAGTAGTGTCAAACCCTCAAACATAGGTTGTATCCAACTTATTTCTCGTGGGTACCGAAGACCAATTCCCTTAATACCAAACGCCAACGTGTAGACAGCTATAACCGTGCCCCAAACATTAGGTCGGCCACGTAACTGACTAGCACCAAAGAACACCGCTGCAACAGCTGGGAACAACAAAGGGGCCCCAAAAGAAGTTGTATAAATTCCGACTTTCCAAGAATAAACGAGACCTGCAAAACCAGCGAGAGCTGCCGAACCCACCAGTGATCCCCATGTAAGTCGATCAGTGTTTATCCCTGACAGGCGAGCGGCTTCAGGGTTACCTCCGGTCGCAAACATATGTCGACCAGTAGGAGTATGTTCCAGGATGTAATAAACGATGAATGTAATGATCAACCCATAGAGGAAATACCAAGGCAAAGCGATTTCACTTCCGGTACCTGGCCAATCGAAAGCGAAAATATCTCCTTTACCGAAGCTTCGGTACGTTTTACTGAGCTCGCCGTTTATCTGTCCTCCATCATGAATATTACGGATAATCGCAGCGACCACTTGGCTCATACCGAGAGTAGCGATGAACGAATTCACTCGTAATTTAACAACAATGAAACCATTGACCCATCCGATCACTAGACATGCACCGATAGCGATTAATGCACCTAGACCCTGTGGAAGATCTGTTTCTAATGCTATTTTGTTCACAATCAAAAGGGCAAGGGCAGCTATAGCGCCAATAGAAAGGTCAAATGCTTCGGTTGTTAGTGGAACAAGAAAAGCCAAAGCCAGCATCAACACAACAATTTTGTCAGTAAGAACAAACTCCAAGCTTCCGTTCCACATTAAAAAACTTTCTTCGGTGATACCGAAGAAAATGAAGAAAGCAACTAGAACATACAAGGCGCTGAAACGGTCAAATCCAAGTTGTGACCAAATGGAGCCTCCAGGTGAACTTCCCAGATCGTTTCCTTCTTCCGCTGTTGATTTTTCAGGCGTTTCCATGTGTCCCTGCTTTCATCTTTTGTTCTTGGCTTTGAAGTTGTGCTCTCTCAATATTTTCTACAGTCATCTGATCCCCTTTAAGTTCCTCTGAAATTCGCCCATTCACCATCACTACAACGCGATGTGACAAACGAATAAGTTCATCTGTGTCAGTTGATGCAACGAGTACGGCAGCGTTGTCTTTCGATGCTTGGTCTACAAGTTGATGAATTTCTTCCTTTGCCCCAACATCTATCCCCCTAGTCGGTTCATCGAGAACAAGAACAGAAGGTTCCAACCGTAATGAACGACCGAATAAAACCTTTTGTTGATTTCCACCGCTCAAAGACCCAATCGGAGTTTCCGACGTTGGTGTTTTGACATCTAATTTTTCTATCCATTGATCAGCTTCAACTTTTTCAGCCTTATGATCCAATTTGAATGAACTCCAGTTTCGCTTCACATCACTTAACGTAAGATTATTTCTTACAGACTGAATGGCTATAACACCCTGCGAATACCTGTCAGCTGATAGGAAAGCCATGCCAGCATTAATCGCCGATTTCGGTGAATAGTTTTGAATTTGCATGCCATCTACAGCAACTGCACCTTGGTCGCTTGGGGTCTGTCCTGTGATTAAAGGCACCAACATCTCACGTCCAGAGCCCATTATTCCTGCCACCCCTACGATCTCTCCAGGTTCTACATGCAGATTTATTCCAGCTAAAGTCCCTCCGGTTAATCCCTGAATAATTAGTCCCTTTTCTGATCCCGTTAATTCTCTGGAGGCTTGTTGGCGTTTGATCAGTGTGTGTCCAATCATCAATTCAATCATTTTGTCATGATCTAATTCGTTGATTGGTAATGTGGCTATTCTCTTACCATCTCGGAGAATAGTTGCTGTATCAGCAATTTCAAAGACTTCATCGAGGTGGTGAGAAACATAGAGAATTGCTACTCCCTTCTCTTGCAAACGCCGCACAGCCGTGAAAAGTCGCTCAACATCAGCACCCGGTAACGAAGCAGTAGGTTCATCAAGCACAAGCAGTGACGCTCCTTTATCCCAGTCGTGAAGAGCTCTAGCGATTGCAACTGCAGTCTTTTGCGATGGGGCAAGCAAACCTACCGGAATATTAACGTCAATATCTGGGAAACCTAAAGTTGCTAAACCTTCTTCAGCTCGTTTCCTATCAGCTCTCCAATCAATAGCTCCACCAAACCGCTTCGTGTACCCAACACCCATAGATATATTTTCAATAGCGTTGAATGAATCAACCAGTCCTAAATCTTGATGAACAAACCGAATACCCGCATTAGCTGCGGCCTTCCCGTCACCAAGGCGAAGCTCAATAGGTTCATCAAGCGAAGGAGTGTTCATGATTGACTGAGGATAATACGAAGCAGATGACTCACCAGTTGGCTGATGAAATCCACATAACACTTTAATTAGTGTTGATTTTCCAGATCCGTTTTGTCCGACAAGAGCATGAGTGGAGCCAGTTTCAATTTCTAAGTCAACTCCATCAAGGGCAACTTGCCCTGGAAATATTTTAGTTAACTCATGAATCTTTAATAAGCTACCCACGAAACCCCCGTAGTCCAGTCACAGCGTATCAGGTTAGTGATTACTAACCATTTGTTCATACAAAACAAAGTCTCTTAACGTATTTGTAATAGAACGATCAGCGTATGAATTATTTCAATGATTCAGATGTTAGAGTAAGTTGCACACTTTGCTCATAGGAGGGTAAATGAAGAAAAAATTAGTAGGGCTTCTTGCCGTGCTGCTTTCTTTCGCAATGATCGCTGCAGCATGCGGCGACGACGATAGCGATAGCAGTAGCGAAGCAAGCAGTAGTGAAGCAAGCAGTAGTGAAGCAAGCAGTAGTGAAGCAAGCAGTAGCTCAGCCTCAGCATCTGAAGCAGCCGCTGATCCAGTAGCAGACGGACTCGCACGAGCTCAAGCTGTTGTTGACAGCTTCTCAGTAGTACCAGAAGACATTACTGTGACAGAATCAATCAACTCAGCTGTACCAGAAGGCAAGACAGTAGCGTGGTTAGCATGTGAAGTCACATGTGCTGCATTTAACCCAGCATTTGAAGCTGCAACAGCCGCTTTAAACTGGAACCTTGAAATCATCAACATTTCAAGCTTTGATGCAAACTCATCAATTCTTACAGCACTAGACCTTGGAGCAGATTTCATCGCAATCACTGGAACACCACCAGCTACGTTCGCTGATGAACTTGAACTCATGGTAGACCAAGGGGTAGGAATGTATTCCTGCTTCGACACTACCCTTCCAAGTGATCTTGAAGGCCTAATGACAAACTGTGCTGGAAATGACAATGTCTTTGCAGCAGGTAACGTACACGCGAATAACGTGATTGTTCGATCAGGCGGTGACGCTAAAGTTCTAATGGTTAACATCCCAGACTTTGCTGTTCTCGTTTCACAACGTGAAGGAGCTAAAGCAGCGTTTGAGGAGAACTGCCCGAACTGTACGTTCGAAGAGCTAGCAGTTTCTCTAGACCAACTCCTAACAGGAGAAGTACCGGGTGCTATTATTTCAGCTTTCCAAGCAGACCCAGAACTTGACTGGCTAATGGTCGCATTCGACGGAATGCTTTATGGAATCCTCGACGCTCTTGAAGGTGCTGGACTAGATGAAAGAATCAGTGTTTCGCTAACAGACCACGACGCAGCTTCACTGCAAGAATGTGTTGATGGAAGAATAGAGTTCGGAACAGTTAACCCAGTTCTATACACAGCTTGGTTGATGGTAGACGGCATGGTCCGTACTTCCGTTGGGCAGGATATTCCTGGAAACGGTCACGTAACACCACCAATTCCTCTCTTCCTCACCCAAACACCTGAGTCATGTCAAGCTCTGCTTGATACACCAGAGGCAGACTGGAAGGGCCCAGCCACTATGGAAGCCCAGTTCGCTGCTCTTTGGGGAGTAGGTTGATCCAGTAAGGATTAAATAGACAGATCCATAAGGATTAAAATGTCAGAAGGGCCCGCAGCGATGCTGCGGGCCCTTCATACTTTTCACAACTGAAGTCCATTAGGTTAACCATATTTTGATACCCGTATAAAACGCTGATACGTTCAGCAAAGCTCATGAGAGGGAAACAGTATGAATGAACGATGGGTATGGCGACTCCAAAGACGTCCAGAGGGAATGGATTTCGCATCAGCATTTGAGTTTAAAAGCGAATCAATACCTGATCTAGCTCCCGGAGAACTCTTAATCAAGAATATCTACATTGGCATGGACGCTGGAACACGAAACTGGTTACACCCACGTGAGGACGGATTTGACGTACCTCTTCCACTTGGATCCGCGATGGTCGGAATACTCGTAGGAACAATTGAGGAAAGCAACCATCCGGCTTACATAAAGGGCACACTTGTACGCGCCTACGGTCAATGGGCAGACTACTCAATTGTGAACCCGGCAGAAGCACGAGTATTCGTAGTAGACCCGGGAATAGATGACATTAGGCAGTACATAGGACTTATAGGGCCGAGCGGATGGACTTCATACTTTGGTGTTCTTGACGTCGGTAAACCAAAACCCGGAGAAACTTTCCTCGTTTCCGCCGCAGCGGGATCTACCGGATCAATTGCCGGTCAGGTCGCTCGAATAGCTGGATGCCGAACAATAGGGATTGCGGGAACTGATGAAAAGATTGAATGGATCAAATCAGATCTCGGATTTGACGAAGGTATCAACTATAAGAAAGACGATATAGAGGAAAAGATTAAAGAATATTGCCCAAATGGTATAGACATCTATTTTGATAATGTTGCTGGACCTATTCTTGATGCAGTGCTACCAAACATGGCAATACATGGAAGAATCGCGTTGAGTGGACTCATGGATAGTTACAACGCTGAAGGACCTGTTCCGGGACCATATAAATTTGAATACCTTCTCCACAAGCGAGTATCAATTACAGGATTCTTCTCACCTGACTATTTTCATCGCGGTGATGAATCCGATGCGCGGATGAGGCAATGGTTAGATGAAGGATTAATTACTTTCCGGTTTGATGAAACGAACGGTGTTGAAAACACGTTAGACGCGTACACAAAGATGTTTACGGGTGGAAACATTGGGAAATCAATAGTGAAAGTCTAGAAACTCTTCAATTCAGCGAGCGGGTGAGGGGAATCGAACCCCCGTTCTCAGCTTGGGAAGCTGATGTTCTACCACTGAACTACACCCGCAGACAGTTATAGGATCCTACAACCACACGAAGTGCTTCAACCAAATTTACCATCTCTCTTTTCTCTACCATTTGACTACAAATCACAAAGGTGTAGTTTCTGAATATGGCAGAACTTCGATTTTTTTTCGGGACCATGGGTTCAGGAAAAAGCACGCAAGCACTGCAGATACGCCACAACCTCGCTCAACGTGGACTGAAAGTAATTCTCACCACACAACTTGATCGACAAGAAGGAAAAGTCTCAAGCAGACTTGGCGTTGAAGCTGAAGCGGACATCGTTGATGCTTCAGTCAACCTCTTTGAACTAGCTAGAGAAGCTTTCGAAATCACAGGCCTCGATGCAATGGTGTGTGACGAATCACAATTCTACGAACCAAGACAAATAGAACAACTCGGCAGAATAGTAGACGAACTTCATGTTGACGTCTATGCATTTGGCCTCCTCACAAGCTTCCAAGGAGAACTATTCCCCGGAACCGCTCGATTACTGGAACTTGCAGATGTAAAAAGCCAAGTACAAGTTGAAGCACGCTGCTGGTGTGGGGCTCGAGCAACGCACAACGCACGCCTAGTAAATGGAATACAGGTCTATACAGGAGCGTTAAAAGTTGTGGGGGACACAGCAAACGAAGAGATTGAGGAAACTGCAGAAGTGACATATGAACTTATGTGTCGTAAACACTGGCATGCTGGACTCAAGAGACGACAAGGAGAACAACTAGAGCTTCTTGACCAACAAGATGAGCAAGCAGAAATAATTAATCTTCCGATACAAACTCCTACTTCATAGCTATAAAGTCTCTATCGCTTTAAGAATGTTCCTGGACCCATTGTTTTAAATTCCTCTTTAAGACTTTCCCTGAGCCTGTTTTTGGTAAATCACTCCTAAAGAAAACGCTTTTGGGAACCTTAGAACCTGAAAGCCTCTCTTTGGCAAAATTAATCAACTCTTTTACATTCAAATTATCCATGCATACAACCACTGCGCACACAGCTTCGCCCCATTCATCATCTGGGATCCCAAATACTGCTACCTCAGTAACCTTGGGATGATCGTCTAGAATATTTTCAATTTCTGCAGGATAGACATTCACTCCTCCGGTAATAATCATGTCTTTCTTTCGATCACAGATGAAGTAATAACCTTCGTCATCAACGTATGCGATATCCCCGACCGTCTGATACCCATCTCGATGGTCTTCAAGGTATTGGTCATGAGATTTATAGTATGTATCAAAGACAGCAACTGATTTTGCGTACAACTCTCCGGGGACATCTGGTTCACTAATTTCTTCCCCATCATCATTGAAAAGCTTGATTGCAACGCCGGGTGCTGGAACACCACATGACCCTGGTTTTCGTAGTTGATCTTCGGGGGAGAGAACAGTACATACTGAAAGTTCTGTTGACCCATAAATTTCCCAAAGGGAGTCTGTACGGAAGTCATTCAAATACGCTCTTTTTAATTTCATTGTCCAAGGAGCAGCATTTGCGATGAAACACTCTAAAGAAGACACATCATATTTTGATTTAATGTCATCAGGTAATGCGGTAATGCGTCGCATTGGTGTCGGGGCTGAGAATGTTGATGTGACCCTATGTGAATCAACGAGGCGTAACCAGTCTTCAGCATCAAATGAATGTTGTGTCACAACGGTTGACCCAACCAATTGCGAACGCAAAGTGAAACCTAAGGGACCTGAATGATATAGCGGTCCAGTTGTGAGATAGATGAGTTGGTCCATGCGATCCCACCCAATCAATTTAAAGAGAGGGCCAAACTGGTTCGCTTCGCCACCTACCTTGCGTATCGCTCCTTTGGGTTTACCGGTAGTACCTGAGGTGAAAATCATCTGTTGAGTCGCTGCATAATTTCCTTCAGTAACTGGTTTCGTTGACGAACCCAAGACATCGCCTAATGGAATACTTTTACCGGTAATGAGATCGTCTCCGAAAGAAACAACATGTCTGAGGCTCGTCAGTTGATCCCGAATTGGTTCCAAGATAGGTAGGTACTGGTTTTCGATGAGGAGAATTTCTACATCGGCGGCCAGGAGAAGGAACAGCGCTTCATCACTTGTGGACTTGTACGGTATTGGAATCGAAACCCCACCGCATTTTCGAATTGCGTGAATCGTTGTAAGTATCTCAAGACTGTTATTACCCCACCATGCGATATGGCTTCCCTCCCCGCTACCCAGTGACAGGAATCCGTTAGCTAGAGCATTTACCTCATCATTAAAAGCAACATAGGAGACATACCGTGGAGTGGAGTTTCCTCGGTCATCTATAACAGCTATGCGATCTCCAATATTTTCCGCATGCTGCGTTAAATGATCTATCTGCACGCCCATACGATACTTCCTGCCTTTAGGAAAGAGAAGTTACAGTCCAACGGTATTATTTTCCATGAATTCACCTACGACGAGTAATGCTACTAATCTCTCATCGTGATCCTTTCCGATAAAACCATCAAAGAGAACCTTGAATCTGGCCGAATCATTATTGAGCCTCTTGGAGAGAATGCTGTACAACCAAGCTCAGTGGATTTAAGAATACACTCTCAATTTAGAGTTTTTAAAAATCATTCAATGGGCATTATTGATGTCAAAGAGAACCTTGAGGACTTGACTGAATTAGTTGAAATCATTGACGGGGAAGCCTTTATCCTCCACCCAGGAGAATTCGTTCTTGGGAGCACATTGGAGCGTGTTGTCGTCCCAGAAGATCTTGTTGCTCGACTTGAAGGGAAAAGTAGTTTGGGAAGGCTCGGTTTGTTGATTCACTCAACCGCAGGTTTCGTTGATGCTGGCTGGGATGGGCAACTCACTCTTGAACTTTCTAACGTAGCGAATCTCCCTATTACGTTGTACGCCGGAATGAAAATAGGCCAAATTAGTTTCCAGCAAATGACTACAGCTGCTGAGAACCCATATGGTTCCGGAGTACTTGGATCAAAGTATCAGAATCAGAAAGGTCCACGACCGAGCAGGTATTGGGAAAACTTTGACGCCTGAGAAAAGTCATCTCCTAAGACGAGTGGTACCCATTCTGCTTCTACTTGCTTCCGCGCTTTTGTTTGTCTTTGATGTCTTTGATTTCCTTCATGACCGTGAGCGTATTGAAAATTTCTTCAATGATTCAGGAATTTTTGGACCGGTCCTATACGTTTTAGCTTTTGTAGCTGCGCAGCCGCTGAGCCTTCCAGGCGCTGCCCTGATCATTCCAGCAACCTTTGTCTGGAGTTGGTGGGAAGTACTTATCTATAGCATGCTCGGTGGCATTATTGCTAGCAGCATAGGTTTCATTGTTGCTCGATGGCTTGCACAAGATTGGGTGCGAAAACGGTTACCGCAACGTTTCATAGGATGGGAGAAACGGTTCGTTAAAAACGCCCTCCTCTCAACAATTGCGTTACGGGTGGTGACGGGTTACGCGCCTGCAGCTGATTGGTTTCTTGGAATCACAAATATTAAGTGGCGAGAATTTTTTATCGGAACTGTCGTAGGTTTGTTACCGGTAACCTTCCTCTTCTCGTATTACGGAGATGACACTGTTCGGTGGGTGCAGAATGCTCCACTCATCGCCCTTGCGGTTGTAACCTTAGTCATTTTACTTATCTCAGGCTTCAAGGGATATAAAAAACGGAACAAAGCAATTTAGTAACTAGAACAGTTGAAGATATCTATAAATCTGTCTCGTTATTTGATGAGAAACGGTTACTCTTCTTCAGTCATTAGTTGTTGAGCTTGGTATTGCCAGCTGAACCGATTAAAGCAACCCGGAATATCAAAATCCTCCTCAATAGCTTCAACTTCAGTTGATGAAAGTCTAACGATTTGGGTGTAGCTGATGATTTCTTTTTCTTTTAAACGCTGAATTGTATACGGATCCATTCCTCTGATCTTGGAGAGGTCATCTGGGGTGATAGGAGCATCATTGTCAACCACAGCTGTCTCCATTACAGGAACAGGCTTTGCTGGACTCGCAAGGACTCCCACTCCAGCAGGTCGCGTAGTGACACGTCGCGTCGTGACACGTTGTACGGCGCCAACAGGAGCAGGTTCGCCGACAGGAATGGGGGCTGAAATAATATCTGCAGAGACAGGTTCGGGTGTTTCAACGTTCGGCGTTTGAATCTCTTCGACTCTCTCTTCTTCTATTCGTTGTTCACCTTCTTCGAGGGCTTCAACAAGGTGGATAGCGAGATCAGCTACTCGCACTTCATCTTCTTCTTTGCCTGCTGCTTTTACGCCATCATCCATCATGATGTAACAGAACGGACAAGCGGTAGCAATTCTACTTGCACCCGTTTCCACTAGTTCTTTAGCTCGAACATCGTTTACTTTCGGACCGATATCTTCTTCCATCCACATTCGTGCACCGCCAGCACCGCAGCACATCCCTTTCGTTCCATTTCGAGGTGCTTCAACGATTTCGACTCCTTGAAGGCTTCCGATGACTTTCCGTGGTGACATGTATACGTCGTTATGTCTTCCTAAGTAGCAACTGTCATGGTAAACGATGCGTTCTTCAAGGGAAGCATTAGACATATCAAGTTCGCCGGTTTCTATAAGTTCTTCTAGAAGTTGAGTGTGATGTATAACTTCGTAGTGTCCTCCGAGTTGCGGGTATTCATTCTTCAGTGTGTTGAAACAATGCGGGCACTGAGTGATGATTTTCTTTACTCCCATACTGTCAAGAGTTTCAATATTCTGCATTGCGAGCATCTGGAAGATATATTCATTTCCTGATCGTCGAGCTGGATCACCGGTGCAGTTTTCAGCTGGCCCTAAAATACTGACATCAATATTTGCGCGTTGTAATAGTTTGGCCATCGCTTGACTAACTTTTTTATTCTTATCATCAAAGCTTCCAGCGCAACCTACCCAGTAAAGCCATTCTGATTCAAACGGATCGCCTCCAGCAATTACTTCTATTCCTTCCATATCCCCAATCCAGTCAGCTCGCTCTGTTTGGGAGATTGACCATGGGTTTCCTGAATTTTCCATCGCACGATAGGCGTTCCCAAGTTCAGCTGGGAAGTCTGATTCCATAAGAGATTTGTATCGTCGCATATCAAGAATTTTGTCAAGAATTTCAATGTTCACTGGACAGATCTCATCGCATGCTTTGCAGCTAGTGCATGACCATAACTCATCATTTGTTATCCGGTCGAACATCCAGTTAGCAGGAACAGTGATTTCGGTATCTACGCCGATGGGGGGTGTGGTCGCTGGATCACCTGTTGCGGCCATGACTTCACCTGTTTTGAGAACTATTTCTCTTGGATCAAGTGGCTTGCCAGTCGCGTGCGCTGGGCATACAGAGGTGCATCGTCCACACATTGTGCAAGCGTCAGTGTCGAGGAGTTGTTTCCATGTGAAGTCCTCTATTACGGAAGCTCCAAATGTTTCAAGTTCCGTTTCCATGAGGTTCGGGAGCGGTTTCATTGCGCCTTTGGGCCTATCTCTATCTTTGAGGTACATATTGAGTGGTGAGGTAAAGATATGCCTCAACATTGTGATTGGTAGGAAGACGAGGAAACCAATAAAGAAAATAACGTGTGCGTACCACCAGATCTGATGCCACCCACTTAGGTTGCCCGCACCATCAAAAAGCTTTGCGAGGGGATAGCCAATGATGGACCATTTCTCATATTCGGGTTCATTCTCTAGAGCGATTCTGAAACCCTCTGCGAGGAATCCTGTCACTCCCATTCCAAAAAGGAGCCCCAGTCCAATTGCATGATCACCGCGTGACTTTATTCGTATTCGATACGGTCGAAATTGACGTGGCCCATATCGCCTGAGTAAAGCCCATCCTACGCCGATAAGAAATAAGATGCCAGCGACATCTCCGACGAGTGAATACCCCTTATAAACGCCTCCATGTAGGAATTTGAGTTCAGATGGCAACTGATGGTCTATTTCAAGAGTTGTGGTGACGCCTAGAAGAATAATAAACGGGAAGTACATGAGTGAATGCATTAGTCCTGCGGCGGGGTCTCTCATCAGTGTCTTCATGTAAAGCCCGGCTCGTAGATCTTTGGATCGGCGATGCACGTTCTTTTTTGTTGTTGATCTGTTGTCAGGTTGTCCTCGTGTCCAGTTCTTTACTCGAAGTGAAAAGTTCCAGGCTCCGTAGATGATAAGGGCGGGAATAATTGAGTAAAAAGCTACCTTTGCGGCTGTAGGGATATTGCCAAAGACTTCTCTGTGGATGGGGCTATCTCCCTTTTGGTCAAAGATAGCTGCAGCAACACCAGACAAGGCTGTGAAAACAGCAACTGCTATACCAAGGCCGATGACCCAGTCTTGCGGTTTGAACCGTTTTGTCTTTTCCTGTGCTTCCATATCCCTGTTTCAAAGATAGACGGTTCAAGGGCGCTTGAAGGACTTATGGACGTTTTAATGACACATGTCACATCAAAAATAACGTTGATTCTGTTTGTTAACACTGCGGAAACAGCCCTGAAATATTCACTGGATAATTTGTTCTTAAATAACCCTATTAATGGAGGAATTGTGAAACGGAAATTACTAACCGGAGCAGCAATTGCAAGTACCAGTCTTGTTATTGCTGCAAGCCCCGCTTTGGCGCAAGGAAATACTGAAGCTTCAGCAATTGTTCAAACAGTGATGGACAACTTGTGGGTCTTTATAGCAGGTATTCTCGTATTCTTTATGCAAGCTGGCTTCGCACTTGTCGAAGCAGGACTCACTCGAAGCAAAAACGTCGCTAATATCATGGCGAAAAATATTGCTGATATGTGCATAGGAGTCATAGCGTTTTTCGCAGTCGGATACGCCTTTGCTTATGGAGGCGGAGGCGGTTGGTTCATTGGCTCAGGATCTTGGTTTCTATCCGGGTCCTCACTTTTTGAATTACCTGCTGCGAGTCTTAACGATGATGGCATTTGGGTTTCAGGTGGACTATCAGGAGCAACTGATTTCTTTTTCCAAGTCGTATTCGCAGCCACTGCAGTCACCATCGCATCAGGAGCTATGGCTGGACGGACTAAATTCTCCGCATACTTACTTTTCTCAGCGCTCATGACAGCCTTCATCTACCCAGTTGTCGTTCACTGGACCTGGGGTGGAGGACTCATAACTGAACACATCAACTGGGGAAGCGCACTCAGCTACTCCGACTTCGCCGGATCAGGAATCGTGCACCTTACAGGTGGTGTTGCAGCATTCATGGGAGCCAGAGCTCTAGGACCTCGAATCGGCAAATACGACGAAGACGGCAAACCACGAGCAATACCTGGACACAACATCGTGTTCACTGTCATAGGTGTCTTTATCCTCTGGCTCGGATGGTTCGGATTTAACCCTGGCTCAGAACTCGCTGCTGACGGATTAGTCATGTCAGTCGCCGTCAACACCCTGATAGCGGCAGCAGCTGGTGGAGCAGTATCAGCCATCGTGGTAGTCGCCAAAACCGGTAAACCTGATGTCGGAATGATCGGGAACGGTGTGCTCGGAGGTTTAGTGGGTATCACCGCAGGCTGTGGAGCATTCAACACGTTTGGATCTTTCATAACAGGTGCAGTTGCGGGCGCCCTCGTTGTCTACTCTGTGCTCTTTATCGAGAAAAAGGGAATTGACGATCCTGTTGGAGCAGTATCCGTACACGGAACATGTGGCGTCTGGGGTGTTCTCGCTATCGGGCTCTTCTCCCGATACGACGATGCATTCCTTGGTCGAGATGACGCAGGACTCTTCTATGGTGGCGGATTCGCTCAACTCAGTGTTCAAGCAGTAATGGTTATCCTCATCATCGCATGGACAGCACTAGCAGCAGGAATTTCCTTCACTATTATCAAAAAGACTACTGGTCTTCGAGTATCTGCAGAAGAAGAAATCGCTGGATTAGATGTCAGCGAACACGGAAGCTCTGGATATCACATGGAGTCAACTAACTAAAGCCTCCTCTTTGTTCTTAAATAGGTTCCCCCCTCTCTAAAGAACAAAGGGTTGTTTAGCGGGAGCTACCCTTAATGGCGGGTAGCTCCCGTTTTTTCATGCATAGAACAACAAACAAAAATCTCTGTTTTTGGGAATAAATGCGCAAGAAAACTTGTTCAACCACTTGACGACTAAAAAGTACAAAAGTACCGAACAGGAGAAAACAATGGCGAAGGCCGTCGGAATAGATCTAGGAACAACAAACTCAGTGGTAGCTGTCCTTGAAGGTGGAGAGCCAACAGTAATTGCCAACGCAGAGGGAAGCCGAACATCACCCTCAGTTGTGGCATTCGCAAAAGATGGTGAAGTACTCGTTGGGGAAGTTGCTAAACGACAAGCTATAACTAACCCGGATAGAACAATCAGATCAGTGAAAAGAGAAATGGGCACAAGCTGGTCCATCGATATTGATGGGAAAGACTACAACGCACAAGAAGTTTCAGCTCGAACATTGATGAAACTCAAGCGGGACGCAGAAGCATATTTGGGCGATACTGTCACTGAAGCGGTTATTACAGTCCCGGCGTACTTTGATGACGCTCAACGTACAGCAACACAAGAAGCAGGAAAGGTCGCAGGACTTGAAGTGCTTCGAATCATAAATGAACCTACCGCAGCCGCCCTTGCATACGGATTAGAAAAAGGAGACGAGGACCAAACAATTCTCGTTTTTGACCTAGGTGGCGGAACCTTTGACGTATCAGTTCTAGAAATTGGAGATGGTGTCTTTGAAGTAAAATCAACAAGCGGAGATACCAGCCTCGGTGGAGATGACTGGGACGAAAGAGTCATCACTTGGCTCGTTGAATCCTTTACAAATGACCACGGAGTCGATCTCTCCAAAGACAATATGGCCATGCAACGACTCAAGGAAGCTGCAGAGAAAGCAAAGATAGAACTATCTGCCAGCCAGAGCACACAGATTAACCTTCCATTCGTAACCGCTACTGATGCAGGTCCATTGCACATGGACTATGCTCTATCACGGTCAAAGTTCCAAGAGCTCACCTCAGATCTACTTGAGCGGTGTAGAAAACCATTTGAGCAAGCAATCAAAGACGCCGGCCTTTCTATGAGCGAGATCGAACACGTGATTCTAGTTGGGGGATCAACACGTATGCCGGCTGTAACCGAACTTGTTCAAACTATGACAGGTAAAGAACCAAATAAAAGCGTTAATCCAGACGAGGTCGTTGCTGTAGGTGCAGCAGTCCAAGCTGGAGTTCTCAGAGGAGAAGTCAAAGACATCCTTTTGCTTGATGTAACCCCACTTTCGCTCGGTATTGAAACCAAAGGTGGCGTCATGACAAAAATGATTGAGCGAAACACCACAATCCCAACTCGACGAACAGAGGTTTACACTACCGCCGAAGACAATCAACCATCGGTAGAAATTCATGTGCTTCAAGGTGAGCGTGAAATGTCACAGTTCAATAAAACACTTGGAAAATTTCAATTAGTTGATATTCCACCAGCGCCACGCGGTGTGCCACAAATTGAAGTCACATTTGATATTGACGCAAACGGAATCGTTCATGTATCTGCTAAAGACAGAGCGACTGGCAAAGAACAGTCCATTACTATCACAGGACAATCCTCACTTGATAAAGACAAAATTGATCAAATGATTGCTGATGCTGAGGCACACGCAAATGAAGATCGTGAAAGAAAAGAAGAGGCCGAAACGCGCAACACGGCTGATTCTATGATCTATCAAACAGAAAAAATGATAAATGATAACGCCGAGAAACTAGGCGAAGAAGAAAAAACAGATATTGAAGAAAAAATTGCAATACTAAAAACCGCACTAGAAGGCGATGCATTAGATCTCGAATCTGCAAAAAATGCGATGGAAGACTTAACAATCGCCAGCCAAGGTTTCGCGCAACGTCTTTATGAAACAGCAGGCCAAGAAGCGGAAGCGCAAGAGGATGAATCTGAAGACATAATCGATGCTGAAATCATTGATGAGGATGAATAATCATGGCCGATCAGGCATCACCTAATCCAGATGAAGACTCTGAAAATCCTCCAGAAGAAATAGATTTTCAGGAAACTGAAGAGCCCGAAGTTGAAGTTGATAACTCCGAAATCACATTGCTAGTTGACCAGAACGCGGCGCTATTGTCAGACCTTCAGCGTATCCAAGCTGATTTTGATAATTTCCGTCGCCAAACTGCCAAACGGCAAGCCGATCTAGTCGAACAAGCCGGGGGCACATTAGCTGAAAAGCTACTCCCAGTCTTAGACGCCTGTGACGCAGGAATTCAACAAGGGCTAGAAGATGTTATCCCTATTAGAAACACAATCATTGAAACTCTTGAAGCTGAAGGTCTTGAAGTAGTTGCGCATCCGGGTGTTGAATTTGACCCAGAACGTCACGAAGCAATCATGCACGAATCTAAAGATGAGTTGGAAACGACGATAGTAGATGAAATCATGCGCTCAGGTTATTTATGGAAGGGGCGCACCATTCGGCCAGCGATGGTTCGAACAATAGGCCCCACCTAAAAATACGTGATCAGAAAGGGGGAGCTCCATGGAAGCAAAACGTGAATGGTTCGAAAAAGACTATTACGCAGTCCTCGGAGTTTCACCTGACGCTAATGAAAAACAAATTCAAAAAGCCTATAGAAAGCTGGCCAGAGACCTCCATCCAGATCAAAACCCCGGAGACTCCAAAGCTGAAGAGCGATTTAAAGACGTCTCAGCAGCTTATGATGTGATCGGTGACCCATCGACACGAACCAAATATGACGAAGCACGACGGATGGGGCCAGGAATCGGTGGATTCTCCTCTGACTTCTCAGGACAAACCGGTGACATCTCCGATCTAATCAACAGTATGTTTGGAGGCGGCTTCAGCCAATCAAGATCGCCACGGCCCCAACGTGGACCCAGCCATGAAGCCCAACTTCGACTCAGCTTCGATGAAGCGATAACCGGTATCGAAACTTCAGTCACATCTGGAACCAGTTCAGGAAAATCTAAAGCAGTTAAAATTCGAATACCTGCCGGGGTAGAGGACGGAACACGACTGCGACTTAAAGGAAAAGGTGGACAAGGAACAGATGGCGGGCCTAGCGGTGATCTAATTGTGATTATTCGCGTCTCACAACACGAAATATTTGAGCGCGAAGGAAAAAATCTCCTACTAAATATGCCGGTTTCTTTTATAGATGCAGCACTTGGAGTAGACATCGAAGTTCCTACCTACTCTGCTGGGTTAAAAAAACTTCGACTACCAGCCGGAACACAAACCGGAAGTACGTTCAGAGTCAAAGGTGCTGGAGTCTCAGATGGAGAATCAAACGGAGATCTTCTAGTAACGATAAATATCACTGTTCCTACAGACCTGAGCGAGTCCCAGCGTGATGCACTAGAAAATCTTGCAGAACTCTTTACACAAGACACCCCAGACACCTAACGTCTCTTCTAACTAATAAGACAGGTTTATAGATACCAATGACCTGATACCGAAAGGGCATGGATACAGGTGGCTGCTATCATGCACCGAACAAGAATAGGTGAGGACAGCTCTAGAACATGAATGAAGCATTGCTTGAAGTAAAAGACTTAACCATGCAATTTGGTGGTGTCACGGCTCTGCATAAACTCAGCTTTGCTGTCAACAAGAATGAAATATGCGGTTTAATCGGACCTAACGGAGCTGGAAAAACTACGCTATTCAACGTCATTAGTAGAATCTATGACCCAACTGCCGGTTCAGTTAATTTCCAAAATGAAAATCTTCTCACGAAAGCTTCATTCCAGATCGCTCAAATGGGTATCGCACGAACATTCCAAAACTTAGCGTTATGGCCAAAAATGACAGTTCTTGAGAACGTAATGGCCGGAGCACATGTCCACGGAAAACAAAACTTCTTTACAGCAATGCTACGAATGGGTTTAGCTAAAGAAGAGCTAAAACTACAACAAAACGCATACACAATTCTAGACAGCCTTGATTTAGTTCAATATGCCAACAAAGCGTGCGACGGCCTCCCTTTCGGTACTATGAAACGAATTGAGTTGGCACGTGCCCTCATAAATAAACCTGATCTATTGCTTCTCGATGAACCTGCAACGGGATTAAACCAATCCGAAGTCAATGAACTGTCATCATTCATAAAAACCGTGAGAAATGAATACGGATTAACGATTCTTCTAGTCGAACATCACATGGGTATGGTGATGGGCATATCCGACAGAGTTGTCGTCCTTGACTTTGGATCTAAAATAGCTGAAGGAACACCAGAAGAAATCCAAAAAAACCCTTTAGTAATAAACGCGTACTTAGGAGTCTCATATGACTGATGCACTTCTTAAAGCGGAAAATCTCACAGCATCTTATGGACAAATAGAGGTCCTGCACGGAATAAGTTTTGAAGTCTACGATAATGAAATTGCTGTAATATTGGGGGCAAACGGAGCAGGAAAAACAACAACTATTCGTGCTTTATCAGGAATGGTTGAAACCACTGGAACCATAACATTCAAAAAAGAAGATATCAGCCAATTTGAATCTGATGCCATTGTTCGAAAAGGCGTGGCTCACGTTCCTCAAGGAAGAGGAACATTTCCTGAACTAACAGTCGAAGATAACTTGCGAGTCGGAGCATTTATCAGATCTGACAACGATGTAGAAAATGACATACAGAATTGTTACGACACCTATCCTGTACTATTTGAACGGCGCACTCAGACAGCTGGTTCACTCTCCGGTGGAGAACAACAGATGTTAGCGGTGTCACGTGCATTGATGTCTCGACCAGAACTACTTTTGCTTGACGAACCATCACTTGGTTTAGCCCCCCAAATTGTTGAAGCCCTTTTTGAACGATTCCTGATCATGAATAAAGACTACGGAACAACCATGCTTATCGTAGAACAAAATGCTCAGTTAGCTCTAGGCATGGCTGACAGAGGATACGTCCTTGAAGCAGGCGAAATAGTTATAGAAGGCGCAGCCGAAAGCCTCGTAAACGATGAGGCCATCATACGAGCGTACTTAGGGGGTTAAATGGACTTATTCCTTCAAAGACTCTTCGATGGTTTAACAAACGGATCTGCATATGCACTAATTGCAGTAGCTCTAGTTTTAATCTTTAAAGCGACAACTCTTGTTAACTTTGCACAAGGTGAACAAGCAATGTTGGGGGCTTTCATCGTCCTACAATTATGGAATTGGGGATTACCGATGTGGGTCGCTGTCCTTGCGGGCATGCTCATTTCCGGTATCCTCGCAGCCGGCCTTGAACGCACATTCATTCGCCGTTTCGATCCAGCTGATCATCTTCCCTTAGTCATCATTACATTGGGTCTTTTCCTAGTTTTGAATGCTGTCGCCGCTATCGTCTGGCGTTATGACCCACTTGCCTTTCCCCAACTTTTTCCTCACGGGAGCGCAATAACAATAGGCAACGCCAGACTTAGCTGGTATTCAATTTTCGCTTTTGGAAGTTGTATTCTCGTCCTCTTGCTTTTGCATGTACTACTCAACCGAACAAAGATAGGCCTCTCGTTCCGAGCGGTCTCATCAAATCTGGAATCAAGTAGATTATGCGGCATAAAAGTAGGCCCAACCTTACAATTCGGATGGGCGTTGGCAGCTGCGGCCGGAACCTTCGGTGCTTCAATTTATGCAGCTAACCCTGTCTTACAAATAGAGCCATCCATCATGCTACGAGCACTCATTTTTTCCATAACAGCAGCAGCGCTTGGTGGGCTCGACAGCCTTTGGGGCGCTCTTCTTGGAGGGCTAACTATCGGCTTCATCCAAAGTGTGCTCGTGCAATATATCCCATTTATACCAAACGAAATGACGTTGACCGCAACTGTCGTGGTTCTACTAATAGTCCTCACTCTCAGACCATCAGGTTTTCTAGGAACGAAAGCTGTAGAGAGGGTCTGAAGTATGGAGTCAAGATTTACCTTTACTAAGGGAACACCACAATACCGGAATTACAGAATCGGAGTCTGGGCTCTTATCATCGCTATATTTCTGCTGATTGGCTTTGCCTTCGTCGATGTCGGTTCTATCAGTATCGGATCAAATAAATACAACCTTTCGTTAATTCGCCTCAACAAAGCCATCGCATACGGAGTAGCTATCCTAGGACTACAAGTAGTTATTGGATATACAGGGCAAATAGCTCTCGGGCAGAGTTTCTTTTTCGGGATGGGAGCCTACATTTCAGCATGGTTAGTCGCAGGTCACTCCTGGCCATTTCTCCTCACATTTCTTGTGGTCGTTCCAAGTTGTTTCCTAGTAGGAATGCTCTGCGGGTTGCCAGCACTCCGAATCAAAGGGCTATATCTAGCTTTGCTAACTTTCGGACTCGCAGCTCTTTTCCCGACCCTCGTCAAACTCGACAGTCTCTATGACTACACGGGCGGAGCCAATGGCAAACTCACAGGCTATAAGTTCAAAGCACCCTCCTGGCTACCTCTTGACGAAGTCGCACAAGGGCTTCAAACTATTCCACTCCTAGGTTCGTTTTTTGGAGACGGGCCACTATCAAGTCGAGAAGAGTCGCGCTTATGGAAATATATTCTCTTCGCTATTGTTGCTGGAATCTGCTTCTGGCTGATCTCTAATCTCATTAAAAGCCGACCAGGTAGAGCCATGCGCGCAATCCGTGACAATGAAACTAGTGCCGCCGTGTCAGGGATTAATTTAGCCGCAACGAAAACTATCTCATTTGGCATCGCTTCAGCGTTAGGTGGTATTGGTGGCACTATTTATGTAGCTGAAGTGGGGATAGCTTCACCAGATGATTTCAGCTCTCTTGTAGCCATATATTTAATCGTAGGTCTCGTTGTCGGAGGCGTAGGAACGCTAGAGGGTGCAATTATAGGTGGGCTAGTTTATGCATTAATCCCAGACTGGGCATCTTCAACGCAATCGATAGCCTTCGTACCTGAGCGGTGGCTACAAGGACCAACCGGATCTTTGATACTAGGTATTTTATTAATTGTTCTAACCCTCTTTATGCCTGGCGGTATTGCAACAGCAATAAATAAAGCAAAAGGGCGGTTTGTGTCAATAAAAGCTGCAAATAGTGATAAGAATCCAGAATCGGTTGCACAGAATTAATAGAAAAGGTAGCTTTTCACTAACAAATCTGGGGGAAATATGAAAAAGGTACTAATAAAATTTCTGAGTCTTCTGAGTGTTCTTGCACTCGTGGCTGCTGCTTGTGGTGGCGACGATGATGACTCAAGTAGCGGAAGTTCAAG
>CETI01140137.1_pt1 | contig 30162 bp, 27 predicted proteins | sample 361441 | NCBI WGS metagenome assembly CETI01 (sample SAMEA2622478, study PRJEB7988) | marine metagenome | biome: marine biome (ENVO:00000447); feature: deep chlorophyll maximum layer (ENVO:xxxxxxxx); material: "saline water (ENVO:00002010), including plankton (ENVO:xxxxxxxx)" | depth 90 m | reverse complement strand
AATTAGATGGCAATGCTATTCCACCACCAATATTAGTACCACATCCTACTAAGAGTGGTGCTAGTAGTAGTAATTTAATCGTCGTCATCGTCCTCTTTAAATGATACAATGTTTTTGGTTGGTAGTATACCTAACAGTGTCCACAACCACAACAGTGCTAGTATGAGTGTTACTAATTCAAATACTGGTATTGGTAACATCAGTCTAGTGACCCAAGGTCAGCTATCTGTTGAGGCTTTGGTTTATGTGCTTTAAATCCATCGTGGTTACCATCACCAGGCATTTTACCATAGGCAAGATACTCAACTGCTTGAATACTTCCTTCAAGTCGATCTAGTTCTCTGTCTAACTTCACATACTCAAGATGTGCTTCTTCCAATTCCACTTGTTTCATTTCCAGTTGTGTCACTCTCTTCGTGAAACGGGTTAGCAACTGTTCGTATGATTCAGTTTCTTTCATTAGTTTATACCAAAGGTGTGTAATGATTTATGGGCGTTGTACTGGCATTAGTTTTGGACCTGTACGTTGGCAAGATGTTTGGAATGTGTTTATCAGTTCTTGTGACATATGACGGTATCCACTACCAACATAGACCTGACCGCCGACGACCGCAACCGCACACACAGCCCAAAACCAATAATACCATTGGGTTTTTATTTGATGGTCATTTTTCATAATATTGCAGAAGATATGTTATTATACCATACGGGTGGGGATGTGTAAACCTCGGTATAAATACTCGTTTACAGATCGTTAAGAATATAGTGGGTGACAGGGATCCAGGACATAAATAGTAGTAGAATGAGCGAGGTTCAATGAATCCAAACTTCCTTGTTATGAGGATCATTCAATTAGAGGTTAAACATTTATGTTAAATCACAACGTCATCAGCAGTAATCAATTAGCAGATTGGAAAGAATCAACTGAGTCTGTCTACGAAGTGGACAATCAACTCAACAACTACTACGAGTGTATAATTGATGCTGGTGATGATACGTATACTGCACGAAGGTGTAGTAGATTAGTTCAATAGCATAGTCCAGTTAACATACCGCCCACAGAACCCCTCGACAGAGGGGTTTTTTAATGTTATAATATACTTTAGCGTGGCTATAAAAATGGGATGTAAGAACTGTGACAATGTGTCACTAGAGGACTACGAGAATGCTATGTTTGCTCATTTAATAACAGAGCGACGTGGAAAGTGGTATGTTCGCACAGATAGTGGTATAATAAAGGAGTTCAAATCACACACTGCTGCAAAGGAGTTTATTTTTATGGGTGGAGTACAAGATGGACATTGAGAAGGAATTAAATCCAGATGTAATGAAGAATCGTGCTAACAAGCAAGAGGTTCGTGAGTTCTGTGATCCTAATGAACGTGGTCAAAGACGTGAGGTGGTCAAGCATTACACTGAAGGTGGGATTGAAACATTTATTCGTGAGTATCCTAATCACGCACCTGATCACTTCTGTGATATGTTAGTAGGTTATGCTGATAACCTCAGGGAGCGTAATGATACTGGTCAAAAGACACCAGAGATGACAGCTCAAGGTGGTGGTGCAGGTCAATTTAATCGTAAAGACTTCTTCTTCTTCCTTACTGAAGGTACATCACCCAACCTACGCAATACTATGTTGACTGGTTGGTCTAAACTTGCATCACAACATTATATTGATGAGTTCAGTCACTTAGGTGCAAATGATTTCTGGATGAGTGCTGCTAAGGTACAAGCAACAATGCCATCCGAGGGATTTCACGGATGGCACTATGATAATGGTGGTTTCTTTGTTGGTATGCGTGAGTTTGTATTAATTACATACTTAAATGATGTACCTGCTGGTGGTGAAACTGAGTTCTTGTATCAAGGTATCAGAATTCAACCAAAGAAAGGAACTACAATTATATTTCCAGCAGCCTACACACATATGCACCGTGGTAATCCACCACTAGGATGTACAAAGTATATTGCTACAACGTGGGCTAGCAGACTACCACGTATTGATGAAGAGACACAAGGACGTAATGAAGTAGAATGTATTGCACCTATGGAACAGATTGTGCAACATTATAAAAGAAACTAAAACGGGATTGACGAGGATCGAACTCGCAACTTCCTCCGTGACAGGGAGGTGCTCTAACCAGTTGAACTACAACCCCAATAAAAAGAGGACCAATCAGTCCTCTATAAACTTTCTTGGGTTAATCATTCGAGTGACTAACTCTATTACTTGCTCTCGTATCTGCATCACATCATCATAACATTCTTGATTATGTGCACAGGAGCGTAATGCAGGGTCAGGTTTATGTAATGACTCAAGCACTATTGTCTTAGCACGATCCCACTTCTCATATGATGTGGGTGTATTGTCTAAGGTTCGCTGATCTTTCATCCTGTAAATGGTTCAGTTGATAGGTTAATTAAAATGGTTGTTAAGTCTGGATACTTAGAGTATGCTGATTTAACTGCGGTAGCAGGATCTACGCAACTATGGACAAACTTAGTCCATTGCAATTTATGGTCAATCTTAGCTAGTACATTGACTTCCCATTTCTTTTTCTTTGATGGCATTAACACCCCTCACTAGTATGTTCAAGTGGTTCAACTTCTGGATAAAGGTCATCATTTACCCAAAAATCCTCCCACTCTTCTTGATTACTGCCTACATCACGAACAGGATACTCATAAGTATTTTGTTCTTGATGCAAACGTCCAATTAGATCATCGACACGATGTAATTGTGTCTTATGGAAATCCTGAAGTTCATAAAGTGCGTGCTTAACATCCGATACAACATCTGATGCTCCACCACTGATATACTCTTCAACTACTTGACGTAATTGTTCATACCTCTGAGTCGCACCATCCATCGTCAAGACGGTGGGCAGCTCTCGTAAGTTTGGAGTAGAGATCACCACATTTGACTCCACTGTGTCTTTCTGTGGTGAATTGTTGGCTTGAACTGAGGTGTTGTAAGGCATCTGTAAGAACAGCGATTTCGGATTTGTTAAGCAGCACTTTGAGAAGTTTCACTGAATTTGTACAACTACTGTAAGTATATACAGTATTTAAGGGCTATGCAGCCCCTAAAACAGGATTTCCTAACTGTGGAATAGTGTTGAAATCAGTCACGTCCCAACCGTAGTTGACTCGCTCTTGAACTTCACTGTTCAACTCGTTAGTGTTGATGAACCTTTTGTTCACCGTCCGTCCATTAAGAGATAGAACCTCTAGCAAGTAACGGTATGATACCTCACCAAATGGTAAGCGTACAGGATAGTAATCTGCTTGCTGACCAGAAGAGTTACGAATTTGCATTGGGTTAAATTCCCTTGACTACTCTAGTAGTATAGCATTAAAAAACCCCCTGTAAAGGGGGGCTTGTGACAGTTTGTAATGTGGTTCACCTGATCGCTTTTCCGTGAGATCTGATGTATGATGCACATATATTATCACCTAGGCGAGGATCTGCGGGTTGAGTAGCTCTTGATTTGAGCTTATTATACTTCTGTTCCAGTCTAGGACGTAGATAATCGTATACTTGTTGACCTTTAAGGTGCCACAACTCTACTATATCTCCGTGTTCATAGCGTGCATAGTAATGATCATCATATTTTAAGAGCTTTTCTTCTCTTAAATAATCATCTTGCTCCTCCCACGTATCCTTAACACTGATACCATTGTACGTAGCGTTGATGTTATCGTTAATTGTTGACTTGTATTCTACTGGTTCACCCTCATCATATGCATCTGCACCACTATATGTGTCTGCTACATCGTGACCAAGTTCAATGGCCATATGTATTTCACGTGACCTAGCATAAGAGAATGGGTCACCCCATCCCTGATCTATACACACATCATATAATCCCTTGAAGCATTCTAGATACTTCTCACGTGCTTCTTGTGGTGTGTACTTAGTCATCTGTTTCAAATCCTTCAAGGTCTTGTATATCTCTAGCAGGTACAGTGTGTAGTCCTCCTATGAGATAATAATGGTCTTTGATACCATTAACAGTCTCTTCACCTAGGTAAAAGAGTTCATTTTTAGGGAAACTATGCTCCCTCAACATCGCTTGGAGTTGAAGATGAATCAACTTTCCGTGTGATGGTACATTTAGGCCAGTCATTACGATAAATTAGTACATTACATTGTGAATATCCGTGCATCTTACCTGGATCAGGCCATTGACGCACGCATAGAGTAAAATAGGGGTCACCTACAAATGTGATGAATCCTTCTTCATCACCACACTTGACGTGATCCCCTACGTTAAATTTCATTCAACTTCCTCGAAGTAAATGCCGTGGTATGCGTTGAATGAATCGAGTGATAAGTATTCTTCATCGTGGATAGCACCACTGTCATTACTTATCGATAAGCACATAAACTCCTCTGCAAAATACTCTGGAGTTATCTGATGCTCGTCACATAAGGGGAAGAACTCCTCCATATGCTCATCTTTCATACCGAGTGTATCTATACTGTATGAAAAGTCGGAAATTAACTGATTTAATGAGGATTCCATTTGTTGAGAGTGTAGATTAGGACGATCGTGCAAATTAAAATGCAAGAAAAAAGGACAATTAGAACGTGCATAGATGGTTACCTCATATAAAGATAGCCACCTGCCCAATCAGCACGTGCATAGCAGTCCATACGTGAGCGAATGATGCGGAGATCATATCTAACGTGCTGTGCTGCTTTGTTCCAAGATGCTGGTTTGTATACCTCACCAGTCTTCTTGTCAATAAATGCGTGAACAGACTCTTGATTGTTAATCATCACGATCTTAAGGAACTTACGTCCTCTACGGATCTCAAACTTAGTACTTAAGGATGATGACTGACCATCATAATTTGCTTGTAAGCACTCAACGAGTTTCTGAGTCCATTCGTATACTCTGTCTTCGATACTCAATGGAGTAACCTTACCAGAGACGAACTCATCAACTGTAATCTCGTGAGCACTAGATACAGATTCAAGACTCATTTAAACTCCTGTGTGTGTTATGTACCTATTATAGTCCTTATCGGTACCGACTCAACCATCTGTGTGACAGTTTTTAAACTGGACAGTGTGTCCATCATCCACCTTGTCAGGCATAGCATTAAATGCTAGAGTATAACGAATTGTTTCATTTTGATTCTCAGTCACAAAGTGCTTGAGAGTCGAGGGAAACACGACCATTTTACCACCTTGTGACTGAAATGGCACAGTATCGTGCACATTACTGATCTTTAAGACCTCTTCATTGTATGGATTAGGCTTTATGAATACCATATTGCCTGAGTTCCCTGTTAGGAACACAACACCACTGTACAATGACCACGGATGGTTATGTGCTCTATTATAATCACCTTTCTTATATCTGTTGATCCAAGCAGCATTTATCTTAACATTACTACTGTAATTACCTGGTATACCATTACTAATGTTTTCTAGGTTGTCCTCTGCCCACTTACGAAATGGTGTGAAGTCAGAGTATGATAGTATACCATCTTGTTGTGGAAAGTTTAGTACATTACAGCTAGAAGAACCACCTGCATATGTCTCAGCAGTATCCCAGTCTACAACATTGCAGAGGGATAACAACTGAGCATATATGTCAGTTGGCACATCAAATTCAAATATTGGTGTTGGAAAGATGTCGTAGCGTTCAAAGTTCATTCAGTTACTTTAAGGTAGATAGCTACAGACGCTGCAAATGCAACGTACGACCAGAATAGTATTGGTACGATCATTGTAACACAGGGGCACAAGTTAAATCATACTTATCAACCATCTTGTTACAGTACATACAACCTAGTGCAGAGAATGAGAAATTGAATACTCTCATAGCACCCTCACAATGAGGACAAATGACATACTTGCCTTGTCTTGGTGCTCTTGTGTATCTTGTGACTTTAGGGAATTTCATTGATACCTCATTAATAGATTCATTATAGCAATAAAAAACCCCCTGTTAAGGGGGTGTTGTGACACTTATTGAACTGCTACACGATCTGGAACTTTGAATCCAGCATTCTGTACAATGTTCACTATAAATGCCTCAAGGAATATAAGAGGTAGTACCACGAAGTCAAACCCACGTAATTTTGTGATGTCTGCTGGTGGTTTTACTTTAGGTGTCTCGGTCACTTTAGGTGCCTCTACTACTGGTGTAGTATTTAACACTGCTGCCTTCTTAGCAGGTGTCTTGCGTGTACGGCGACGAGTTGAGGTTGTGGTCAAGTGCGAAACTTGCGAACGTGATACTATTATAAGGGTAGTTTATTGGGAATGGTGGAAATACGTGCAGTTTGTAAACTGGCATAGTCCTCGTTCAACTCACACCCTATGTACGAACGACCTAAATCCTTGGCTACCATCGCTGTTGTGCCACTTCCTAGAAATGGATCAAGTATGATGTCACCACGCTCGGAACCTGCTAGAATACAAGGTGTGATCAACTCAGGTGGATACGTAGCGAAGTGAGCACCCTTGTATGGTTTCTTATTTACTGACCAGACAGAGCGTTTATTGCGTTTTGTATATGATTTTGTAAGACCTGTATGCGGTTGGAGTCCTGTTCCTGGATTGTGGTACTTACCATTTGTTCTGTTTCTTGTTCCCCAGTCTTGCTTAACTGGTTCTTTAATTGCTTCGTTGTCATAGTAGTAGTTCTTACTCTTACTTAATAGAAATATGTACTCGTGTGACTTGGTACATCTATCCTTGACTGACTCAGGCATAGGATTAGGTTTGTGCCATATTATATCTTGTCTTAGATACCATCCATCAGCACGTAATGCAAATGCAAGCATCCAAGGTATACCAATTAGATCTTTACTCTTATAACCTTCTAGTTTATTACCCCTAACAGGTGTATGCATAGGTAGATCTTGTCTAGTCTTTGATACTGTCTGCTGTGGGTAATTACCATCACTACGATAGTTATAATAACTATCACCTATGTTTAACCATAGTGTACCATCATCAGTCAGTACATCACGTACCATACTGAATACCTTAACCATTTCTTCAACGTATTCTTCAGGTGACTGCTCTTGTCCTATCTGTTCTTCTTCACCACCATAGTCTCTTAGGCCATAATAAGGTGGTGAGGTGACACACATACGTGCTTCCTCAGCAATACCAGTTGTAATTTGTGCTTTGAGCGTGCTGAGTGTCTTACGACAATCACCAAATAATACTGTGTCTCTCAACGTTCAACATTACGGATCTTATCAAGTATAGCACTTCCTAGATTCTTTTGCAACTCGTGAAACTGTTGTCTCTTAACCATATCATTACAATTATTAAATTTCTGTGCTGTCATCACCTCTGCAAACATATGTCTGTAGGTATGTAACATTTCTTTAAGATATCCTCTCTCATCACGATTCAACACCACATCTTTATAGTCTGTCATATCTATAGTTGATGCGTGAGTGTGTAAAGATGGATTTGAATGTGCTCCCATTGGTTCGTGCGTAGTTGTGAGGATTCTAACACATATTTAGAGAGGACAACCCCCTATTACATATTATCTTAAGATTGTTTGAATTGTTGTAGATCTTTAGTTATGATAGAAAATGTACCAGCAACACTAATATCATTCATATTAGTAGATCCACTCCAAGCACCTAGATCAGTTACAGCACTGTCTACTGCAAACCAAAATCTTGTACCATCACGGTATGATGATGTATTAGAGTCAATAGTCGTAAACTCTACATTAAATGTACCACGAGCTATGATTGCCATCGATGTATCTGATTCAGACCAGTACACATATTGTGATCCTACTTCTCTGTAGCTAGCATCTTGCTTACTCATATCCAGTGGGATCTTCGTTGTCAAGCACTGACGATCATTAGGAGTACCACTGTTAGCAGCACTAGATGATGTCATTATAGTACCGTGTTCAGGACCATTGATAACAAGACCAGCAGGTTCAGTGATACCTGATGTGCTTATCTTACCAATACGTGTAACATTAGCTTTGTCAGGTGTTTTATTATATGGTGTACCACCATTACCAATATCGTGTCCTAATAGACCTGATGTGACCTCAACAATATAACTATCAAGTTGTGAGAACTGATTAGTTATAGATGTGAGAACATATAGTCTATCCTCCCAAGATCCTTGTTGGAAGAACCTCTGTTCACCATAGTTGTATACACTAGCACCAAGATCAGAGTATGCAGCATCTGTACCAGGAACTTCAATGAATCCCCATCGTAGATCTTTAACTATATCAGCACCTTGAGAGTTGTTGATAACAAATGATGTCTGTGAGAATGGATGATTCCAATAGTTAGCACTATTATGTGCTGTTACTGTGTATGAACCTCTATTCTGTTCCTGTGAAGCAATGAGAACTACAGCATTAGTTTTACTTGACTGTGTTTCTTCTCCACCAACTGCGAATGTATGACCCCATTGACTAGAATACTTATTTGTATCTTGATATGCATCAACTGCCTTTCTGAAACTAAACGAATTCAGTTTAAGATCATCACCGATGATATATCCTGAAGAGTTAGATGCTTGGTATGTAACATTAGGTACAGTACCATTATATTCAATAATACCATACATTCCACGAGTAGTAGCTCCTGTTGTGTCATAGAGTGCTCCTGCATATCCTACGTAACATTTATTTCCATCATCTGAGTCTGTTTGTTTAACATCTAAACCAAATACACCATCAATTGCATTGTTTGATGTACCTCCACCAACCTCAACAGTAGCACCAGTAAATGATGTGTTGTTTAATGTAGATGCACCACTACCAGCTACGTCCAAAGCAATAGCAGTTACTATTGCGTGTTGTGTTGGTACTGTGGATGATATTGATGTGTAATGTCCACCAACATATAGTTTGGCAGTGTTAGAACTGGTCATTGTAACTGCTGCACAGTGTAACTGACAGTTAGCAGCTGCATCAATTAGTGATGTTGCATCATCAATAGTAAATCTATAATCCCATTGGAATGATAGGTTCTTATCATAACAAACAATATAACCTACACCATAGTTGTTACTACCAGTTGTATCAGCAGTCCAACCAACTGTGTATATGTTACCTACCTCATCTGTTACCACATCTTTAGGATATGTGTTGTACCCAGTATCATATATTCTAGTCTCAACACCACCAGTTGGACCGTGACGGCTGAGAATCTGTTTACGTAATCCTGTTCCATCCCAATACTGTGATACAGTAGTAATACCATTAGGATGCTCTTGTTTCTTAATCCTTGATTCCTCTAGTGTTCCATCACCTACCAGTTTAGTGTAGGTAGCAGCATCAAAGTCTGTTTGTGCGTTGTCAGTATTAGTTGTCTGATCAACAAACAAATATGCAGGGCAAGATGCCTTAGGTTCAATTACTTTATTATCACCAGTTGTTTCTTCTAGTGTCTGTAAGAATATACCTTGAGAACTACGACGCTCTGCTCTATCCCACGCTCTAGTGCTAGTGGTATCTAACTGTAAATTCTGTGTTGGTGACTGCCATAAGAATCTACCAGTATATGTACCACTATCTAACGTAGTTAGTCTAAGAGGACTAATACCAGTTGTTGTTTGATATGTTGCATCCTTTTGTTGTGGACCTATCTGTGATGGATTTACTTCCTGACCTGTATAGTTATTCCAACCAGTACATAGTCTCAATAGTCCATATGGCTCAGTGTACTGACTAGCAGTTACATTGTTATCATATAACGTTTCCTCCCAACATCTAATCAATGATGATGGAGTGTATGTAAATCTCCTGAGTCTAAGATCAGTAGTTCCTACTGGTGGGAATAGATCTTTTACCTCAATTGGTCCAATCAAGTCACCATTATGAGGTAGTTTCAATACCATATTATCAACAAAGTGACCAGATGATCCAACATTACTATCACTAACGTGACGTGCAGTGATTATCATATTGTTGAATGCATCGAAGTTGATGCTATCTAACAATACACCACCATTCTGCTCTGAGTTATAATAATATGGAGGGAACTCTCCTGCATTATCATTAGTATACTCTAGAATATTATCTACTAAACTTCTAACCTCTCTGATATAGTCTATGGTTCCGTCAAAATTAACCTTAGCTACCCATCCAATATAACTATTCTGATTTCTATATGGTGCACTCGTTGGTATTTTTTGAGTTTGATACACTACATTGCCAACATAATATATTCCATTGGCAAATACCTTACTATCAGAAACTGATATCTGTGGTAGTCCTACACTCCTTCTATGACTAGAAGTGTCTGAACCTTCTCCACCTCCCATCTTAACAAGATCATTAGGGATAGCAAAGAAGTTACGAACCCATTCAAATGCACCTGTTGCCTTGGTTACTTTCTGGAGTCCTACAAAGTTATGGTATCTACCAAACTTTCCATACTCTGAGTTATTACTTCTACCCATACCTATGCCACCCATCTGAGATGTTGACGCAGGTGCTAGTCCAGCACTGGTAACATACTCATAGGTTGTACCAGCACCCCATTCTTTCTCTACCTTACATACTTTAGGTACCACAACTTCAGTTGACTGACCATAACGTACTAGTTCAAAGTCATTTGACTGACTGAAATCATACCTTAAGTAAGCACCTAGGTTCTCAGTGTCACGGTTACCACTTTCTCCTGTATCACAGAACATATAGTACCACTGGTTACCACCAGCATTACTTACACTACCAGCTGCATTATAATATCTACGCTCTTTAGTTGTACTAGTCCAAGGTATACATAAGTATCCATCACTATCCAGTGTGATCTTAGCATTCTGATCCCAACTACCAGGATATACTATCTCTCTAGCATTGATAGAAACACCAGTGAAAGGTACCTTAAGGATCTGCATTGTGCTTCTAGACAATGAGAAGTCAGTACCAGTAGCATTACCAGCAACCAGTATGTAGAAACATAAGTTAGGTACATCCATTACAATGTTGGATGTTGACTGTGGTCTACCACCAAAGTGAGGACCATCTAATGAGTATACGTCGTGTGATCTTTGATCCTGACAATCTACACCAAGAGTAGCAAATGTTTCATTGTTAGGTCTTGTAGAAATTACGTGATTCCAAGGAGTATTATCAGTTGGGTTTCTGCCTGGATGGCCTACATTTCTAAACAACTGAAGGTCTGGTGCACCTGTTAATGCTGCATCTGCTTGTGATATACTTCTATTAAAGAATACGTTACTATATGTGTGTGCAGTATTTCCTCCTTCTACTTTACATATTGCAGATGGATAGTTGGTAGCATTTGAACTAACATATTCATTCTCCCATACTCTAGTACCTGATGCACTAAACTTAACGAAATGGTACGATGCATCGTTAGTACCATCTTGCCAAGCAGCAGTTGAATCGTCTGCTCTCTTACCATTATAATTGTTTGCACCACTAAGATCAGTGGTCTCCATTACTACAATGTATACACTATTATCTGCTGTATTACATCCAAGTGCACAAGGGTAGCAGTTCTTTGCTGATGATATAGTATATTGCCACGACACACCACCAATGGATCCTATCTTAGCAATAACTGCATTGTATAAACCAGTTAAAGGGTTTCTTTCTCCATTAAGAGTATAAACCTCACCAGAACTCGATGTAGCTACATCAAACATTCCAGTAGGTTTACGGTAACTAGCGTCATTTAATGTAGCACGCTTAGCTTCTAGTAATGTATAGAAATTGCCTCCTGCACCAGAGGCCATCATCTTTCCAGAGAATAATGCCATTGTTTAGAACTCTTGACCAGATGTAAATCCGTGGTAAATTGTACCACCTGTAAAGGTAGTGAATAGGAAAATATCAATAGCGTTAGGGTTAGTAGATACTGTTGGTACAACACCACCAGCCCATTTAACTGTACGACCTACAAAGTTGGTTAGATCAACAGTCCTACCACCTACACCATCCTGTGTTAGAACAAGTACAAAACTAGTTGATGCTGCTGCTTGCTCACCAGTTACAGCAAACCCAGTAATGTTCTCGGTGAGTGTGACCATAAAAATAGCGGCCTGTGTAAGGTCGATTGGTACACTACCAGATGATATACTTTCACTCTGAACCTTCTCTGAGTATGAAGGTACGTGTAGTCTAGCAGGGTTGGATCCTATTTCAGCAGTAAAGTAATCTTCTGTCTCTTTAAATGAGAACTTAGCGTTGAGTTCAGTACCTCTTTCAATTTCAATACCAGAATCACCATCTGCGTGTTGAATACCAGCACCAGTTTCACCAGAGTTGAGAACAATAGTATTATCTGAGATGGTAGTATTCGTTGTATCTACTGTAGTCTGAGTGCCTTGTACCGTTAAATTTCCCGTTATCGTGGCGTTAGGTGCTGTTAATGTATCTGTTGCAGCATCATATGAGAACCCTGTCTCTCCACCAAAACCTGTACCAGTTTTATACTGGATTTGTCCGTCTGCACTACCACCTGAAGCAGACTCTGTACCACGTGCCAAGTAATTCCAACTTGCGTGTGGTGTATTATTGTTTGCAGGGTCGTTCCCTGTACTATTGGCTATACAGATATATGCAGAAGTGGTTGCTCCATCATAGAAACTAACTGCATCATCAGGTTCGTAGGCAACCGCAGGGTCATACGTGCCTTTCCACTTGATTTTTATCTTACCAACATCAATTGTGAGTGCCATTTAACTCAGAAGATACTTGTTCTCTTTACCTATTTAGTCTTACAGATCGCCTGTATTTGTGCTAGGGAATGCTCTATTAGGACCCCAGATTATTCTTACTGCCCCAATAGATCCAGATATACCATTACCTCCACCTCCACCTGAACCAGGTCCGAGACCAACGAAGGTTCCCCATTGTTGTGGTAGACCACCAGATCCACCCCATCCACAGTGTGCGTATGCCTGACCAGCAGTACCTTGATATGTTCCAGGACATCCTGGACCACTGGCACCTTCACCTAGAAGACCAACGCCTCCTCCAGCACCGCCTTCGTGAGAAGCACCGCCAGCACCTCCTCCACCGCCACCAGATCCATTGCTACCATTACTTGCCCCAGAATTTATTCCAGCTCCACCAGCTCCACCAGCTCCTGAATATCCACCAGCTCCACCGCCACCTCCACTATCTCCATTCGCATCTCCTCCATTTCCTCCATTTCCACCGCCGTCTCCAGTGTATCCTCCACCTTGACCACCAGAGATACTGCCACCCATATCTCCACCTTCACCACAAACAGTGCTATTGTTTATAAACCACGACTCATCACCGTGACCTTGAACACCACCTATACGACCACCAACTTTAAGAGTATATTGTTGACCTGGTGATACTGAGATATTATTCTTCCATCCAAGTCCACCACCTCCATCTCCTGCTGCTGTGCTTTCATTACCACCAGCACCAACTGCTACGACACATACAGAGGTAACACCACTAGGAGCAGTCCAATTATAAGTTCCAGAAGATGAATATGTTGCTTGTCCACTAGTACCATCAGATACATCGTTAGTGCTAGTGTCTGGGAATGCTCTATTAGGACCCCAGATAACTCTTACAACGCCTGGTGCACCACTTCCATTTTGCTTATCAGTTTCTTCTCCACCACCACCACCTCCACCGTAGCCACCACCGTTTGAAGCTGGGGTACCGTTTCCGTAGGCATTTGGTGCTGTCTCACCACCCGATGCTCCAAATCCACCTTGTCTCCATCCACTTGCTCCGTGTTCTCCACCTCCACCACCTGTTCCTGTGCCTCCATACATTCCTGTTCCACCACCACCTGCTGCACAGTATTCTCCTGAGGTGTTAGTATTATTATTTCCTTGGAATCCATTACCTGTATATCCACCAGCTCCTCCACCACCGCCACCATTTTCGTCGCCGTGGCTACCAGTGTAGTTTGTACCTCCTTGACCGCCAGATCCACCGCCAACTCCATACGTGCCATATCCATTACCACCAGCACCACCGTAGCCACCACCCCAAGTTAGGTTTTGGCTATTATTTCCATTACCACCTCCTTGACCACCATCAGCGTAGATAGTAGATGTGTTCCTAAAATATGATCTACCACCATCGTGACCTTGGTTATAGTTTCTACCCTGTCCAGAACCACCAGAACCAACTTGAATATAAATCTGTTCACCTGGAGTTGTTGGAATATCATTACCCCACGTGAGACCTCCACCACCGCCTCCGCAGTGTCCGTCTCCTCCTCCACCACCAGATCCACCACCACCTATACAAACTACACTGACAGCGTAAACATCGCTTGGTACAGTCCACCAGTAACCTGTAATTGCACCTTCTTGTGCTGCTACATCACCAGTAAAATGTTCTTGGCCTGCTACTTGGGTAGCACCTCCACCACCAGATGTAGTTATTGCTTTAGCGAATCCTATTGGCATTAGGTAAACTCCGCACCGCCTACGAATCCATACCAAGAACTACCACCTGTAACAGTAGATAGTGATATAATATCAGTAGCATTTTGTAGAGATGTCATTGTAGGTGACGTTCCACCTGGCCACTTGGTATTAGATGGCCAGTTAATAGTGTGAGAAGAACCTGTTGTATTAGTAAACAAGAACGTTAACGTAACTGAACGTGACGATGTAGGAAGTGTGACATTATATGTGGTTATAGCCTTATCTAATGTTACAGTAAATACTGAAGCAACAGTTGCATCTATGCTTAATACGTTAGTACCACTAATAGTCACAGCAGTGACTGCTTCATCAAAGCATCCATCAATTCTTAATGAATTAGTGAGATGTGATACAGTTGGTGTTAAGTTAAATGTACTAGTACCATTTAATTTTAAATCTATACTAGGTGCACTCGTAGAAGCATTATGTAGAGTTACAGCACCACCATCATTCTCAACGGTAAATGGTTCTGTACGTAATGAATTCTTATGTAAATGTACACCAGACTTCTGTGCTTGTGCACTGTTAGGTTGTACCTCTATGTACGTACCTTTGGCAGTAGTATGGTCTGCTCTAAACCTACCAACTACTATATCAGCATCACTTGATGTTCCCTTGATATCAAGAGAAGTACCAGGTACTGCTGTATTAACACCAACTCGGTTTGTAGTGTCATCAAATATCAATCCACCTGTCTTAATATTAAGACCAGTAGATGCTGTAAGGTTAGTAACTGATATGTCATTAGGTAATCTAGCATTATCAAATTGACCTGTTGTTACCTGTGTCGCTGCTATATTATATGTTAATTGATTAGCACCTTCATAGTATGATGTAGCACGTATAGTACCAGTTACATCAACGTCGTACGTTGTACTTGTACCTGATACAGAAATTGAGGGAACTGTAAGTAAATCTGTTGTGTCATCATAAGTAAATGTTGAATCACCACCCAGTGCTAATCCATCCTTCCACTGTACTTGATTACTAGCATTACCACCTGGCTGTAGTCCACCAGCAAGACCACCAGATGCAAACAGTTGCCAATAAGATGTATTGACTGTACCTGTTGTTGATGGTACTTGATTTGTACTGCTATCTACAGCAATATATGTACTAATAGTTGATCCATCGTCGTGTCGAACAAGATCATCCGCTACGTAGTCAACGCTACTAGACCATTGGTCTTTCCAAGTAAGTTTAATCTTACCTACGTCGATAAAAAATTCTGCCATTACCTTACAGTGACGATGAGATGCCCACTACTATCTATATCGAATCCCAGACCAGCTGGTGCGAAAAATTGGTGAGTATTGAGTGGGTTTGAATACTCAGAATATGATACATTGGTAGACCTTCCTGCTTTAAGTACAGTTAGGTTAGTTTGAGATGAAGTTGGTTTCTGAATGATATAGTAATCACCAGCATCACCAGACTCTTTCCAATTGACACCATTATATGTCTTGAGTGTATCTTCAGCAGTATTGTAGAAGATCTGTCCATTAATAGGAGTAGAAGGATCTACTGCACCAGATATGTCTATCTTATCTGAAGTTACTGCATTATCAGCTAACTTCGGAGTTGTGACGTTCAAGTTACGAATAGTATTAGTTACTACTGCTTCAACACCTGTACCACTATTTAACTTAGAATCCGTTACAGAATCATCTGCAAGTGACGCATTAGCATCGATGCCACCTATGGCCATCTTCTGTGATGTCAGTGTATTATCAGCTAACTTCTCATTTGTGACTGATAAATTAATAATTTTATTAGTTGAGACTGACAAGTCATCAAGCGTATCCGTCTGGACTCTTGTGAAGTCCTGTAGAGTACCAGTTGAAGTTGCAGGAGACTGAAATAAGTAACCTGCTGAGTATGCAGACCAGATACTCCCATTGTAATATCTTGTTCTAACATAGTAATTGGTTGATGGACGGATAGAGTCAGTTGGAATTGGGAATGTAGTTTTGTTTGTAGTGTCTGCTTGTGCAGTAATAACAACGTTGGTAAATCCAACGTCAGTTGCTACTTGCCAGTCACTATGAACGTGTGATTGTCCAGCAGCCTGTGTAGCCACATATGCTGAGGAAACTACGTCCATTCTGTCATAGATGTTTGACTCTGTAATACTACTAATAAATGGACATTGTATCTCTCCAGGAACATCAACAGTTGTGAAGTAGATAGGTTCAGACCATTCTGAATTCCACTGTACACTCTGTAGATCAACGTACTGGTATCTCACACGTACATAATATGTCTTACCTTCCTCTAGAATACCAGTATTAATTGTAAGAGTTGTCTTATTGTTAATATCATTTAATGCTTCATACACTAGACCACTAGTATTACTTATCTGTGATGATGTAGTACCTGTGGCACCTGGTGCAGTAGTTGAACTACTACCAAATGTGGGTGCTAGTGCTATCTGCCACGTAGATGATACGTGAGTAGCATTATTACTACCACTAAATGCTCCACCAGTCAATGTAGGAGTTAATGATGAGTTGCTTGATGCATCAACTGGATTAATGATAGATGGTCTATCAATCTGTGGATTAACATTGGTTGATGTATCAGTATAGAATGATGCAGGAGTAGACCACTCAGAATACTGACCTAGATTATCTTTATATCTTACACGTACATAATATAATGTACTATATGACAACCCACTAGCCTCAGAATACTGAGTCAGTGATGTTGGTGAGTCTATCAGTTGTTGATTTATTGTATTGAAATAATAATCAGTAGACACTTGCCAATCAGTTCTGCTGTGTGTATTAACACCAGTATATGCAGATGATGAAATTATAGGTTGTAATTGTGTTGGAGAAGTTATAGTGATTGAAGGTGTTTCGATCTGCAATCCTGTATTAAATTCACCAGTCTGAGACCAGTTAGATATATTACCAAGCGTATCACGGAAACGGAAACGTATATAATATTTGGTTTTTAATGCCAGTGTTGATGCTGGTATGGTTATAAATGTCAGATTAACTGTATCATTTTGGTTGTATACAAAAGTAGCAGACTCAAAACCACTAGAGGTATTGATCTGCCAATCAGTTGATTGATGTGTGCCAGGAGCAACCCCACCAGTCGTTACTGCATAAAATGCAGTACCTAAAATCGTAGGTGTTAACGAGCTAGGTGAAGGGATATTACCCAAGGCTGGTGGGAATACTAGTGCCATTAGTTTAGTCTATTTTATGAGCAAGTAGGGTTACAATCACCTAAGTATGAATAAAGAATTGGCCAAGGTGCTGGAACTTGGAAGTCCAGTGTTCTTGGTGTGATACCATCAGTTACCTTGATCTGTGCTATACCGTCCATACCTACAATAGGTTGTTCAGGATGATTACGATCTCTCAATGGTTTGATGAAGTTACAGAAGTAATCATTAGATGGTGTGACGCAAGCACCGTTCTGAGTGTATGCGAAATCATATGTATGATCCTGACAAGGATCAGCAACTGCTGTAAGGTTAATCAAGTCAGTCAATGTGAATGGTGACTCAACTAACTCTACCCATAGTGAATACATCTTCTGTGTACCACGTGCAGGGAAGATAGCAGGTTGAATATCATTCTTAACAGAGAAGTCAACTGGCATATTGATGTTGGTGTCACCACGGAAGGGACACTCACGTAAGAGTCCAGTTGCTGCTGCTAACTGACCAGTATATGTGCTAAAGTCACCAGTGTTAACTACTGTAGGACCATTAGCGTGAGTAGCATTATTAAGAGTGAAGATAGTTCTATTAGCACCATCTTTCGTCTCCATATATGGGAACTCATTAATGATACGTAACCTCCAAGTGAACTGACCAGCATCAATTGTGTATGATACCTGTACGTCCTGTGTCTGGTTGTCAGTAACAGTAAAGTTCTGTGCACCCTTATAGTAGTCCTGAACCTGTAAGGTATTGATATCGATGTATGGTAGTGCATTCAATGGTGCACCAGCAACGTCAATAACAAATGATCTTACTAGGATATTACCAAAGTAATCACCGCAGGTTAATGTAGTATCTACAAATCCCTGATCGTGACGTAGGTATCCATTAGATAGAGTACCAGTCCATCCATTAGAATACTCATACCACCACATACCTAGTTCAGGTGGGTTAGAGATAACACTAATCTCATTAGATAGTGATGAGTATGATCCGTTGTAAACATACAACTGGAATGAATATGGTTCGTTCACACCAGCTGGTATACCATTACAAGGGATGTCAGTGGCACGCATAACGTTACCAGAAGCATCCTTAGGTGGTACTAAGGCTGATGGGTTTTGAATAGGTATCTCAATATTATATCCACCATAGTCTGTGCGTAGTGGGAAATCTTCAGTAGTACTGATATAGTTACCAACATAGATTCCTTTACCTTCTAAGTTACAATCGTATACTGTAGAAGTATTATTACCTGCATCCTTTCTAGACTTAAACAGTGGAGAACTTAAAGGAATGTAATCAGGATATGTCTCATACTGTGACTTCCAAGCAAATGACTTGGTGCCAGCAGCAGTATCATAAGAGAATGACTTACTAAACCAAATGTACTCAATGTTCTGGTCAGTACAGGTCAAGACAACAGGGAAACGACCTTCCTTAGGTGACTTACCAGCAGTTAGATAAGGAGTTGTGTTTGGATAATGTGTCTCTCCACCGTACTCAGTATTTGCAGAGAATAGGTTAGCAGTAATTGAATTAGCACCACTATACAGAGTCAATGCTGGCTGTGCAGGTAGTGTTGGTAGATTAGAAACTGTTAACTGTGCAGTAGAACTTGTTATTACATTGTAAGTAGTAGTAAAGTCTAAATGCTGTGATGCAAATGTAGTACCACCAGACTGTCCAAAGAAGATACTTGCTGCACTATATGACTCAGGTATATAAACCTCAGACCAAGCACCTGCTTGACCTGGAGTACCATAAGTACGTACGTTAGTAGTAGATGATGGTCCTGTTGCTGTTAGTCTGTACTCTAGTGTTTTACCAGCCCAAGATGCATCACTAACATCAAATCTATAGAATGCTCCCTTAGGTACTTCATACACTGTAGAACCACCAGCATTAATTTGTACCTGATAGTCAGCACCAACTGCTACAAGGTCAAAGTTAAGTCTAAAACGCATCTTACAACGGAAGAATGCAGTAGCATATTTCCACCACTTGTTAAGAACTAGATGAGCAAATCCCATCTCACGTCCTGTTACATCCTCATATCTCTCAACGTATGAGTAATGTGTATTTCTATTGGATACGTTATCATCGAAGAAATCATCATCTTCATATGCACAAGTAGTAGCATTAGCATACTCATTCAAGTTATACCAAGTACTACCACTACCCTTGTCAGCATAGATCTGCCAGAATGGTACATACTCAAATCTATCATTGTCATATGCACTCTGAGTCAACATCATAGACAATGACTTGTAGAACATAGGACGTGAGTACCAGTTATCAGTAGTCCAAGATACGTCATCATCTGGTTGACCGTGAGTCTTGTTAACTGAGTTATAGTCAACGTTTCTTGATCCTACATCATAAACTAATTCAAGGTCAGCAGTAGTTGATGTGACGTTGGTTAGTTGAATCGTATACTCCTGAGTTTGGCCAGAAATATTTTCTTCGACTACTAATGTTAGGTCAAGCGTTTCTGTATTGGTTAAGGTACCACTGAATACACCAGTACTGGTGTCAAATGACAATCCACTGGTAGTAAATGGTCCTGAAGAACTAATAGTATAATCTCTATCAACTATAGTTTCATTAGCATAAGTTCTTAGGAATGATACACCTAACTGTACGTTAACTGTGTCACCAATATTAAATGTACCTAGAGAACCAGCTGGAGTGTACCACGTAGTTAATAGATCAATGTATGGTGTAATTACACCTCTAGTTGTAGATGTAGGTTGATCAGGTGCATTATGATCTGTACTTGTATCTACTGGAGCAATAAAGATCTGTGATCCTTCACCAGCACCAGCATCCTCTTGCTGTTCAGTTTGGAACCACAACTTGTTAGTTGTAGGATTAATTGCTTGCCATTTCGCAATACCATCACCTTCTTGGTGTGTACCAGTAATTTTAGCAACCTTCAATAGATTACCACCAGTTTCAGATGATACTGCTGTAAATGATGCAGCATTTGCTGTGATCTGGAAGCTAGTGTTACCAGTATCTACGTCAGTAATTTGGTGCCAAGAATTTTGTAAAACATTTAATTCTAGACCACCAACATCATATACAAATGAGTCACTATCATATGCTGTATCACCAGGGAATATAGGATCTGACTTATACTCACTACCCATAACATATGGGAACGCAGCATCACCGTTATCATCTTCAGTGATGAAGTAAGCATAGGTACCATTTGGATAGTCAGGAGTCTTACAGTAGCGACCATTTCTCTTGTCTAGGTCACCAATAATAATCCTCTCACCCATATTAGTATGCATATAGCAGAAGTAGAATATTGATTGTGGAGCATCACTAGCTGGAGTAATCTCTACTGATCTTAATGTTGCAGTATCAAAGCCAGCAACGTATGCAGCATAATCTACTTCTACATCTTCTAACTTATAAACAACACCAGCAGTGTATACTGCGTTTATATCCTCTGCATTCTGTCCACTAACGTGCCAACCCTGTGATGTACCGTCACCATAGACGGAGAAGAGCATAGCGTGAGTAGTTAGAGATGCATCAGATAGATTAAAGATATATTTTCTTCCCTTCCTAAAGTTGAATGAAGGTTTCTCTTGAGTACCATCTAGGCCACCACCACTAATGAAGAAACGATTACCACTACCAGTAGTAACAGCAGTAGATACAGATACTGTAAATGTTGTAGTCAGATCATCTGTCTCATTACCAGGATACTCAAAGTCTTCAACGAATGCCTTATATGGATAAGAAATAGTAGAAGGACGGTTGAGATATCCATCAGGTGTTCTACCTGTTAGTTTCAACATATAGCCAGGCTTAAGACGAATAACAGTACTACTATCGTTCATCTCATCAGAATAACCATAAGGTCCGTAGATAGGATAACCATCAAATGCTATACCTAGGATCTTAGAGTGTCCGTTAGCGTGTCGTCTGTAATCACCTTGAATATTATCGTTAGTGGTTATACTCTTACCTTCTTTGATACCTACGTCAGAAACATAGTATAATGTAGCAGGTGCATCAAGAGGAACTACAATAGTAATTGATCTCAATACTGAAGCATCAAATGATGCAAGGTATGAAACAGCATCAACTGCAACACCATTAAGTCTGTATGTTACACCAGCAGTGTATCTAACACCACCATTGTGTATACCATCCTCAGTGGTAGAAATATACAATGGATGACCATCGTTTGAAGAGTTATCTTGATTAAAGATGTATGTGTTACCTCTAGTGAATGCTAACGCAGGTGCTTCCTGTGCAGATGCACCAGCCTCTTGGAGGTAGAAACAATCAGTACTACCTTGGTTGTAGTAGCTATTAGCTCCTGTCTTAGCAGCAACAGTTACTGCATAAGTAATAGTCTGATATCCTAGGTCAAAATATGTTAGACCAATGTAATTTGAACCATTTTGTACGTCAGCAGTTTGATATGCTTCTAGTAACTTACTAGAGTTGTATCCATATACATTCTGACTGTTAGGATAACCACCGTATGTGTCAGCACCAGTTAAGTTCTCGTTAGTAACATCATTGAATGTCCAACCAGGTGTTGGTCCTGCCTCGTTACTATAATGATATATGTACACACCAGTTGTTGTTATAGCATATGGTTTAACACTACGTAATGGTGTCTGTGTAGGAGGATTGGTTGTAGCACCATAATTGGTACCACCTCTCCAGTTAAAGTCTTGATCGAATGATTGATCAACAATACTATTTGGGTTACCAGCTGTAATTGCGATAGATGAAACAGCAGTTGCTTGTACACCACCAGCTACGTTTGGTGCAGCAATGGTAACAATAGGAGCACTTGAGTATCCACTACCACCGTCAGTAACATTTAGTCCAGAGACATAACCATCAAGAACAGATAGACTTGCAGATGCCTCAGCACCAACACCTCCTCCTCCACTAAAGCTAACCGTTGCAGTTGTATATCCAACACCCTGAACGTCAACTGTTATACTATCAACAACACCAGTTTGAGTACCAATAGATGTTCCAGCAGCAGCTGGTTCTTCAAACACTGGGTTTGATGATGCAGTTTCACCGTACTCTACTGCGTCACCATAGAATCTATTTCCAATAGTATAAGGGAATTGAGGATTAGCCTGGTTATCAAATGTCAAGAAGTATGCATAGGTACCACCTGGATAATCAGGAGTGATACAGAATCTACCGTTACGATTATCTAAATGACCTGCATCTGTAAACTCATAGTCTTCTAGGAATGATCCCATAGGATATGTGTTGACGTTTGGTGAGAAACCAACAGGTTCTGTCAAGGTGATAGTACCTGTCATTGCTTGATGCATCTCACAAACATAATAGTAAGTACCAGCAGCAGCAGTTGCTGTGTTCCACAATACAGTAGCGTTGTAATTACCATTGTTAACAACAGTAGCTACTACCTGTGCAGGGTTGTAAGGGGCTGGAACTTTCTGGATCCAGAAAGGATGAGTGATTGTTGATCCACCGCCACCACCAGCAGCTGAAACCGTAATAGTTCCAACCATACCAGTATGGTATTCGCACTGGTAGTAATATGTACCAGCAGCACTACTACCAATAACCCAAGTAACAGTACCAGATTCTGTACCATTATTAGTTACGCCAGGTATTTGGTTAGCAGTACCAATACCAGCAACAGTCTTCAAGTGGAATGGATGTCCAGAAGCAGAGACTGTAAAATTAACTGTATCTCCTTCGTAGAAAGTTAATGCAGGGTCTGCACCATTGACGTTACCATTTCTGTCTGAACCAGATACAGTGTAATCAGTCATACCTGAAGCAGTTACAACTAAGTTGTAAGTTTGTGGAGTGGATCCACCACCTCCACCTGTGCTATACTGTGCATTAACATTGAATACTAGGTTGTCACCAACATTAGCAGTAATAGAAACATCAGATCCAGTGCTTTCTCCTGTAAAATCGAAATCTAAATTATCGTCAGCAGTAACACCCCAAGTATATGTTTGAGGAGTATAAGGTGTACCAGTACGTGTTGATCTTAATGTCCAACCAGATTGCATTCTAGCTAGACTTGCTGTAGATCCAGGACTATCATAACCTACAGGACCGTAGATAGGATAACCATCCTTAGCAATACCTACGATAGGTGAGTGATGAGTCGCATTTGTAATATCAGCAATTGTATTGGATGGAAGTGCGGAAGTATTTGTTAATGTAGTTACAGAAGCAGCAGCACCGTATCCAGAGTATAATGAGCAATAGTAGAATAAGTTTGGTGAAGCAGGTTGTACCTGTATGTAAGTACCAGTACCAGCTTGTCCATCACCAGGAGTACCTTGGTATCTAATACCAGTTACATACTCAGTACCACCTTGAATATGAATACCATCTTGTGATTCAGATATTTTAAATGGATATCCTGTATTACTACCATCAGACTGATCGAAGTAGTATGTATTACCTTCAGTTAACTGTAAGTTAGGTGTCTGTGTGGTATCAATAAAGTATCTGTTTTGACTAGCAACGGTAACTACAGTAACTACCATTGTTGTTGTAGAACCTTTCCATAGTTCAGTGAAGAACTTACCACTAGTATAGTAGTATGCACCAGAACTAGACACAGTACCGTGACCACTATCACCACCAAATGCATTGATGTTGTATACTTGATCGAAACTATATCCTGTTGGGCAGTTAGTACCATCAGGAAGATTAGTATTAAGACCCCAGTTATAGGTTTGTAATGTAACACCGTTAAGTGAAAGACCTACAAATCCACCAGCAGCACCTAGAGCAGAGTCAGGATCTCCAGTCTTAGAAATATTTCTACCACCACGATATGTTAGTGTGTGGTTATAAGACTTAGGTAGGATTGACCAAGGATTGTTGGAATTAGGGAAAGTACCAAACAATGCAGGTTGTGGTAAGTTATCCGCAACAGTTGTCAATGCATTATTAACAATGTTTAAAGATCCAGTTGTAACAGATCCACCACCTGATATAAACATATTAGCAATATCAAATGTCGTTCCTTGAACTGGAGGACTTGCAGCTGCAATAGTTACAGAAGGTGCCTGTACATATCCTGAACCTGGATTAGTAATAGTAACAGCAGTAACAACACCATCAGTAACAACTGCGGTTGCAGCAGCACCACCACCTCCACCGCCTGTGAAAGCAACAGCTGGTAGGTTTAGTGGGTTGTAACCATTACCACCGTTAGTTACGGTAACAGATTGTATTCCACCACCAGTAAGTGAGATGTTTGCAGTTGCAGTCGCACCGTTACCATCACCAGTAATTATGACTGTTGGTGCCTCTGTGTATCCACTACCAGCCTGATCTACGTTAATACCTGTAACACCACCACCAGTTAGTGTGATCTGAGCTGTCGCAGCAGCATCCACTCCACCACCACCTGAGAATGAAACAACAGGTGCTATAGTGTATCCAGAACCTTGCTGACTTAATGTAAGGTTAGAAACATATCCAGATGTTCCTGCTTTAGGGAATGTACCATAAAGACCTGGAGCTGGATGATTGTCACTAACAACATTAAATAGTCCACCCTCTTTATGATATGCAGCAGTAGGTGACGCTACAGATGTTATCCATACATCACTGATTATATCTTGTGCTATAATACCAATAGGTGTACGTATCTGTATCTGTTCACCAAGAACAGGGTTTAATCTAGAAAACTCTGATCCTAGATTGAATGTAAGAATATTACTAGCAGCACCAGTTGAAACTGTTGTATTCAATCCATCAAATGTAATTTCATCAATAGTATTAGATGGGTATGTTTGGACACTACCACCACCAAACTCATAACTAACAGGTGATGCAGTCGCACCATTATATGTACGACTATAATCCCAATCTAGTGGTCTACGTAACCATTCTTTTGCCAACTGTGGTAAGGGTTTTCCTTCATAGGTAACACCCTGTTGGTATGTCATCTTTGTAGCCCACTGTGCTAATACACCAGCAGTTATAGGACCAGAGAATGAAGTACCATCAATGTTTGTATAGTAAGAAGAACTTATCTGGTTGTATGGTGTAGCACTGTTCCAATACCATCTAGGGCAATAGATTGACTCACCAGGAGCACTAGTAGTAATCGTACCGTAATTAGAGAATGCAGAGAAATTATTATTATGTGCAGTAGCACCTACAGTAATCTTACCTTTATCACTAGCATCAGGTATTTCCATATTGTGTAGGTTGTCCTTAGGACCAGCAGTCCTAACACCTACTAAGTACTTACCTTGATATCCACCATAAGTACCAGCCCAAGTGCCATCAGTAAATCCATTACCAGCAGATCTTACAAAAATAACACCAGATTCTACAAGATAGTTCTCATAGTCGTCAAAGAGTGTGTCACTCTCACCAGCACCAGAATCAAATCCAGGCTCATTCTTATAAACATATGGCCAGTATCTGTTAGGTATAATAGCACCTAATGAAGCATTAACAATTGCTGGACGGGTATTACCTTTCCAGTTTGCGTGAGTAGAATCGTTATGGTTAGCAATAGCTAGCATACAATTGATATATCTTGATGCAAACGTGCTATACTCAGTACCAGTCTCATTAAATACCTTCATTGCGAAGATACGTGACTTCTTAGATACACCAAAGGTTCTACCAGCAGCACAGATAGCACACTGAGTACCGTGACCATCGTCATCCTCATTACTATTTGCTTCACCATTTAATGTGATACCTGAGTCATATCCTGGTACCTCATATACACGATAGTTTGCTTGCTCATCAACACCATTAAAATCACTTACGTAATCTGGGTGATATAATTCTGGGTGTAGATTAGCACCAGCAGTGTCAGCTGGACGTGATGCACCACGAACACCCGTGTCAAGGATATAAATATCTGAATTTTCTCCGTCTTCAGTCAGTGAATAGAGACCATAACCTAGATCATCTGTAGATTGTGATATCCTTTGTAGATGCCACTTGTTGAAGATAGTTATTTTAAATGAATATGTTGTGGATGGTATGTAAGATCCAGACATACCCATAGTAGGTGTAGTATCCTCATAGATATACAACTCCAATGGTGTGGTTGCTGAAAGTGCTATACTTACAGAAGAACCTGCCTGACCTGGTGTACCAACACGAGTTACACCTGTAGTATACTCCGTACCACCATTATTCGTACCGTCTGGTGTAGTAGAGAAGCACCACTTATACCCTGCATTACTAGCATCTTCTAAACTGAAGACGATAGTAAAGTTAGGAAGCATATAATCTAATGCTATAGACTCATATATTAAACCACCAGATAGTAATGCTAGCTTAGGACCATATGAACCAACATTGACTATACCTGTATATGTTAGTGTAGATGTACTACCGTTCCAAGGTCTTACACTACCATAGGAAAATGGTTTGATTTGTGCAGTTAATGCTGAAGCAGTGTCGCCAGAAGTAGAGGAATATGTAGCGACTTCTTCACGTGAGGGATCGTTAGGGCTAACAGCTGGGGGATTTTCTATATCATACGTCTCTTGTGCCATCTCGAAAGCATCAGCGTGCTTTACTCCGACTTCGTTTTGTAAATCTTGTTTATTGATAGTTAATTTGGCATCCCAATGTGCCCCAATAACCTCTGGAAATTCGTCACTTTTTAAAATAGTGATGAAATTTTGATCCCTTGATGGAAAATCTAGGAATAATGTTTTGAACCTTGTCAGGTCGTGTGTGTTAGCTAGTGATGTGAAACGTTGCTTTGCACGTTCAATGACAGTAGCGACCTCTATCTCTTTCGAGACTTGGACAATAATTCTGCCTTCCTCTATTTGCATTATTCCAAAATGGTACGGTACTTTCCCTAAGGGTTATTTAGTAAGCTTTTGAACGCATCAATGAATTTAACTGTTCGTCGAGACCTCTTGTTATACCATAATGATCATCATCAGGATCCTCTGCATTCGGGTAAAGTTTGGTTAGTTCCTGTTTTATTTCATAATTATACGTCGCAATTCGTCTGTCTTCTTGACATTTGAACATTGACTTACTCCAAAAGACTGCAACATCCCTTACTCCAGATGTTACCTCTCTCACCATATGTTTAGTTCCAGTAGGATAACTAAACGCCCATCCAGCAGGTAATTTAACTTCAACAGTCTCTGTACCATACTGTAATACAAGTTCACCTCCTTCATATTCTGAAGGATCATTCAAAAATACTGTAGTACTAAAATCAGATCGCACTCCTCCTGCCATAAATGGTGAGTCACAGTGCCATCCATAGTGCATTCCTTCTGTATACCTAATAAACAAAGCTGTGGTGCTGTTACAGACGAACATTCGCCACATAGGTATTTCGTGTTTTTGATAATTATCCCAAATTATCTTCCAAGCAGCATTTGCTGTTTCAACTTGCATTTCAATGTTATTCTTAATTCTCTTATCATCAGATCCAGTGCGTGCACCATCATTGAAATTGGAGAAGTCGTAGAAGTCTTGTACGTGTTTAAGATTAACATCATTCAGAAGTTCATAACGAAAAAACATAGTTAAGGAACGAAATCAGGGTGTGCGGGGTTGACTGGCCAACCAGTAAAGTTAGCATACTCATATGGATCTGCCTGTTGTTCGACTAGATCTCTAAGTCTTTGTCTATAGGTTTTCCAGTTAGCTTTCACTTTAGCAGCAGCAGGGACACTAGCTAGTGCCATACCTGAAGCAGTTTCCCATACATCCTCTAACATCACCCAATCAGTATCTTTAAGAAGTTGTGTTCTCATTGCACGCAATGAACCCAAGTTCTCTGGAATTTGATTGTCAACAAAATACTTTTCACGGTTTGCTTTATCCAACGCTGCTTGTTGTTCAGCATCGTACGTCTCTTTGTACTGTGTACGAAGAGGTGATAAAGTTTCATATAAAACCGTTGCTTCATCAACCTTGGATGAATCATTTGTAGTAAGTGCTGTCTCACCACGTAGATCCTGATTCTCTGCAAGGTACCAAACGGGTTCACCAACAGGATTATCTGCTTTCCAATAGTGTATGGTTGTTAATTCATCCACACCAGCTACGTGAAATGCTCCATTGATAGCAGGTAGGACAGTATTAGTCCAATCACTATCAGAGATCTCAAATCCCTGTTGAGTACCGTCTGGATTTCTACCACCGATAATTTTTCTGGGAACCCAGAGGATAAAATCAGCTTCCGCAAAATTACGAGCCATTTAATAGATACCATCCTGTCAATATGTATTTATCACCTGATAAAACTAGGTTTCCTTTATGTGTGTGCGTGAAACCTGCTGGCCAGATTAGCATTGTACCAGTAGTAGGTTCAACTCTTCTTGTCTGATCAAGAAACTCTGTCTCTCCTCCCTCAAAATCTTCATTGAGATATATCATCCAAGTCAATACACGATGAGCATAAGATAAACCCATTGCTTCATAGTGCCAAGTATGGTATCCACCACTTTGAGGAGTATGTTGAAACTTAATCACAGTACTCATTAATGGTTGTGATGCAAGTTGACGATACTTCCAGATATAATGATCAACACAAGCTCTAATATACTGTACTGTACATTTCTGCAAGTCATAATTATTATGATTAATCAGAATCTGTTTATCATACCTACCTAAATTACCATCTTGAAATTGAAATCTACCATCTCCAACACCTCCATCATCCTGAGGTTGAGTTATAGCTGCTGTATTTTTAAGGTCTTTATACCAATCAATGAATTTATTACAAACATTTACTGGCATAAAATTATCCCAGACTCCAATGAAGTCTGAGAAATCAACCTTTGTTATATTTTCATCAAGCATCAACTCTAGAGGCTTGATAGGTGGTAAATTGTTATCCTCTGCCATAACGAAATTTAAAGGGTCAAAAAATTTGCCGAGTTTTTTTCCTAGTTTATTATATCACATTTATGGATTTCCGTCAGCTGGAGACCATAATGTGTTGATATCTGAAGTTGTGAACGCTCCAGCTGGTAGTGCGATTGCGAAGTTACCTGTAGCAGCAGTGTTAGCATTAGTAGATGCACCAGTAAAGTCAGCAACGTTACAATGAACTGTCAAGTCATAGTAATCATTGTCGCTGTTAGCACCAGTTAGATCCTCAACTCTAAACTTACCATTAGTAACCTTACCGAATAGTTCACCTGTTGTAACACCAATATGACATATAATACTTGAGCAATTCCAAGTTGAACCTGCTGGTACACTAGCTGGTGACGTATCAACATAAGACTCGTTGGTACTAATAGGACCAAACTGCAATGTAGCACCCTGTTGTGTTATGCTTGCAACTTCTATCCAAGCATTACAATCAGTACCATCACTATCCCAAACACAGAACTTCTGATTGACTCCACCATTACTAGAGTTCTCAACGTGATATCCACCAGTACCACTACCAAAGTACTCCTCTACCTGTATCTTATATGTCTTTGAAGTACCAGCATCAATTACTTCATCACCCATAGTATATCTCTTAGCACCAACACCACTACCAACCTCAATTGGATTTCCAGTTGTATTAGTTCCCACA
>CETI01104737.1_pt1 | contig 30196 bp, 34 predicted proteins | sample 361441 | NCBI WGS metagenome assembly CETI01 (sample SAMEA2622478, study PRJEB7988) | marine metagenome | biome: marine biome (ENVO:00000447); feature: deep chlorophyll maximum layer (ENVO:xxxxxxxx); material: "saline water (ENVO:00002010), including plankton (ENVO:xxxxxxxx)" | depth 90 m | reverse complement strand
CATGGTTGTCATACATTCTCTTTAACGCACCTGATATAGTTGCGAAACTAAGAACTTGTGTTGAACCACTACCATCACCTGCTGTGTCGTTGTAGAAACAGTTACCACCTAATGGGTTAACTGCTGCTGTGTTACTTGCGTTCTTGCCTATGGTAATCCATACATCAAGACCATACATTTCTCTAGTTCCTGACCCAGGGGTGACATTAGCACCATCTGAGAAAGAACCATTGAATGCAAACCACTCAACTTCTCTAGCTACTTTTTCCATTGCTTTTTCAAGCTGTAATGCAAATTCATCATTTACTGGGTTACCACCGAACAATCCTAATTTATCTGCTGCTGTTACTGTTCCATCTCCATCAGATGAGTTAGCAATATTAGCTGATAAGTCAAAAGGATTTTGGTTACCTGTGGATGCTAAAGCTGTGTAGGTCATTTGTACACCTTTATGGAAAATCTGAGTTACATATGTATATGCAGCTCTATCTCTTCCAAGATATTCTGTAGGTGTAGAACCTTCTTGTCCTTTAGTTGGTTCTGAAGAAATGGTTGCATTATCTTCTACTTGGACTTGCCAAAATGTAGAGTTTAATGTTTTACCACCATTCAAACCACCAACTGCTGAGAGTAAAGGTGTTCTTTGACCACCAACTTTAAACAATTCACCAGTAAAGTTATTAATGTTTTGTGCATAAATCGTATTGTTAGTTAACGATATGTCTGCCATTTTTATCTTCTCCTATAAGTTAATTATTTATTGTTGTTAGAAGAAGTTTAGAAATTCTATTTAGAGTTTTTCTTCGCTTCCTCTATAACAGAAAGTTTTGCAGCGATTGAATTTCGTACATTACCTGATTGTTCTATTTCACGAACTTGACCTAGCACATCATTGTCGTAGGTATCTACAACTGAGTTTGCTTGTATATTATTTAAGCGTTCTTGACTTTGTTCTGTACTTTGTACAGCTTCTTGTAATCTGTCTTGTTGCCCAAATTCAACTCCAAACTCTTCAGATGCGTATGCCTGGATTCCTTCAACAGTCATATCACCTTCGTACATCATCTCAACTGCTTTGCCGACACCTTTTGTAGTGTCTAACCCTGCTGATTGAAATACTTGATTTCTTTCTTTAGCTTCAAATTCTGCGATTTTACCTTCATAGAGTTCTACTTTTTCTCGCATCTCTTTCCAGTTCTTATCGCTACTTGTAGCTTCTTCTGAGTTATTAAGCTCTTCTGTCATTATTCTATTGTCCTTACTTCACACATTTTTTTTACGAGAGGTGCATGAGTTACCTCTGAGTGTTTCCACCCATTTTATTTACTCTACTGTTTTTATTTGACAGGTCTTGTCAGTAGGCATCAAGACCGATTACAAAATCCAGGTCTATTTTTAATTTCGGACCTAGGTACAAAATAGCTAAAGCTATTATATCATAAAAAAAGTAAATGCAAGTTGTTTAAACAAGGTTTAGGATTCTAAAAGTCCTGTAACTGCACCTGTTGTAGCTTGTGTTGCACCCAATGAAACTGCACTAGCAGACTCTTGTTGCCTAATAATGTTTACTACTTCTCTTAGTTCTTCTGATTGTCCTAGTTCTGTACCTTCAATAATATCTTCAACTGTTGGTACATCTCTACCTTGTGATAATGCTTGTTGCTGTATAGACCTAACTTGTTGGAATCCTCTTCTTGCTGCAGCAACACTAAGACCTAAATCTTTTAATTGTTCTGCTACTTCTACAGATATATCTTCACCTGCAAGTAATGCTTCTGCACCTATCTGTGCTGTTTCTATTCTCTCTGCAACTATATCTCTTGATGATATTGTTCCAGAAATAATATCTTGACCTATCTGTGGGTCTATTGCCGATACCAATATTTCTTCATCTGTTAGTACACGATTAAAGTTTCTTAGATAAAACTCTTTAACTTCTGGTATAGAACCTAATACATCACCTCTTACTGCTTCTATTCTTGCACCTAACTCATCAGGAGATACCACATTTTCTATAAGTTGTGCCTTTCTTTCAGATGTAAGTATTACATCAGGATTAACATTTATTGCTTCAATCTTTCTTTTATATCCATCTTCTATCTGTCTATATTCTGCTTCAGTATATTTAACTGTTGCACCATCAGGATTTAAGTTACCTGCAAATGCTTGTTTGTATTCAGGTGTTTGTCTAACTGCAGATATAGCAGATGATTCATCTTCACCAAATTTTAAATAATTTTCTACCCATACATCTAATAAAGATTGAGATAATAAATTACCAAACTTTAATTTACCTATCTCTGCAATTTTATTTTTTGCTGCTTCTGTAAGTTGTGTTGAATCACTTTGTTTTGGTGTACCTGCTGTACCTGTATAGTTAGAACCACCTAATGTAGTAGAACCTGCTAGTGCCTCTTCATAAGACTCTGTATATCCTGCACTTTCAATTAAAAAATCTGCTCTTTCTCTACTACTAACTGTAAATCCTGGAAGGTCATCTTTTCTAAATAGTTTTATTTCTGCCATTATGTAGGTACTCCTCTTAATACTCCTGCAGGACTTACACCAAGTGACTGTGCTGCATCATCTGTTATGTTGTCTAATACTTTAGCGTTGTCGTTGTTAGCACCATATATCAATGTTAACTCTGCTGCTTTTGTAGCATCATTAGCCATAAGTATTTCATAAAACACTGGTGATGTTTCACTCATTCTTTCACCAAGTTTATTAAATGTAAAGTTTCTCCAAGGAGTAGCTATATCTTCGTATGTTAAATTTTCATCATAAAGACTTGTAGGAAAAATAGTTTTTCTTATTTCTTTAAACCTATTGTTAAGTAATTCATTACCTACCTCTTCTGATTCTGCATTTCTATATTGCCTTGCTAATTCTGCTTGTGTACCAGAGTCCAACATACCATACAATGGTCCTAACCATTTGTATGATGAGTTTTGTACAGTTGCGTAACCAGACCTTGTTTGTGCTAATACACCTTTACCTGTTAACCAATCAGTAATTTTGCTGTCTATCTTAGGACTTGTACTATCTTCTCCTAATTCATTCACCTGAAACGCAGCATAAGTTTCTGTAAACTCTCCTGTTGTTACCATATCTCCGAACCACTGACCAAATGTTTTACCTGTATTTTCATCTACTATTGCATCTACATTAGTTACACCTGCATCTCTAAGTGCTTGTGAATAAAGTAATCTGTTTTCAGCAACTAAAGTTTTAGCATCAGCAGGTAAGTTTTCATCATCTATACCTCTAGCTTTAGATAACACTAACCAATCTATAACTGCTTGTGTCTGTGTTTCAAACCAATCTGTTGCAGCCCACTCCTCTTGTGTAATATCTCTGTCTTCTACTAAACCTTGAATCCATAAATTTCTTACTTCTTCATCTGTTTCTAGCCAAGGTCTTGCATCAATAGCTGCTTCCATTAATTCTATAAAACCATTAAAAGGAGAACTACCTTGAACTATTACATCTGTTGGTAGTTCTGCTAATGATACACCAAACAATACAGAGGTTGTCCATACATCATCACTTACTGTTTGTTCAGAAGGTTTTCTTCTACCACTATAAAACTGATTTATTTCTTCATCAGTGGTTTCATAACGCATAAAGAAAGGTTGACCTTGTACTTGCCAAACTACATATTTTTTACCATCTCTTACCCATATTTGTGTATCTTGAAATGATTGTGGTGGTAAAGTGGTTGTAGTTTGTGCTGTAGGGTCAGAAGTAAATGTATAACCTGCTGCAATCCTTATTGAATCATCTACACCAGGACCAAAGTCTTGCGAATCACCTTCTTCATTGTAATATATTGTCATTTTTTATTTCTCCTGTGACATACTAGCAGATTGTTTAAACACACTTTCAATTATAGGTTCACTAATCTTCCATGACAATGACCATGTATCACTAATCTCACCCATTTCTTCCCATGTATCTCTACCTAATTGCTTCCAATCAGCATCACCAAATGGTGGTAACCCTTCAAATATTGCACCTCCTGATTCTGCTACAGTACCTAAACCTTGATTTACTCTTGCTTTATTAAGTGCTTGACCTACATCTGCAAGTAATATTGTTAACTCATAAGCTGTATATGCAATTAACGCAGGTACTGCTATAGCACCTGCACCTAACCTTGGTAACATTCGCACTAAACTTTGTTCAATGATAATATCACCTGGGTCTGCTACTTGTGCTATTCTACCTCCTATACCAAATGCTTTACTTACTACTTTTTTAGTATTATCAAATATATTGCTAACAATTTCTGGTGCTTCTCTTAGCACTCGTGTAAATCTGTTGTAACCACCTTCACCTACTATGTTAGATAAATTTGTTGTTGTATCATCTGCAACATCAATAACTTCACCTGCTTGATTTATTGCTTTATTGTTTATATCATCTACTACATTTGTAGGTGTGTCTGCAAATTGTTGTGTTAATAATTTTTTAAATTCAGGGTCTTGTGCTTGTGTATCAGTAATACCAACAAATGGAATTTTAGGATTATTTGCTCTTTGTATATTTTGAGCTTCATCAATATTAGTCATTATTACACTAGCTAATCCTTCTGGTGTCATTCCTGGTGGTAAATCAGTTCTATCTATTACTCGGACCAACCCATCTATTAAATTATTGTGATTACCAATATTTATTTTTCCATTTTCTATTAGTTCTGCTACATCAGGTTGTTTTTTTCTAATTGCTGCTATATCTCCTGTTTCAAAATCCATATCAAATTCAGTGTTAAGTGCTGTATCTTTCATTTCATCAAGAATGGCATCTATAAATTCTTCAGAACCCCAAACTAATCTACCTTTATCTACTACATTTGTAGGTACTACCTTTAAACCACCTACCTCATCTAAATTAATATCTGCACCTGTAGGTATATATATATCTAATGTTTCCCCTGTGCGTTTTTGTTGTCTAAGTAAACCAATAACACCTACCTCTCTTAAATTTCCATCTTCAAGTATTATTAATGGAATATTTTGTTTACTTAAACTGGACACTAAATTTCCTGCAGGTCTAGCGTGTAGTCCTGCATCATCTAATACCTCTATAGTTATAGGTTTATAGTTTTCTATATCTAAAGTATTTACATCATCTGCTACATTTGTAGTTGTTTCTATAACAGTTATGCCAATATTTGGGTCTAGTGGATTATTAACAGCTTGGTATATAGGATTATTAGATGACACACTACCCATACCAAAACCTATTTCATCAGGAAAAGCATCATTAACTACAGGATTTGTAAAATAATCGTTTATCTTATCAACAACATTTTGATATCTAAATTCATCAAATTCTTTAGTAGCTTTATCCCACAATATTGTATCTGGTCCATTATCTGGTCCTTCTTGAAGAACTGCCTCAAACCATTCATTCGCATCTTCAAATCCATACAGTTGTGATTTTTCGTACATATAATCAGCTCTTGCATCATTTAAAAACTTGTCAAATATTGCAGAAATATTGTCACTCATTTGAATAGATGGCATATCACCTGAACTTGTAGCCATTCCAGTGTATTGATAATATTCATCATTACTTAATATTGCATCTCGGTTATTAAAATCTAAATATATACTTTGTCCTAATACAAATTCTTTAGCTTTCTTTGGAAACTCTTCTAAAAATCTTTGATGAATTTCTTTTAACTCAGCTATATTATTGGGTGCAATATATGGGTTTTTTATACCTAGCTCGTTTAATCTTTCTGGTGATAAAGGGATTCTGTTATAGCTAAGGTCTGCAAATTTGTTTGTATCAAATGATGGTCTGTTAAGTGTTTCCAACATGTCTATGTATTCTTCACCATAATTAATTAACATTCTCATCTCTATACTTTCAGGCATCACATGTCGTATGCCATTGTAAAGTTCTTGTCTATTTACATTTTCAATGATTTGTGCAAACTCATAACTTAATGTATTAAAATCTTCTGCATCATCTATAAATTTAATTAAGCCATCTATGCCATCTGGAGAATTAAGAATTACTTCATATTTTGTACTTATTGGTAAAACTTGTTTACCTTCAGTTTTGTTTAATTCATTAACATCTCTGTAATAATTTATTATTTTTTCTTTAAGTAAACTTTCATTTCCCTTTTGTTGTATTTCCATAGCATTATTAAAAGATTCTTCTAAATCCATGTGATGCCAGTTATTTTCTAAAAACTGTTTTAATGCTTTTTGTCTATAAAGTTGTGAAGGTGTTAAATCTTCTAAATTACCTGTTGCAGAAAAATCAAAAATTTCAAATAATTCATTGAGTATTTTATCTTTTTTGGAAATAAGTTCTTCTATTTCCATAGTTATTTCTTAAATAATTCATCTTTTACTTTTTGAATATCTTCCTTTGTAATACCTTTTCTAGGTGCTTTGTCACGATTCTTTTCTAAGTCTTCAAAATATCCCATTATCTACCACCCAAAAATTTTAATGCTTGTTCAAGAAAACTTGAATCTTTAATTTTTCTTTCATTTGCTTGTTTCTTAATAGGGTTAAGTCCTTTTTCCATTCTTTGTTTATTAACTTGTTTCTCCATCATATTTAAAGCTAAATCATAAACACCACTTGCAAACATTCTTGACATGTCTTGTGGTGGTGTACCAAACATATTTGTAATACCTTCACTTCTAGTTGTTGTATCTATTTCCTCATCTTGTTCTGGCATTGTTGTAGTAGTTGTAGTAGTTGTTGATGGAATTGGACCAGGCTCAAAACCTTCTTCTGGTTCTGGTATTCCTCTGTCTGGGTTTAAAGCACCTAGTTCAACATTTACTCTATTTATAAGTCCTGGAAAATTTTTTCTATCGTTATCTGTTATAGATGTATTCCATATTTTAGCAATCTCATCTTCATTATCTAATAACAACGCATCATAAAATTTCTTATCAGATAATCTACCTGGTCTATTAAATGTACCTATTACCATAACATCAAACTGTTCCTGATTAAATGTAATACCATAATTTTTTAATCTTTGATTTACAATTCTTTGTGTTTCTTGTAAATCTTTTTGCAATAACTCATTTGCTTTTTCTTCGGTTATAGTGTCACCTAATTCAAATTGCTCTCCACCTGATAAATTACTGTGACCATATCCTATTGATATAGAAACACCATCTGGATATGCTTCTAATTTTAATACTTCAAGTTCTTTTACAATTTCTATGGCAGGTAATGATACTTCTAAATCCATATTATCCTCCTTCTGCTACTGTTAAACCTCTAAGGTTTCTTTGCATTCTAGTAAAAGTATCATCTTCTTCTTCTGATTTTTCTGCTAATGCTTCTCTAGGTGCGAATATCTCATCTAGTACATCTTCACCTGCTTCAGTTAATATTTCTGGGTCTGGTTCTTCTGCTTCTACTTCTGGAACAAACATTGTTTCTCCTGTAAGTGGGTTGTAGTCTAATCTTTCTTGTTGTTCAGGTTGTAAGTCACCAAGTGATGATGCGTATTCTTCTGCACTCACACCTAGCTTATTCATAATTATTTGTTTTTCGCTAGAAGATAGTGGACTACCTTTTCTTGTTTCTGCACCTGCTAACATATCATCAACAAAATCTGTTAGGTCTTCCTCTGTAAACTCATAACTTCCTGTCATGTATGCTTTTTGAGATTGTGCATAATCGTTCAATGATTTACTTGCACTCATCCAAGACATCTTGCCACCATTGTTCATGCTAAATTCCATAGCTAGTTTTAAACCTTTAAGTGTTTCTGCATCTGCATAAGTTCCATAAGTCTTATCTAAATTAATTAATCCTGCACTTGATAATAAGTTTTTTGTTGCTATTCGCATAGCAGGAGGTAAAGCATTGAATTGTTTTAATACATCTCTTTGATAATAAACATATTCAAATGCTTCTCCAGTACCAAACATTTCTCTTCTTTCTTTTTGATACAAGTCACTTGTTAAAAACTCTTCTGCAGGAATATTTTTTACTAAGGGGTCACCACTATCTGGGTCTGTTTTTACTTGACCACTATCATCATATTGAGGTACTTCATATACTTTTTGAAATCCTTTACCTAATGGTTTATTAGGGTCTTCTAATTCCATACCAAATAAATCTGCTATTTCTTGTGCAAACTGTGTTGCATTACCTGAACCTGGTGCAACCATACTTTCTGAAGGTTCTGCTATATTTTCTGGTGATTGTATTTTACTGTCTTCTTCTACCTCATCTGGCATAAGATATGGCAAACCACCTGTTTCATTATTGTTATCATCTTCTGCAGGGTGTCCTGGTATATGTGGCATTAGTTATTGACTCCAAATCTATTTAACTCGTAACTGAATACTTCATCAAATACTACCATAAACAAGGGTTGTTTTGTTATAATCTCATACCCTTTATCATATAACTTCATTCTTATTTCTTGTGCTTCATTAGTATCAGATGTAACTAACCAGTTAACAGCGTTTTGTTCATTAGGATAATTCTTTTCATCTTGTATAGTGTCTATTGCTACTTGTCTAAAATCTACATATTCTTTTATAAATGGTGTAATATCAAACTCTGCAAACCTTGGGTCTTCTACTGCTCTTACTAGAAAATCTACAAGCACTCCATTGTTTAATCTTTCTGGTAGTTCACCACCCAATACTTTATTCATTTGTTCTGATTTACCATAAGCCATAGGAAACCAATTACCTAATTTTGCATCTATGACTGCATTTGCAGCTTGTATATTTTCTGGTGAATCTTTTCCTGTTGCTATAAGACTCTGTAACTTATCATCTTTTGCTGCTCTACCCATAATTGATGCTAAATATCTTTGTACCTCTAAGTACATTTCATCTTCATTCTTAGGAGTTATTAATCCCATGTATTTTACAGATTGATAACCACTAAAATCTATTTTACCTTCATCTATATTTCTTGAAAAATATACAAGTACAGGACCAAAGTCTGCAGCTAATTCTGGGTTGTCATTTACAAACTCGTATTCCTTTGTAGTTCTTGGGATTCTACCTGCTTCTGATACTGTTTTACCTCTGACTTGTAAACCTGCAGATGTAAGTTGTTCGGTTATATCATACTTATCTAAACCAAGTAATCTAACAACTTCAAGTAATGCGTAATACTCTCCTTGTTTTGGTCCAAGTATAGCGTTCCACTGTTTTCTCATGTCTTGATAAAAACCATGTATTGCAGCTAACTCAACCATATTGTTGTATGCAATACCTGCTTCGTACCCTTCTTCTCCATACCATTCATTAAAACTTTGTTCGTTACCTTCTATTTTGTATAGGACACTAAGTTTTGGTGCAAATGGACTAGCAAATCTATCCCATGTTTTTATTGTGTATAAATTATTTCTAACTAATGCACCTATTTCTTGTATCTTATCTACATCATCTGCATACTCAGGATGTAACTGTGCTGCTATCTGCATACCATTTGTAGTAGAAGAAATCCATATATCTTCATCTACACCTTCAAACCCAAACGAATTTCCCATAGAATTAAACCAGTTCTTTGCAACTGATGGTATTGCCATATCTACTAACTCTGCAGGTAACTCTGTTAGTGATAATGGTTCATCACTAAAAGGTAATTGAAAACCTGCCATAATATTTTTCTCTACAAACCTTCTACCTCCAGGATTATTTCTAAGAAGAAAACCTAAAGGCATAGTTATACCATCACCTAATGAAGGCAGATAACCTACACCACCAACACCTAATGATTTAAGTGGGTAACCTTTTTTAATGTATACTCTGCTTTCCTCATCAGATACATCTTCTGTAGCTAAACCACCTAGTTCAGACTTTGTGTGTACTTGTAATGGTGTTCCTGCTGTAGGCATAAACACATACAAATCACCAAATCTATCTTGTGCAATAACATTGTTTTCAATACCTCTTCTAACACCCTGACCTATTTGTACAGCAGCTTTTGGATTGTTAGCAGTGAGAAGTAAGTATCTACCCATATACTCACGATACGCTTCAAAGAAAGCAAATGAACTTCTGTATGCTTGTGCAAAATATCCTCTTTCAGTTAAGTTATATAATAAGTTAGCGTTTGCTTCCATAGATGCTTCTACTGCTCTTTGATGTATGTCCATAGCACTCATGTTTCTAGTAATGTTTGCTCTAACATCATTCATATCTAATAATGTTGTGTAGCTGTACTCATCCATGTTTTGCATAATGGTGTTAGTTCTTGGATTAAAGACTTCTAATGATTTATTTTTTCTATCAAAAATACCTTTTATCAAAGACTTTTCAAATATATTATCTGCAATAAATGCTTTTTCCTCTATTTCTTTACCTTGTCTACTAGCTAAATAATTTTTACCTCTGACTATTGGTTCATCACCTAATGCTTTTACTTGCTTATCATTAAGTAACTTTGTTCCTTTAGTTCTAAGTAAGTTATATACAGCAGAGTTATTTATTACTTCGTATGTGTCATCTTGTTTAAACACTGCCTCTACTATCTCATCACCTTTTTTTATTAGATATGACTCACCAAAAGTAACTTGGTCTGCTGCTAATGCAAGATACTTTGCTTTAATATATGCTTGTACTCCTGCATCAATTCTTGTATCTTTTACACCTCTGTTTATTTTTACTGATACATCTAATACCCATTGACCTCTTGATTCATCCCATTTACCACCTAGTACATGGTCAGCTAATCGTAATTTATCTTGATTATCTTTAATAAACATAGACACTGCATCTTTTGTTAAAGAATCTTTACCTGTAATAACTAACTGTCTTGTTTTGTATGGTGATACATACAACATAGCTTCTTTACCCCAAGAGTCTGGGTTTCCTAAATTTAAACTAAATCCATCTATGTTTGCTTGTGTAAATCTATATACCTCATCAATAAGTTCATCAGTAATATTTTGTTTAGGTATAACTATATTTATTTTTTTACCTAATACTTTTTCTATAGTTTTTTTTCCTACATCAAATGTAAGTTCACCACTGTAATTGTTTGTTTGTGATTTGCCTTTAGTAGATGATTGAAACTTACTTTTCATTTCTGTTAGGTTTGGTTGTTTGTTTGATAATCCAAGTATTTCTTCCAAACCTTTTTTAGTTGCACCTGGTTTACTTAAATAATCTATTGCTTCATTTACTATGATGTCAATATCTCTGTCACCATAACCACTATCAAAACTATTTTTAAGTACATCTTTTAATAAACCTTCGTTAGGTAATGCACCATTGTAAATAACTTCATCTTTTTTAAAGTTAGTTACAAATGTACCAACCTTAGAATCATCAAATCCCAATCTTCCTTCAGCTATATTATCTGCAGAACCATAAACTAATTTCTCTGCATCTTGTACATCAGTAGTAAATTTTATACTATCTTTGTTAAGAGGGTTTTTTGCAAGAAAGTTTACACTTCTATTACCACCTTGTTCTGTAAATACAGTTGCAGTAAATGTTGTTTCACCCTTGTAAGTCTTCTGTGTTACTTGTGGTTTTATGTTTACATTTAAGACTTCATCATATTCTTCTAATGTAGATACTGCTCTATCTCTTTCTTTTTGTATTACCTCTATAACATCATCAGATAAATTAATAACACTGTCTTCATCATTGTGTATTTTAAGTAATTCATCTAGTTCTGCTCTTCTACCAAATACAGAGAATGCTTTAACAAATTCATCATATCCTTGTTTTAAATAAGGTATACGAATAAATGAACCTTCACCTTGTGTAGTAGCAAAAAATAAAGAATTTAAAAGATTTCTAAATGTTTTTTTACCTTCTATAATTTGTCGCTCTGCATCCATCTTTGGATAAGGTATTTCAAAAGGCAACTTATCAACATTCTTGTTATACAATGTAGCAATTCTTCTTGATGCTTTTTCTGCTATGTCTGGTGTAGTAGAAGATAAATCTCTAAGATTAATGTTTCCTATTTTTGAATCTGCAATAACATTTAATAAATCAGCAGAACCACCTGTATAATTATCTATACTTTGACTGTAATGTTTTGCAAGTCGTAAAAAATCTTCTTCTGTCTGAACAACACCAACTTCTAAGTTTCTTTGTTTTGGTCCTCGTATTTGAAACCCTTGATTTCCTTCATCTATTATTTTTAAAAATGCAGGTTCTTTTTGTAATGTCTGTGCCATTTGTTCTAAGGTATAACCTTGTCTTTTCATACCTGCTATTGCAGGTGCAAGTTCATCATCTATGTATTTATATAAGAAATATTCGTATGCTTTTACATGGTCAGGACTTTGTTTGTTTATAAGGTCATGTCCTGTATTTGTAATAAATCTATTATTGACAAATTTAACATCTGCAGAAAACAACTGTGCAATCTCTTGTGCGCCAAATTCCTGTGAATCAGATAAAACACCCAAAGACTTTCTTATTCGTTTTGGTATTAAATCATTTAAAAATTTTAATTGTGGTGTTGTTGCTTCTATTGCTTTTGTAGTTCTATATGGTCCACTAATCATAGTTGAAGGTTTACCAAATACTCGTGTCAATATACCCTCTGGGTCATTAAGCATAAGTTTTAAAGAATCAATAGGGTTTTTAAGCATGTTTCTTACACCCATAATATTGAACTTAACCATGGCATCTACAATTAGTTTTAATGGATAACTTAATCTAAATAACAAAAATGCAGGGTATCTAAAGTTTCTCATATAACCAAACACAACATTGTCGTATGTCTGTACACCTTTTTCCATAGCAGTAAATAAAATGTTAGGGTCATCAAAATCTGTAAATACATCATCAATTACTTCTCTTAATGCACTATCTTCTTTCCAAAAATCTACTTTGACACCTTCATCTGCTGCTTTACGCACTACATCAAATATTTCTTCAACACCTTCTTTGTTTGTTAATTGTCTTTTTATTCTTCTTTTAGCTGATGTTGCTCTAAGTAATCCTTGTATATCTGGTCCATGTATAGTTAAGTTTTTAAGTTGACCATATAGTTCTAATGATTGTTTTGTAAGGTGTACCATATCTTGTTCAGATGCAACAGAACCAAACATTTTATTTGTTATAATATCTACTTCCATTGGGTCATAAAACTCTGGACTTCTTGATGGTGACATAGGTTTAAACTCTCCATCACTAAAACCTTGTTTGTCATTTTTAAGATAATACTTACTCATAAAATCATCTATCTCATTGTCTGTTAAACCATAAGTACTTTTAAGTTGTAATCCTAATTCTCCAAATACTAATTTGTTTTGAAATATTTCTTTTGCTTGAAACCATTGACCATTAGATAAAGCATCATAAAATTCTGAGGAAAGTTCTTCTAGTCTGCTTTCTGGTACTTTACTTGCATATCCATATCTAATAAAATATTCCATAGCTTCTTTTGTGTTTTCTAAATCTGCAGGTTTTAACTTAGGTAATTTAATATCTCTTGCTAAGAAAGTATCTCTAAAACCACCACCTCTTTTATATGCAGCTTCTATACCTTCATCTAATTCTTTATTTATTAATGCTTCTAAATTACTTTCATATATTACTTTTGACTGTAGGTGTTTATTTTTACCTCTACCCATAAAACTACCACCATAAAACATATCTGTTACAAAACCATTTTCAATACCATTTTCTATTGTTTGCATTATGTCATCTGCAGTAGTGTCAGCAGATTTAATTCTATAAACAAAGTCTGGATGAAAACCTTCGTTTATTAAATAAATACCGACTGGTCTATTTTCATCTTTTGCTTTTACAATTAAATTTGCAATACCTTCAAAGGTTTCTTTATTATCATCAAATATCTGTCTAGCAGTTAAACCCTTATCTAACTGTTCTGGAAGTGACCTACCTAGTGATGTAAGAACCTCATCAAAGTTAGCAGTTGTTGTTCGTGCTGCTAGTCCTGAACCAGGAACTAAATAATTTAAAGGGTCAAGAAATATAAATTTTGCTGTATTAATTAATCCTGCGAAAAATCCTGCCATACTTTTAGTTTTTTCATAACCTATATCTTGTATAGCATTGAACTTTGCTTGTTCTGCATTTTCTAATATATCAAAATATTGTGTTCCATTAATTTTTCCTGTATCAAGAGCCACTTGTGCTTCTTGTTCTACTCTGTCATACTCACTATCTAAAAATTCTGTAACATAGTTAGCGTAACCATAGTTAGTAGAAAGGTTACCTGTTAAGCCAAAGACAATACCATCACCTAATCCCACAGGTATAGCTTGATTAAAAAATGTTTCGTTTAGTTCTTGTTGTCTATCAAACTCAGGATTTAATGCAAATATATCTGCAATACCTTTTGCACCTGTATCTGGGTCAATAATGTCATCTACAGTTTGAAAGAATAATCCTGCTTTTTCTACAAAAGATAAATCCCTACCTTTTTCATTTTTAAGTGCAGTAATTTTTTCTCCGATAATGTCTGGAAACAACTCATTAAATATATCTAAATCTGATTTAGTTATTAATGGATTACCTTCTTCATCTACAATACCTCTGGCTACTAAAAAGTTTTTTGCTGTTTCTGATGGTGTATAGTATGTATCATTGTTTTTAAGTTTTGCAATTCTTTGATTTTCGTAATTTCTAAATGCTTTTGCATGTGCAATTAAACCTGGTATAAAAGGTAACTCATTATCTTTTAAGTTTTCATAACCTGCTATCTGAACAACATCAGAAAGAGTTTTGCCTCTTTTATTTAACTCTTCTTCTAATGCTGCTTGATACTCAACACTATAATTTCTAACTCTTTTGTCAGTGCCTTGTATAAGACCATCTGCAAATATACGAAGTGTACCAAACAAATAAGAAGTAAATTTATTAACTATTTTATTTGCAGTATCAGGTATTATTCCAAAAGTATTTGCTACATTACCTGATAACTTCATCATTAATGCAGGTCCTAAACCATAAGATTGTTTTGTTTTATCTTCAACACCTTGACTTCTATTGTTTGTGTAACTTACAGGAGGTGTTTTTGTTTGTGACCAAACACTAATATATTCTTGGTCTGTTAATCCCATGTCTGCTGCTGCTGCAATAAACTCTGGTTCTTCTGTTGGTGTAAGTGATTCTAGTTCTTCAAATTTTTTTATAAACTTTTCTACATCTGGTCCTGCATCAGCTTCTGCTTTATTTAATTGTTTGTTATAGAGTTGTTCTTCTTGATAACCCTTATACCAGTTTTGACTCCAATTTGTCCATAATGACATTAATTAAACCTTCTTGATACAAAATAACCATAATTATCTTTTATCATATCTACTAATAATTGTGTATTAGTTCCTGATGGTAATGTTGTTTGTGTGCCTTTAGTGCTATCTGTCATTATTGATTCTGATTCTCTTTCAGTAAATCTAGCTATATCTTTTGCTTGAAATCCTCCTACTTGATTTGCAGTAACACCTGTGTCACTTGCTGCCCTTGACCTTTGTAAAGCAATCATATCTTCTTGTGCCATCCTTCCACCAAACTCATCATCAGGTATAGCTTTTAAATCTGCATATGCACCATCTAATTTAGTATCTGTTGCTTGTTTAAGTTTTGATGGTTTTCTACCACGCATTATTAATCCTCTGGTTTTTCTATATCTAGTCCTACAGCAATACAAAGCCACACACCTGCTATTGGTGTTGGTACTATATATTGTCCTATTGGAACATCTCCTGGTAATTCAATGCCAAAAATGTCTGTTTGTATTGTTGGGTCTTCTTCAACAGATATTTCATCCCAATCTTCTTGATTAATAATATCATAAAACTTTTTGTTAATATCAGGCAAGTGGACCTCCTTGTGCAGGTACACCACCTGCTAATCCTGCAAGTACAGTAGCTATATCTGGCTCACCTTGTGGTACTTGTGGTTGTTGTGGTCCTGCACCGATTATCTCTTCTTCTTCTGGTGTAGGCTCTTCACCTTCTGCTGTATAAAATTTATCTAGTATCTCTGACATCTTTTGTGGATTCTTTCTAATCTCTATAGCAGCAATAGTAGCTTTAGGGTTACCTTGTGCAGCTTGTGCCATAAGTGATTCAAACAATACTGTTTCTGCTTTTTCTGCAGATATTCTTTGTTGTATCTTAGTAATGTTGTCTAATCCATCCATGTTCTCTTGTAATGTCTGTGTATCAATAATTCCCTGTTGTTTTAATTGCAACCCTGTAATTATTTTCTGTGGCTCATCAAACCCTGCCATCACACCATACACTCTTCTTGTTTCGTAAACTTCTGATATGTCTGTTGATGGTGTATAAGATTCTTTATAAGATGTTCCTTTATGTCTTCCTGCAATAGGTTTACGAACACTACCAAACATTACTTCATCATATTCTAATCTTTTAGCATCTAGTTCTTGTAATGCTTCTTTTAAGACTGTTTGATATTCTCTAACATGTAATGATGCAGATTGTCCTAGTTCTTCTAAACCTCTACCTGTAACAAATGAGTTAGGAGATTGTCCATCATCAGATACTGGATATGCTGCACCTAATCGTAAGTGTCGTTCAAGCCTATCTACTTGTTGAAATAATTGATATGGTAGATTGTTGACTGGCTTAGACACTTGCGAACCTGGTGTTAGATAGTTAACAGCAAATCTGCCTTTTCTATATTTACCTGATTCAATCTCACCAACAATATTTGTTTCTGTAAATACTGCATCTTCCATAGCAATAGTTCCAAGTATGTTAATTTTTGCCATATTAGACATAAGACCTGTAATGTGTTGAAACTGTGATTGCATTTGGTCAAACGCATATCTTTTAGCTACAACAAAACAAGGACCAGATTGTAAAGCATTTGGCATAAAATCTATAATTTTTTTGTTTTCTGGTAAGAATACATAAGTGCCTTCCACATCTTTATACTCAACTACAACTTTTCCATGACCTGTAGAGTTTGCCCAACTTGCTGCTCTATCTGAACTATCCATAAGTGCAGAATAAGGATTTTGAAATCCATCATCATTTTCTTCTTTAGCAAATATATATTGTTTAGCTTCTGGATATTGGTCAGCTAATACTCTATGTGGAACTCTACGAATTATTGCCAATTCTTTTGGTTGTTGGTCATTTCCAAATATACCTGGATAACAAGTAAAAGGGTCTTGTAATTCAGCATAAGGATATGGGTTACCATCTTTATCTCGTTTATGTCCTATAGTCCATGCTACAAATCCATAACCTGGTAACCATCTTGCAGCTTGTGGTAACTGCATGTGTAATTTTTGAAATTTGTCGTATGAAGTAACTATTCTTTCTAGTTTCTCTGATTTTTTTCTAGCTCTCTCGCTGTCTTTCTCATTAATTATATCTACTTTTAAATCTGGACTTCTACCTAATTTTTGTGCAAATCTTTCTAGTGCTGTAAGAAACATGTTAGGTGCAGGTAACTCGTGATACTCAACATTAATTGAATTACCAAGAAGTGCTTTTACTGCAGCTTCACCACCATTCATAATGTCACGAATCCTAGACCTATCAACCATTTGTTCTTGATTAATTACTCTGAGGTAATCTATTCTGTCGTATAATTTATCGCTATCTAAAGGCATTTAACTCCAATTATCTATATCCATATTACTAGGTTCATACCCAGAAAAGCTAGGATTATAGTCATATCCTAATTCTGCAAATCTTTCTTTTTGCATTCTTCTTATAGCTCTCATTGGAAACCAACTAGCCATAACTATGTCTGTTTTTGTACCTACTGTTTTGCTTTTGTTTCTAGCAGAACTGAAATATACTAACTGACTTGTATATAAGTTTACCTTTTCTTGGGCTTCAAATCCAAGATATGGCAAAGAAATATTTTGTTCTTGAAACATTGGTCGCATAGCTGTAACACCATACATAGGGTCAAATTTATTCTTATGTGTTTCGTGACCTTCTAAAAATATACCATGACCTGATGCAAACTCTCTTATGCTTTTATCTTGTCGTATTGCTTTTTGAAATCCATTTTCTTCTATAACCCAGTGTGATAAGTTATACTTCATCCACCATTCTTTCATTATTTCTAATGCTTGTGGAATACCACCACCAAGGTTATTGTTCATGTCTACCATGTACAATTTGTTTTCTACAGGCTCGTATGCCCACAAAAATGCTGCTTGATAACCTGTAGATGCAGGGTCTAATCCTGCAATAAGTCTTGTACCATGTGGTACATTACCAATATCTCTTTTTTGATTACGACATGCTTCTATCTCTTCTCTATCAAATAAAGCTAGACCATCAGGCATAGCAACATTTAAATAAACCATTTCGTATATAGCCCTACCACCTGTAGTTTCTGCTGCTCTCTTTCTATCCATTAACCACTTGTAAGTTCTTTTACCAGACCACAACATACAATCTACATGGTCATCTTCTTCCCAATCTGTTTTGTTACATCCACTATCGTGTGCTTCTTCTACAATAGTTTTCCAAGATTCGTTATCAACTAGGTGTGAATAAAGGTCATCATAATGTTGTCTTGAACCTATAACAATCATGGCTGTATGTTCCTCTTTACGACTTGATAGTGTAGTAGTCCACCAGTTTCTTGTGTTTTCTCTTGATGCAGGTTGCATTGTAGAACTGTGGTCTTCAATGTCATCTCCAATAATTATGTCACAGTCACGAGATAGAATCTTACCACCACGACCTATACCTACCATTGTAGGTGATTTAATACCTGTGACTGTTCTAGTACCTACAGTAAACTCTGTAGATGACCAAGCCTTACCACTTCTGTTTTGTGGTTTAAATTTTGGTCCTGGTCCACATATCTCTTCTATTAATAATTCATTATTTTCTAGTTGGTCCATAACAGAGCTAACAGAGTTCTTAGCTATGTCTTCATTACCACCTACCCATAAAATTCTTACATTTGGATTTTGTGTAATTAACCAAACAACAAAGTGTATAAGTAAATCTGTTTTACCATGTCTAGGTGGTGACAGTATCATTTGTTGTTCACCATTATCTATAGAAGATAATATTGCTTTTATCCATCTAGTATGAAACTCTGGTGTGTCATAAGGTACACCTTGTTCTGTTTGAAAATATCTATTTCTAAATTCTTTAAAATGTTCTATTGTTTGTTCTGACTCTACTGGTGACCAAGATTCTTGTAGTTTTTCATTTTCTAAATCTTCTAAGAAAGCATTATAAGCCATAGATACAGATGCAACAGATACATCTAAAACTTTGGCTACATCTGATAATGTCATTTTCTTTATAAGTATTTCATTACCAAGACCAGACTCTTTCAAATCATCATAGACTTTACCTCTACGAGTCTGTACATTTTTTTGACTAGGTATATTTAAAACATCTTCTTCTTGTGTCCATTCAACACCTTTTTTCTTTGCTCTTTTCTTTTGTGTGTTAATTCTGTTACGACATCTTTCACTACAAAATTTTCTAGCTTTAGGTGGTAATACTTTATGACAACCTGCTGCGTAACATAATTTTTTATTTTTTGTATCCATCACACTTTTTATTTTTGCATTTCATTTTATCCCTTGGTCTTAATACCACCCCACACTTAGGACATGGTATCTTAATCAATTATTTTTTCTTATTCTTAGGAAATCCTGCTTTCATATTTGCATATGCTTTAGGACTAATTGTAGAGTTTTTCTTTGACCTACTTGTACCTGCTTTTTTTCTTTTGTTTATATTATGATACAAACCTTTTCTAGCAGCCATTATTTACCTACTTTCTGTTGTGCATTTTTATGTGCTTGATTAAATGTACTACCTCTTTTTATAGAGTTAGTCATATATTGTATGTGTTTTTTTGTATGATGCTTAGAATGTTTTTTCATAGCATTCTGTTGACTCTTAGTCAACTTAGTTACATCAACACCTTTAATTCTCATAATTTACCACGCTTTGCAAGACCAGTATCTTGGTGTTGTTTTATCTGTAGCAGTGTCACATTTATGTCTTGCTCTAAATGATTTCCTTGCTTCAGCATTATCTTTTCTAATCTCCATGTTAGGGTCACCAAACATTACTTTGATAACTTTTCCCTTTTTATTTTTTACATAGACTTTAGATTTTTTTCTTCCATAACCAGGTTCACCTTTCCCTATTCGTGAAGGTTTATTAAGTGTGACTGTCTTACCCTGGTATGTAGCCATTAGTAACCTAGTTTCTTTTTGCCCTTGCCTTTTGTTTTTTTCTTTTTCTTTTTCATATACATAATATCAATACTATAACACAAAACTCCACCGAAGTGGAGTTCTGCTCGTATCAGTGTCCAAACTGTTACTTATGAAAAAAAACGAAATAAAACTATCTTACAGAATCACAAATGTCCTATATGAAAAGCTATCTTTCTTTTTTTCTAATCGTATATCCTCATATACGATACCTAAGACTTCCCTAGGTAAAAACATTATAATAAAATAATTTATTTGGGGAGTAAAAAAATTTTTTTTTGTAAGCAGTACTGCCTCACTTTTAGGTCACTTGCGTGACTTGCGTGAGGCGTGTACCACACAAACAAAGAAAGGAGGGCTATGAAGATTGTCTAAACAACCAGAAGGTTGGATAAAGACTTCATGCCTTTCTTGATACAAAAAGTATACCACATATTGTATATAATCAAGTAAATCTATGGGGTTTCTGTATGATTGCTCGTAGGCGAAAGGAGGAAACTCCTACTACTACAAAAACCCCATTACACAAATACTAGCATTTAAAGTAAAAGGTGTTATAGTAAGAAAACAAGCAAGGAGTCCTTCCTGCTTTAAGAAAAGGATTCTTGACCATACTTTATTAATCAAGTGGATTAGCAGGACCATGGTAACTAGCGTGATAGGCTATTACTTCACATTATTTATTTGTTACTATTTTTAGTTCATTCTGGTTTGGGAGGGAGTGACACAGGGTTAGCTGTTCTATATAAATTATAAACAGTAAAGATATATAAATTTTTTTCACAATCTTCTTTATTAGTGAAATATACTCTATTTAGTACACCACTATATGTAGTACCACAATATATAGTACACCCTTTAACAGCATATTTTCTGAGGGTACACATCACATCACAAGGGGGTCAACATTAAACCCCCCCTAATTAACCATTGTCCTATAATATGTATTATGTTGCGTTGCCTATAAACACTGGGCTAAACCTAGTAAACATTGACCTCACTTTGTGACCATATACATAGACAATGTACCTTGTTTAAACACTTACAAGAAGGGGATAGCCTGTTAATAAATTTCTCAAATAAATACATTGTTTAAACTGGATATAGTGTAAACTGGAGTATACAAAAGAAAGAGGAAACAATGAAGACAAATCTAAACCAAAACTCTAGATTATTGGAGGCTAAAAATCCAGTACATATAGAACACTTAGACAAATCAGAGCTAAAGCCTGAAGCATACTTACAAAAGTTTGGTGAGTATATTTTGGAAATTGGTAACGCTTCTAAGTATGGTGACAAATCTAATGCTGGAAAAGGTATCCAGATTCACATTAGTGACACCAGAGGAAGAAAGAGAGTAACCAATTCTAATGGAGGGTCACACGCCATTGGCTTGTGCTATCCAAAAGGTTGGGCTTCCGATTCCTATAGAAAAATAGAAATAGATAGAGAAACAAGCAACACTTATGATGCACTAGCAATAGTTGCACATGAAGTTGCACACGCTTTATGTAATGAGAGTGAAGGTCATAAAGGTAACTTTCCCTTATTGGTCTTTGATGCGTTTAAACTAGGAGGAATTGCAACAGCAACAAAAGCGACAACAGAGTTTAAACAACTCATTGAAAATTGGTTAGTGCAAAATGGTACTTACCCTCATGTTGCTTTTACTGATAAAGGTAAAAGACAAACTACAAGAATGGTAAAGATTGCTTGTATTGACATGAATTGTGAAGGTGCTACTAGAGCCAGTATTAGACAAGGATTCGGCACAATCTTTAGACTCTCTTCGGCTGTAGTGTTTAAACAAGCCGATACAATTTGTTGCCCAGTCTGTATGGGTGATGTATCAATAGAATCGGAGGTCACACAAGATATATACCAATAAATTAAATCTCCCTAACAAACAAGAAGCCCTCTTCGGAGGGTTTTTTGTTTGCCTCTATTTACACGATACAAGCGATTTAAGAGCATCTTATTCATTAGGCTACTGTCTACCAGAGTTGTCATATCAAGACCATACAGAGCAAATTAGGACATACTATATGTAGTAGTATGCAGATTCCTGTCACCTTGTTTAAACAGGTGTTGTCTTGTCAAGGATATTTTTAGATTATTATGTAAATAATTGTTTGCATAAATCTAATAGATGGTAAGGTTAGTAGTAACAAACAAGAAAGAGAGATTATGAAAGTGACTAGAAAAAAATTAGAAAAATCTGTTGATGTACTTAATATGAGTATCAATAAAGAACAGACAATATGGTTTAGGGATTCAGAAGGGGAACTTAAATCAAGAAAGGGTATGTTTAAACTAGATATCAGTAATGGTGGCTATCAACTAACAAAAATTGTTAATGATGGTGGAGCAGAAACAGACCTAAGCCCAAGAATGACAGCAGGAGAGATGAACAAATTTCTTACAGGTTTATTTCTGGGAATACAATTACAAACAGAAAGACAGGCTGTTTAAACAATGAAGGGCAAAAGAGGTGTAGATTTTTCAAACTGTTATTACGCAAACTTGTGGAAACTTTTGGAGATGGAAGAGAAGGACAGTCAAGAATGGGTGCTAGTACACGCAGTCAGAGAGATGGCAGCAGAATGGTGGGGTGGACACGCATTCTTATTAAACAAAAAAACAAATAAGATTTTAGATTTCTCTAATCAGAAAAAATTAGAGGGAACTAAAGAAGAACTGTTTAAACAATGGAACATCCAAGAGGATGGTGACAGAATGTATTTTGAATACACGAAGCAACAGTGTTTAAACAAGGTAGCAGAACACATGACTCATGGGTCATGGGATTTGTTATTTGAAGATTGGCAGAATAAAGCGTGGGCTAAATATATGTCAGAATATTTTATCCCAAAGTATCAGCCGATAATGCACAAACAAAGAACAGAAAAGGAAGGAGTTGTTTAAACAATGAGCAACGAAATAAAAGAAACAATAACAAAAGGACAAGCTATGGATATTGCAGACACTCAGAAATTTAATGAGGATGTCAGCGCAGTACGCATAGATGGTGATACACAAAACAATGTAAGAAGCGCATGGGAAGAAAATGATGCAGTCACACACAACCCAAGGAAAAAAGTTGACTTTGATGATAAGTTAGACTTTGTTTCTTTAAGTATTGATGGGATATATTCTTACAATGAGGACTTGTTTAAACAAGGCTTCTATGTGACAGACCAAAGACATGGTGCAGGGATTAGTGTCAATGGACATGCCAGGGTAGAACAGGAAGACAGAAGCAGAGGCACACGAGATGGAGGATTCAGTATTTATTTTGATAATAAAGAACAAGTAATCTCTTTCGCAAACAAGTGTCTTGACATGCTGCTAATTGCAGAGGAGAGGAAAGCCCTTGATGAAAGATACAGAGGTAATTGGAATGATGGGAAACACCCAGATATTTACAAGCACTTTCCGAGCATGATTGACAAAGTCAAATGTGAAACTGGTAGGTACTACTGGGATGCTAGTTTAAACGAGGCAGTAGAAATCACAGAAGATACAGACCAAGACATAATTGATTCACAATACTACAGGGATTGTGATGAAGATGGAAACTTTGAGCCAGACTGGAAGAACGAAGATGCAGAGGAGAAACTATTAGGTCTTGAAGCAGGACTTCAATCTAACTGGAAGGAAGAACACTTCCAAGGAATCAACCTAGCAGAGATTCAAACTGGTGTTGGTGATGGATATAGAAGAGAAGGAATCGCACAACATAAAGGGAAAGACCCTAACGACAAGAGAAGAAACCAATGGATAACTAAATTCTACATGACAGATGGAACTGTAGAAACATTAGTAGGTCATTGGAGTATGACTACAGCAGGTACGATTACAAGAAAAGAATACCTAGAAAAGTAAAACAGGATAACAAGGTAGGAGGATTCAGCCCATCCTCCTTACCTTGTTTAAACAAGAAAGGAAAACAATGGATATTAAATTATATCGTTTAAGTTATGAAGATGGTGAGTATTGTGTAGGCACAGAAGCTGAAGTAATTAGTAGGCACAATGAGTGGGTTAAAGAAAGTGGTAGGTTTGAATTAGATGAGATAGATAATAATCTAACTACAACTATTGAAGACAAGACCTTACACGAACATTGGACAGTAGAACATTTCTACACAGTATCAATAAAAGAAGTAGAGGACAAGTTACAAAATGCTACAGAGGCTGCACAACAACTGTGGTTGTGCCTACGCAGAGGCTACAGATATGATGAAGCACAGATACACATGAAAGCATTTAGAGAAGGTAAGACAACTATGAAAAGAGTTGTAGTAGAAGACAAGGGAGGTGAGTAATGCCTGGTATTAAAGATAGAATAAAAGTAGAATCTTTTACTCTTACTATTGCAGGAGAACACAACATGGATAATTTTACAGAAATTATAAATGCAGTAGAAGAAGTATCAAAAGAGGGTGGGTATTTTAAACTTATAGATTATACAAACCCTGAAGAATTTACATTAGAACCTAAAGAAATATAAGAGTAGTTTAAACAAGGTGCAGGATATTTCATTGTTTGACCTGCACCTTACCTCTACTAAAAATTATTATTGTCTACACAAATAGACAAGGAGGACACTATAATTAAACAAGGATTGACATAGGAGAACTATGATATATCAAGTAATAAGTGTCAGTATGTATGGTGGCAGAATGACATGGGAGTTTGACAACGAGCATGATGCAAAGTGCAAGGTAAGAGAACTCAAAGATTATGGCAGTATGTTTATAGTGAAGTTTCAAAAGATAGAAACTTCTAAATAATCAATACTAAATAGAAGAGGAGGAAGTAGCTATGGCTAATATGTTTGATGACCCCAAATCATTAAAGACATGGGCTATTAAATTAGCAAATGCTTGTGGTGGTCAGAAGGTGGAGAAGTCTATTACACTAACAAAGACTAACCCCCAAAGACTCAGAGAATTATTAGATGAGTTTGTCAGTGACCATAATGAGAACACTATTAAAATAGCAAACGAAATTAACAAGCAAGAAAAGAAAGAAGAGGAGGAGTAATGACAGATTACTATTGGATTCCAATCCAAATTATAATTGCGTGGTTTGTATTATACATGGCTACAGCTTTGATAGTTGAAAGCGTTATGTGGATATGGGATAACAGACCATTTAGATATATAAAGTTAAGCGAAGATGCAGTTGATTTTATAGATGAATTACAAAGAGATATGTATGAGGATGATTTTAATGAACTTAGATAAACCAACCTTGATTCAAAAATTAAAATTCATACAGAAAAAAATTGACCTAAAGACAAGTAGTTTAAACGAGCTACACAAAGAAAGAAAAAGTGTCATTGTATTTTGTTATGCTAATGGTATGTCAGCAATAAATATCGCACAAGCATTGAACATGACACGACAGAGGGTATACAAAATAATTGAAGACAACAAAGAAGAGGAGGAGTAATGCCTAAGTTTGATTTAAACAACTACGAAACAGTAGAAGATAGACTTAAAAAATTTTGGAAAGATTTTCCAAATGGTAGATTAGACACACAAGTTATACATATTACAGAGGATGGAACATGCGTAACAATAAGGTCTGAAATATTTAAAGACATGGAGGATGCAAGACCAGTAAGCACTGGTATAGCACAAGAAACTAAAGGACAAGGTGGATTTGCTAATGCAGATGCTTGGATGGAAAATGCCGAAACTTCGAGTTTAGGTAGAGCTTTAAGTAATTGGAACTATCAAGGAACTAATAAACCTAGACCAAGTAGAGAAGAAATGTCTAAGGTGCAAGTAGAAAAGAAACCAGTAAAGAAACCTACTAAGAAAGAACAAGAAGCTATGGAAAAGGTTGCTGCTGAAATGGTATCAGAAAAAACTGAGGGCAAGAATGCTAAACAACTGAATAAAGTTATTGCAGGTTTTGGTTTTAGTAAAGATGTAGCCGATACATATAAAGCAGAAGCCTTTAAAAAATCTAAATTATCTAATGATGTTGAGTCATGGACTAATGATGAGATGAGTAAATTCTTAGATTTATTTGAGGAAGCTTCAGAAAAAAAAACTAATCCGATAGAAGAAGTGTTTGGAGAAGTGATAGAAAAAGTAATACCTACATGCCCTGAGTGTAATGAATCACAGTGGATAGAGGACAACAGGGAGAAGAAAGATAAAGACCCAGAAAAATTTGGAGCAATTCCAAGTTGGAGTTGCAGTACATATCAAGGTAAAAAAGGTTGTGGATGGGTAGCTTGGGGTAACACAGACTGCCCTAAAGAATGGCTTTAGAACAAGCAGGTGGAGGTAGTTTAAACGACCTTATAAAAAAAATTAAAGACAGGTTTCCTGAACATAATTTTGACATAACACCAGAGCCAGATACAAAATGCAAAAGCCCTTATGACTGTAAGGGTTTACGCAACATAACCTATATTGATACAGAGGGTGACATCTATTGTGGTAGAAGATATAAGCTGCAAAATGATAACAACCCACACGCATGGTCATACAAGGAGTGTCATGCGTTACTACAAAAGAAAAGACAAGGAGGAATACAAGATGAAATACCATTCTAAAGAATCAGATTATGGTTTCAATGGATTGATTAATATATTTAATCAAAAAGAAATAGACATGAATGACTGGGTGTTTAAACAACTAGACAAAGAACGAGGTGGTATAAAGTTTATGTTACCTAATGCAGAAGGTGAAATCTATTTAAAGTGGGATGACTTATATTATATTGATATTACATTTGTAACTACAAAGCAAAAATATAATCAAGCAGTTTCATTGGGTGATTTAAAAGATATGATTACTTTATTAGAGGACCAAAGAAAAAGAACTGTAGCAAACATAAGAGAGTTGTTAATGGATAAGTTTGGTAGTAATAAAAAACGAACAGATGGTAAACCTTTCTAATGGGTAGTACATACAAAGACTCATACGAAGATAGAAACTCTGGTGAAGACATGGCTGACATATCAATGCAAAAGTATTTGGAAGCAGGAGGAAATGAAGAGTACAAAGATTGGATTAAAGTAGGTACAGACCCAAAGAACAATAAGCTAGATTTGTTTTGGTTTGCTACAAAGATTCTTTTACTACCTGATTATATCATGGTTAAAAATGGCTTTATATATTTTATAGAAGTCAAGGGTACAAACAGATTAAAAGAGGAAGACTACTACAAAATACAAGAGATGGCTTACAAAGGTTCTCGCTACAAAGAAGTTAAAGTAGGACTAATGTATTTTGCAAACAGATATGCAGACCCTAAATGGTTTAATCATTTAGACTTACGAGATATATGGATGAATGATGATATACCTATGAAGTATTATCCTGAATTAGATTTTATAGGTAATAAAAAACCCTACAAAGAAATACCAATTTAAGCCTATAAACACTGAACATTTAGACCACTGAGGTTTGATTCTAAGCCAATAGTTTTTTATTGTGGCACTATGTACTACAGAATTTTTAGATTATCCCAACCTTTTTTGTTTACTGTAAAAGTAAGCACACCTGGATGACTCCACATACCACTTCTTGCAGTAAAGTCCAATGACTTATCTAAACTAGGAGATTGAAACCAAGTCCTATCACCCTGTTGCTTTGCACGAAAGTGATGGTAGTGACCAGTAATTAAAATCTGACATTCACCTGCAGGAAGAAAGCCATACATCTGACCCTTCCACCAATTTTCTATTTTGTTTTCAGGATTACCACCACTGAACCCTGTCATGTGTCCATGTGTCCACCCACAAGTTATGCCTTTGATGTCCATGACTTGATGAAATCCATCAGGTATATCTACCGATACTTTTTTATATCTATCTGGGTTAGCCTTCATTATTTCTTCACATATTTGCAAGTGCATTGTGTCTGTGTTGTCTAACCTATCAGTAACAACTTGACCTTTCTGAGAACGAGATGCTTCTCCATGATTTCCTGGACATCCTGCCAATGTTAATTTATCAGCATGAGGTAGAAATGTTTCTATGGTTTTCATCATCATTGACCTAGCCAACGCATACTGTTCTATCAGTGTCAGTTCAATATTAAATGGTTGGCTGTCATAGAATCCATAACAGTTTTCTGTTAGGTCACCCAGACCTATCATGTATATCTCATCTATCATTACACCTGACTTACGCAGTTCTTTTATTCTGTTTACTGAATCTTGTAGTGCTATGTCATATCTTTTGATAGTGTTCTCAACACCATAATCTTTTTTTCCAAGCTGCCAGTCTGCCATAAAGAACAAAAAAGCAGTGTCACCTCCATGTGTTTTAGGTTTTAGTGTTGGTTTTCTACCTGCTTGTTTAAACAATGCTTGAAAGTATTTATCTTGTCCAGGTTTTTTCTTTTTTACAAGTCCTTTAAATGCAAAAAATGTTTCTGTTCTTCCACCTTTTAATTGAACTTGCCATGAAGATGACCTTACTGTACCTTCAATCTCATATAGTTTTGGGTCATAGCCCCATTGCCTGAGTATCTCATCAAACTTGTTATTGTAATTTGGGTCTGTTCCTACATGTGTGATTTCACCTTGACCAGTGTGGTCATTGATGTCTACGCCAGGTTTCCATCCAGATTTGTAGAAGTTGTTACCCCATTCTTCTGGTACTTTAGGCATGATACCTCCTTTGCCCTGTCAATATCATTATACAGGGCTAGGAAGACAATATTTTTATTTAGATATTTGTTTTTTTGCGTATGTCTTGATAACTGCTAATGCAGCACCACCACCTGCTAATGCAGCTAACTGAATTGTTTCAGCTTCTACACCAACTAAAGGTGCTACTGTTAATGCACCAATGAACGCTTCAATGAAGGTCCAGGCAGTTCGTTCAAGCATATCTTTGAGGTCTTCACTCATTTTGTAACTCCATGCTTCATTCCAAGGAGTCCACCATAAGTCCTTCTTAAACTTACCCTCTTGGCTTCTTCTTCTATTATTCTTCTCAAATAAATCTGACATTGTTTTATCTATCCTTCATCATTCTATTACCTTTCCACTGAGTTTTGATTTAATTGTTAAAACATTTCCATTTATTTCCTGCAATTTTTCATAAACTGTGGTAGATGATACTGTCTGGTCTTTTGGTGTGTTGTCTTCTTCACCTTGTTTAAACAGGTTATCAATAGTTGTGTATTCAATACTAACTTTCTTACCTTGTAATAATTGATTAGCTACCTTTGCGTACATTTTCTTGTATGCAACTGTACTACTACCAATAAATCCATCTTTAGAACTATCTAAGTCTTGTTGAGTTTCTCCTACAATTAAACAACCTGATGTATGTTCATCAGTGTTACCTGTATGTATAAGTATGTAGGTAAAGTTAGGTACATCTTGTATGTGTAACATACCATAATGTGCATTCTTATATCTTTCAGAATACTTGGCATGGAATCCACCAGTCTTTCTAAACTCTATATCGTATGTACCTTCTGGTATACAGGTTTCGTGCATTACTTTTACTGCTTGATATTGGTCTTCTAATGTATAGCATTCAAAGATACCATCTATAAACAGCAAACCATTCGTTGCATCTGTTCCGAATTGTGTTCTTACTACTGTTAGTTTCATTTCTCCTCCTATTTACTTGGATATTTACAATTACAAATGGTTACATTTGTATATCCATTTGAGTGTTTAAATGTCCTACAATGATTATCTAATTCATTATCAAGGTCATCTAGTAAAACACTATCAAACCACATTACTTATCACCACAGCAACCACTACCACAGCAGTCCATATAAACTCCTAATCTCTAAAACTAATTGTTAATAACCAAACAACTAATGTAATTATAGTAGCAAGTCCTGTGATTTGCTGTGCAGAACCAGTTAGTGTAAGCGTAGCAATAACTAAACCAACCAAAGTCCAACTAAGGTTAAGTGTTTCTTTTATTGCTGCTACAAACCAGGTCCATAACTTACTTATCATAGACTTCTCCTAAATACAAAAGCTGCCATAGTAGCTATTCTAGTCAAAATAACTGGCACTACCACCTCTTGTGCTTTT